>JGI20163J15578_10000536_pt1 | contig 15649 bp, 13 predicted proteins | sample TergutCu122P1_FD_15578 | JGI IMG/M metagenome (IMG submission 15578)
TTTTTGTGAATGGTATGCTCGGAAACCCCGTTTTCAGCGAAAGAGATCTAACTACCTTTAGAGATGTTGTTAGCCGATTTGGGCATGAATATTTTTATTTGGTGACACCGTGTATGTATATTATGAGAATAGACAGCTCTGTTCTGAATTTATCTAATGATGACATTAATCGGAACAAGCTTTGGCCGATAGAAATTTATTTTGACCACAGTACTGGAAAATCTTATAATAGTTTAAGAGATTTCTTGGCAAGATTCGATTAAACATTATTTTTTAGGAGGCTTATTATGGCTCGGAAATTAGCACTAATATATATTATCTGTGTGCTGGCCACAAATATATTTTCGTGTTCATCCCAATATGAGCCGTCAATAGTTGCTATTGCAGTAGGAGGCAACGGCAACTCCAGCTTTGCGATTAAAAGCGATGGCAGCTTGTGGGCCTGGGGATTGAGGGGGGTTGCCGTGTACGGGCGGGAAATAGGAAGGCAAAGGGAATACAGTGCAATTCCCAGTCAGATAATGGATGATGTTATCGCTGTTTCTGCAGGAGGCAGGCATATAATGGTAATCAGGAGTGACGGCAGTCTTTGGGGATGGGGAGATAATTGGTATGGCCAGCTTGGTGACGGTACAACTGAATGCCGTGATATACCTGTGCATATAATGGATGATATTATTTACATTTCTGCCGGGTTCGATTATACACTGGCGATCAGAAGCGACAAGACTTTATGGGGGTGGGGGGATACTTGGAATAGCCCTCTCGCTTTTCTTAGCGGTGACTGCACAATATATCCCATAGAGTATCATGCAACACCCGTGCATATAATGGATGATGTTATTTTTGTTTCCGCAGAGCCATGGAATGCAATGGCGATTAAGAGTAATGGCGATCTATGGGATTTTCAAGGTGGGTTTGACGCGAATGCGCCCACCTACTCTCCCACCCAATTCTATCCAGATAAAATAATGGATGATATTGTTGCTGTTTCTATGGGGTTTCGCTATACAATGGCAATCCGAAAAGACGGTAGCCTTTGGGCTTGGGGATTGAATACGTATGGTCAGCTTGGTGATGGCACAACTGAGTACCGTGATATGCCTGTGCATATAATGGACGATGTGATTGCTGTTTCAGCCAGTATGATAAGTTTTAGACATTCATTCACGATGGCGATACAATCTGACGGAAGCCTATGGGCGTGGGGCAGTAACCACAGAGGCCGGCTTGGAAATGGAGATATAACAGATGTACTATTTGTAGACCAGCATAGCCCTGTAAAAATAATGGAGGAAGTTGCTTATATCGCTGTCGGCAATGAACACACGATAGCACTCAAAAACGACGGAAGCCTATGGGCGTGGGGAGAAAATTTTGATGGGCAACTTGGGACAGATGGTGGGCGTGGGGCTCATATTGCTCCAAGGAGAATAATGGTCGGCGAGCAGTAAATATGTCCTTGTATGTCCTATCGGTTTATGATATAATAGTACCGTGAGAAAATATCTGAACCACGGAAAGCAAAAATACAAACAAATAAAAATCAATGGCGGACAGCTTTAAAAATAAGGCTGCCCGCCATTTTTATATAAAAATAAACAAAATTAAAAAATTCAAGGAGGATTTTTATGTCAAATGGCATTTTACGCGACGAACTATACAAGCTGCCCTACAAAGGCGTAGACTGGAAAGCGGTGACGAGTGGTCATCCCGCCGAGAACGAGCAGCTTATAGAGCTGCTCAGGCTGCACGCGCCTACAAGGGCGGAACTGCTCGAATTCATCGAGAACATCATCAGCCAAAGACTCAGCCTGAGCGCAGACGAGCTCGAGAGGCTGAACACCCTCAGGCAGCAACTGGAGGACTTACTCGGGAACGACGGAATGGCTGATTTCATCAGCGCGCTGCCGGACTTGCTCGCCCAGATCGGAGAAGCCATCGAAATCAACAGCGAGAATCTGGACGGACATATCGGCAATTCGGATATCCACTTTGACAATGGCACACAGAAAGACACTATCATCAGCCATCCCGATGATAGTGTCAGACATATACCGCCACTGGCAGTCACGGAGGGTACAGCCGCGGCTCTTACGGCGACGGTTCCGGGCTGGCAGGAAGCCGACGGCAGAACTATCAGGCTACGAACCTCTGTAGCTATCGGCGCAAACGCAACGCTCAATGTCAACGGCGTTGGTGCGCGGCAGATACGCACACCGCTGAACACGCAGATTGCCGCGAACACGGTTGCAGCCAATGCTGTGATAACGCTTGTATGGCATAACAACAGTTTTTTCTTACAGGGGGTTAGTTCGGCAGGTTCAACGCCTAACCCTACCCCCGCAATGAGAACGACAACGACCATTACAGCCTCTACCACTTGGACTGTGCCAGCGGGGGTAACAAGCATACACGTAACCCTAATCGGAGGCGGCGCCGGCGGTTATGGAGGGCAAGGTTCTCCGACTACTAACAACAGAATAGCAGTCAGTGGCTCGGGCGGCTCTTCGGGGGGCTTACACCAATTCGTAAGGGCGGTGACGCCCGGGCAGGCAATTCCGATTGTCATTGGCCAAGGCGGTATCGGCAGCAACGGCACTCCTGCTGGAATAGCTGCCGCACATGGGTCTCTGCCTACAGGTGGAGGAACAACGTCAATCACTTTCGCAGGCACGCAACTGACCGCTACCGGCGGTCAGCAGGCTACTGTCGGAATGGGTTCACTCGTGGCTCAAACAGCTTTCCGGAATTTCTCGGGTCTGGCCGGAGTACCTGACGGCAGAAGGGGCGGACAATCAGGCTATGCGTGGAGGCGCGCTTCCACCCCCGGGCCTAATTCCACCGCTATGGCAGGCGGCATATTTGGCATTGGCGGTGACGGGGGCAATGTCCATCCGCGATTCGGGGGAGGCGGTGGCGGAGGAAATGCGTCATCTACTGAGGGTTTTTTCAACGAGATTGCTAATGGTGGCAGCTCACTAGCCGGCAATGGCAGCGGTGCTACGCTTAATGGAGCTGGAGGGCGCGGCGGCAACGGAGCACCCGGCGGGGTTATAATTGTATGGTAAACGATAGTAAAACGAAAGGAGAAATTTATGCCAATCGAAAGAAAAAAAGTAATGTTGGATGACGGCGGTATAACAATCGAAGAAATATATACAGCTTCAAGCCCACAGTCATATGCCGTTATCGAAAACGGGGTGGTCGTCAACAATATCGTAGTCGACGCGGACGAATATACGCCCGAGCAGGTACAAGACTTATTCGGCAGCGGGAACTTGTGCTGTCTTTTGCCCGAAGCCTATGGCATAGGAGATTTTTATGATGCGGCAACCGGTGAATGGACAAAAGCGCCGATGCCGGCTGACTTACCGGAATGTGATGATAATAATTTGAGAATTGAAAGGAGATAACTGATAAATGGAAAATAACAATTCGGAGGGTTACGGCGCTCTTTATGATTTGCCGTATAAAGGCGTTGACTGGAAAGCGGTAACAAGTGGCGAGCCCGTCGAAAATGACCAGCTTATGGAGCTGCTCATGAAGTATATGCCGAGGGATGAGCTAAGCGCGATTATAGAGGCTCTGATACATGAGAAGCTGGAGCTTAACTCGGACATTCTTGAGGCAATGAAAGTGTTTGCGCGGCAGTTGGAAACAATCATCGGGCGCGACGGCGGTTCTGACGAGCTGAACGAGATATTAAACAAACTCGCGGATATAATTGACATGGTGAACGACAACGAAAGCGCACTCAGGGACGACATTGACGCGCATAACAGCGATTTTGATGTTCACCTGAATGACCTTGACCGCAATACTCTCGACAGCGTAGAAGAGTACAGGGAAGCTGCTGAAAGGATGTTTAACGAAACGGTTGTCGTGCGCGAGCGGGTCGAGAGCGACAGGGCGGTGCTGGACAACCAGATCGGCATCCTGACAAGGCACATGGCTGACAGAGCAGTTCATTTTGATAGCAGGGCACAAAAGGACTCAGCATTGGCGATGAGAATCATAGAGTTTACAGACAATCGCAATTTCCCCCTTGTTTTCACTCCGAATGAAACGGAGATAAACTCTAATCGGCTTCATGTCCGCATCGAGCAGCTTGTCAACGGTTCGTATGTATCGCGCAATGATACCGTCACAATAAGCACCGACGGTACTATACGGGTTCAGGCGATAAAGCCTTTCACTGGCAGGATAACGATTATAACAGATTTCAAACAATTTTGGAGGTGATTTCTAGATGATAGAAAATATAGCAATGAAAACATTGAGCCAAGCTGAGCGGCTTGCGTTAAGTGAAGAGTTTCCAGATGAATTCCGGGTGGTTGCCGGAGATGACGGTTATCTGTGGCAGTACGACGGCAACGAATGGGCAAAAGGTATCGGCGTTCAAGGGGAACCGGGGATTCCGGGGCCTGCCGGGGAACAAATTCCATTTGTTGTATCGGCTGGCACAGCAACAGCCTTGACGGCAAATATACCCGGTTGGGCGGCATCCGACGGCCGTACTGTGCGCATACGCACTCATGTGGCTGTCGGAGCAAATGCCACATTAAATGTCAACGGCACGGGCGCGCGGCAGCTACGCACGCTAATGAACCAGCAGATTAATGCGAATATGGTTGCGGCAGACGCTGTGATTACGCTTGTATTTTTTAACGGTTTTTTTTTCTTACAGGCTAATGTGCTGCCTACCCCTCCTGCTCCTCCCGGCGTACGCGTACACAATGTAGCTATACCGAGCAATGTAGCAAGAACACAAGGAAGCTCTGCATCATACCAAAGGTTTACGTATGCAGCTGCATCGGCCGCTATAACTGGAGGTTTACCTGCAATAAGCCGCGTATTTTTCATTTGTGCTGAGATACGAGCTCATGCTGGGAACACTGGAACAGGTATGCGGGAGACCGTCAATATGTTGTGGCGTCCAGCACACACAACAGGGGTTTTTCAGTGGTTTAATAGATGGTTTTTTCGAGCTGCGAACAGCTCGTCGGCAAATGGACGCCTTCAGTACTGGTCAGTAAATACAACTACCTCAAGTACTAGTTGGGGAACCAACAATGAAAGGAATTTTCCCAATACAAGCGCGACTGCGCCGTCATTTGTATACAACGCCCCTGCGACACGCTATAAGGAACCGTGGGGAAGGATGACTATATGGTATATTTAAACAAAAAAATAAATTTAATTAAATTATTAATAATATTAGGAGAAAATGTATGATTGAAGTAAACATCAGATTAAAAAGCGGTAACGAAGAAACTTGCTTTGTGGACAAGAGTGTTGAAGAATTAAATTCTTTTTTGGAAAACTCAAACCAGCAGAAATTTCTAACTTTAAAAGACTCAAAATTTGGGATAACATCTATTTTATCGGCCGATTCTATCGAATCTTTGAATTTCAGGGAGACTTTGAATGCAAATAGTTGGCAATGGCATGAGCTGCGTGAAACTAAGCCGCAAGTAGGCCAGCAAGTATTGATAATGAAAAACCGAAGCGGTGAATACAGCGTGCTGACTTTCACTGAAATGCCAGAGCATCCTGAGGATTACTTTACCTGGATGCCTATACCATTCTCTGCAATCCCCAATACACAATAAGATGAATGGTGGGGTAAGAGGGCGGAACTGTCCGCCCTCTTACAATTTAGATTTAAGAAGGAGGAGAATAATAATTTGGTACATGTTAACGTAGGAAAAATAGAGCATAGGATAAATCGGCAAGAAGGTTCATTTCCGCTTCACAAAGTAATAGATGGATTTATGGAAGAATTTTTTACAAGACTAAACGCATCATTTCAAACGCACGACACAAATCCGTCACTTCCTCGTGTTAGAATTATAAAGAATGGCACTCGGATGTCAGCAGGTGATATGGACGAGAGTAATGGAATTTACTGCTGGGATTTCCAGATAACATTAGATAATGCAATAAGCCTGCCGATGAGGTTTTCGGCGGATACGAGAAGATCCATTACCAGCAATGTGCTTGCGCTTTTTGGAAGACCCAGACTCGGGGTAATGGGCGTGCGATGTATATCAAACCGAAATTTGAACCCTGACAGAGGCCGCCCAAGACTAAACTTGGGGCAACGCAGAAACACCAACGACATTATTATAAGGGGTGGCTTAGTCACGTGTTTTACGGATTTGACAGTAGGACTGACGGGGCGTGCGAGAATAACGCGCACAATTCCCGGTGTATCTTTGGTGACAGAAACCGGTACGGAACAAGTAGTGTGGAGCAATTTCAGCTATGTTCTGACAGAGAATGCGTTTCTCTTGTTCTCGCAACGAGACGGAGCGATAAAAAACATCGTTTCGTTCATACGAATGGAAGAGATGGGGCAACAAGGGGTCACCAGGTGGTACACGAACGGCTGGGCAAGTGATCTAGTATTAGATAGGCCAGTAGCGTTCGTAAGGTTGAGGCAGGGTGACCAATGGGACAGAGTCGTAACAAGGGTAAACTTAAATATAGGTGTTGCTCCATACACTGTAGCAAGAGGTAATAGGGATAATATGCGGGTATTTGAAGCCATGGGGGTGAACTTGTCCATTGCACCGCATACGCGCATCGGGCAAGTTTCCAGCGATACTTTCCGGGGCTTAAATATGAACACTATGGAGCCTGATTTCAGCCGCCACTTCGCCGGCATTATGAACACTACGCCGATAGGTTTCCGCAGAGTTGCCGAAATATGCGGCGAGCGGCAGGTCACCCTTCTTGCAAACAGGATTGGAAGTCCGATATATAGAACGATATCAGATTTTTTAGATAATAGAGTTACGGCACAAGTGTTAAGGCGCATAAATACGAATATAATTTTCCGCAGAGGGCATTTGCTTGGAGTATTAAGGTCTGCAACGCACCATTTATATAATATGCGGTATACCTTCAGCGATCGTGTAACAGGTCAACGTATTTTTCCTGCAGGAAATATGAGAATGGGATCTGTTTTGCGGGGAGGCAACTTATCAGATAATGCGTGCGGGTGGGTAGCGGCGTATAATGCGTTTATTGAGCTAGGCAGATTTGTACATCCTGCTGATATAATAAGATTTATCGAACGCAACAACGGGCTTATACTAGATGGACTCCTCGGAACAAATCTGATGATATATACGCGGCTGTTCAGTAATTGGAACCTCAGAGCGAGCATTATAACAAGGGAACTCAATCTTGACCATCACGCGCGTCGGGCTAGGACGGCTATTTTGTGTTATTGGAATCCTAATGCACCATGGAGAGGAGCGCATTATATCACTATTACTTGGGATGACGAGGACAACGAGTATAGAGCATGGAATGTATTTGGCAATGACACATCCAGCCGTCTCTATAGCTCTATAGAGGCTATTTTAACGGAAACAGAACCGCCACAAGGCTTGGGCAGGCGTACGTTCATCGCCCTGATAACGATTCAATAAAGGAGTTTGCTTTTCATGAAACGCATGGTTTTATCAATTATCACAGTTTTTGCAATCATTATATTATTATCAAGTTGCGGGGTAGTGATACCCGGATCTCCGATATCATTTGCCAATACGAGATGGGTAGCTCAGGGATTCGATATGTTTTTCGAAGTTGGAGTATCTCACGGAGTAATATATGGTCAAATAATTATAGACGGTGAAATAAAGGAAATAACAGTAGAGATGGATACCGGTATGAGCATACATTTCTTTATATTGACCGAAGATAGACGTATTCCACTATTCTTAGGTTCTAGAAATTGGAATCTATTCGGAATCAGAAGTGATATGATTGTTACAAGATTTGATGGGTGCGCTGGGATAATAGATTCTTTCTTTGACGAACCAATCACTCAAATAATTTTCGTGAAAGAAGATTTGACAGACCCCACGTATATAGTAAAGCATCCAACAGAAGGCATCTGGAAGAGCGGCGAACTTGGTATTACTATAGATTTCAATACCCAAATTTCGGAGCTTGATTGTCTGCACCACAGCAGTTTTAGAGGAACGGCTATATTGGACGGTGAGCTGATGGAAATAATATGTGACATAGTATACGGAACTGTTGTGATTTTTTTGGTGCCGAAAGATGGTGCAACAATTGATCACCAACGCCCCACTCAAGGAGGCTTTTTCAGATTCAGAAGCGCCGAGGAAGATTCAGGTACGATGACTTTTGTAGCAGATAATAGGTCGCGATTATACACTTTTATAAGAGTGGAATAAACACATTTCAAAATAGTGCTCAGGCAGAGTACCCTTTCTGTGTTAGCCTGCGGCTGGGTTGCGGCGTATAATGCGTTTTATGCGATAGGGCGATTCGTACACCCTGCGGAGATAATACACTTTATTGAATCAAATAACGGCCTTCTAATGGACGGGCGGCTTGGAACCAGTCCAATGATATACAGGAATTTGTTCCGGCGTTGGAATGTAAGGACAACGACAACAACGACGAATCGCAACCTTGACAACCTTGCGCGCCGTGCCGGAGTGGCAATTCTGTGCTATTGGAATGAGGACGGCATTAAAAGCGGCGCGCACTATGTTACTATCAGATGGAACGCAGCAGCAAACAATTATACGATGTGGAATAAGCGCGGCGTCCCTACGATTAATACGATAGACGATTTTCTGAGAGATGAGACAAGCGGGTTCATCGCAATGATTGCTATTTGGTAGCATTGGCTATTTTTATTAAGGAGCGTGTAATTGTGAAAACGCGAATTTCAAAAAAATCCACTGTACCCATTCTTATCGCAGCGATATTAGCACTGACGGGAATCATGATCTCAAGCTGCGTAGATCTTTTTGGCGGTATACGTCCGGAAGATTTTCCAGATACAAAGTGGGTGGCGCAAAATCCGAATATGTTTTTTGAAGTCGGGCAAGTAGGGATAGTGTACGCGCAAATAAATGATCCGGTACGTGGTGCTATAGAGATAGGCGTATCAATGGGTCCTAGCGGTAGAGGTGTAAGCTTTAGCGCGATGTCTACTATTGAGGATCGCCTTAGCAATACCAATTTTTCGGAACGTACATTTCGCGGACTCGCCGACTTCAGCGAGGAGAAAATGGTCGTTAGAATAACACACAACAACAGCGAGGGACTTCTTAGTGAGGAAGTATCAGAAATAGTCTTTATCAGAGAAGAATTAACACACCAAACGTATATAGTAAAATATCCAGCGGGTGGAGTTTGGACAAGCGAAGGAATGGGCGTTACTATAGATTTTGATGACCAGTTAGAAGATCCTCCAACAGGGCGATACTATGGCACCAGATTCGGAGGAACAATCATATTTGACGGAGAACTGTGGGAAGCTACATGTCGGGTCAGCGCAAACGGACATACTACCATTTCTACAGTACGTGAACAGATGGCAAGCCTCAATCCGGAATGCACGGATAGTGTGGCTAAATGGGACAGAAAAAGAAGGTGGCCCGCTCGTTGGGGGTTTTTCAGGTTTAGAAGCGGCAAGGAAGATTCAGATACGATGACTTTTGTAAGAACCACCGAATCAACAAGATACACGTTCGTGCGAGTGGAGTAAGCACGCATCGAAAGGGTACTCGGTGCGGAGTACCCTTTCTTTGTTCGTACGTGCGGGCATACATACATGCTCACATAATCATAGGCTCGCAACTTTTCACCAACGCATCAACTATCGCCGTCTGACCATCAATCCATGCTTTGAAATCATCAACCTCAAGCTCGCCTTTTAATCTAACGCCGTCCGAGCGATACGTTTCAAACGCCACCGTCGCTTCAGCTATGACAGCTTCGGCAGCGTTTTCTTTTTTCAGCTTGCGTATACGGTTGTACCAATAATCATAAGTTGTCCCGTAGAGCTGCTCGTTTGCCGAAGCCCTCGAACGCTCAACAGACTGCCGCTGATTTTCGGTGGATTGTTTGGCACGGCATACATCACCACAAAAGTTATAATGCCGATGCGCAAGAAAATCCTGCCCGCATATCCGGCAGTGGTTAAATTGCAGCCCCCATTCCTGTATGCGCGTCAGATAATAGAACAGCAGCGGCTGGAAGGAATTATACGCCACGATACACTCAACCGCATTCTTCGCGTTGTACCACAAATCCAAACGGCTTTCGCCGTGCAGAACAGCATTATCTGAAAAATTATACTTTATTTCCTGCCAGTCTTTGTTTCCATATAATCGAAAAGGCTTGTACAGCACACTAAGACGGGTTTCTAATTCCTTTGAACCATGATTCATGTTGTAGCAGTTCAAATATTCAATCCATGTCCGCATGGCGGCGTACTTCGCAACGGGTACGCCGCTTTCGTATTTCTCGCGCAGAAATTCAAGCGGTTTCTCCGCCGCCCTCAAATATATCAGGTATTTTTTGTACCCGTCAAGCAGCTGCCCTATTATTTTCTGCCATTGATGCCCCGCATCGGTTTCAAAAGTGAAAAATATATTGCCCAGCGGCGCAGTTTCGTTAAAATACAGGTCGCCCGTGCCCTTCTGTAAAAAACTCCGCACCTCGTTCTCCTCGCCGATGACAATCCGCTCATTGACTTTCTTCTGATTCAGGCACAGTGCAAAAATTATGGGGGCTTGATAATCCGATTTCTCCTTTGAAAATGTAAATTTCATACTAACCTCGCTTACGACTATTATTTTTGTTTTAAAATATTTTATTATATTATATCACAAATCGCTTGACAATGCAAGTATTTTATGATATAATTCATTGTACGAACAAAATTTATTTTAAATAACCGTAAAAAGGAGTGGTTTTTATAGCGAGAAAAGTCAAATTAGAGAAAATCGAGAGTGTCAGCAAGGAAATCGAAGCACTTAAAAAAGAGTATAGCGAAATGATGAAGCTGTACAAACAGCAAGAGCAAAAGGAACGAACCCGACGCTTATGCAGCCGCGGCGGCTACCTCGAAAGCCGCCTGCCCGAAACAATAGCTCTTACAGACAACCAATACAAAGTGTTCCTTGAGAGCACGCTGATGCGCGACAAGGGACGCAGTATCTTGGACTGGGTGAAGAGCAAGGACATCGTGAATATCGGGATTAACCCGGAAACGCAGAACAGGCAGGTCACCTTGGGGAACGGCGAGATACACGACATTTAGACGAACCGCCGGAGGCAGGGAGATACATTACGGAGTAATGGCGCACTTATATACCACACTCGCGTGGTATGTGCGTTTCCTGCCGGGGGGCGTTTTGCCCTATCGGTACAAAAGAAGAGCGTAAGGAGTGGATTGATGGCGATTTTCCACCAAAGCATAAAAATAATCAGCAGAGGCAACGGCGGCAAGTCCGCTGTTTCGGCGGCGGCTTACAGGGCGGGTGAAAAAATACAGTCCGAGTATGACGAGCGAATAAGCGACTATACCCGCAAGGGCGGCATTGTTCATACCGAGATTCTATTGCCTGCCAACGCTCCGCTCGAATACTCGGACAGAGCGGTTCTGTGGAACGCCGTTGAAAAAATCGAAAAGGCGAAAAATGCACAGTTAGCTCGGGAGGTTGAAGTTGCCCTGCCTGTGGAATTGACGGAAGCGCACTATATAGCCCTTGTACGCGAATATGTGGAAAATACGTTTGTTCGGCAGGGCATGGCTGCCGATGTCTGCATACATGATAAAGGCGACGGCAACCCCCATGCCCACATCATGCTGACGATGCGGCCGTTCAACGAGGACGGCTCTTGGGGAGCTAAACAGAGGAAAGAGTATATCCTTGACGATAACGGCGAAAAAATCTATAACAAACAGAAGCGGCAGTACAAGTGCAGGTCAATTCCGACAACTGACTGGAATGAGCAAACCAAAGCGGAGGAATGGCGATGGGATTGGGCGTCCTGTGTGAACAAATTTTTAGAGCGTGGAAATGTTGCGGAGCGCATTGACCACCGTTCATACGAGCGGCAGGGCAGCGGGCAAATCCCGACTGTGCATCTCGGCGTTGCGGCTCACCAAATGGAGAAGCGCGGAATCAAAACAGAGCGGGGCAACCTCAACCGTGAAATCAGCGTTACAAATCTGAAGCTGCGTCAGCTGAAAGCGCGGATTAACAAGCTCCAAGACTGGCTGAATGAGGAGAGTGCTAAAACAGAGCAGCCTACCCTTTACGATGTTGTCTCCAATATCCTTGAACAAAATGAGCAGGACGGCGCGAGCCGGTACAGCATGGTTCGAAATCTAAAGGCTGCTGCGCAAACGCTGATATTCCTGCAAGAAAATGACATCATGTATATTTCAGAATTAGACGATAAAATCAAAGCTATCTCCGAGCAGAACAGGAATATGCAAGATAAATTAAAGCCGATAGAACGCAGGCTGACCGTTTTGAACGAGCATATCAAGCATACTGAAAATTACCAGCAGTACAGAGCTGTTTACAAGAAATATGAAGGCATGGACAATCCAAATAAGAGAGGCTTATACCAGCGGGATAACTACAGCGCGATTTTACGCTATGAAGCAGCGTTGAAATATTTCAAGGACAATTCTTTTGGTAACGATTTGCCATTAGCTAAATGGAGAGCCGAGCGGGACGTGCTTACCTCCGAAAAAGCAGAGATAGACAAGGTATATGTACCGCTCCAAAACGAAGCTGCCACCATTGAGCGCATCAGAAAAAATGTACGCGAGATTATATGTCCCGAAATGCAAGACACAGCTCTCACAACACAACCGCGAAGCATTCCAAACAAAAAATCCCACGCCTTGGACATTTAGGGTTTCCGACAAAAAAACGCTTGACAGAAATTCCTACGCATGGTATAATATTATTACCGAAAAAACAAATAGAAAAGCCTTTATATATGCTGCCTGAACGGTAATCAGTCCGTTCCAACGTCTATTTGCGTTGTCGGTGGGCGGCATGTATAAGGGCTTTTCTGTTTTAAAATGGAGGTGAGATAAATTAAAAAAACAAAATAAAAAAGGTTAATGCTTATAGCTTGGCGGCTCGCATTAACCACAAACAACAGGCGAAGCCCGTATGTATACTTATATTATAGCATATATACGAGCCTTTGTCAAGTATTTATATTTGGAAAAAGGAGCGTATTTTTTTATGAAAGAATTAATCAGAGTTTTCGAGTATGATGGCAACGAAGTTAGAACAGTAGAAGTAAATGGCAGAACATGGTTTGTCTTGAAAGATGTTTGCAGAGTATTAGATATTAAAAATCATCGGGATGCGACTAAAAGTTTAGATGAAGATGAAAAGGGGGTCGCTAAAAGCTACACCCTTGGCGGAGAACAAGAAATGCTTATAATAAGCAAAAACGGATTATACAGGCTGCTCTTTCGCTCAAACAAGCCCCAAGCAAGAGAATTTACCCGCTGGGTTATCCATGAAGTTCTGCCGTCAATCGAAAAAACCGGGCAATATTCTATGTTGGGCAGCAGGATGCAACATGATGCAATACCAATTAATATTGATTCGTGGTATAATGGAGATTATATTGAGAATATAAATATTAATTTGCTGGAGAAAGAAAAGGGAAGTCTGAATATGACAATAGAAGATTTAAAAAAACTGCCCATTTGGGTAAACTGGAAGCTCGAAGAACGCGACGGCAAACAAACTAAAGTGCCATATAATCCGCGTACCGGCGGCAAAGCACAGACTAACAACCCCGGTACATGGACGGATTATGATTTTGCCATAAGAAAATCTGAAAATATCGGCTTTAATTTCGCTGACGATATCGCCGGAATTGATATTGACAATAAAACAGGCAACCCAGAGCTTGACAAGCAAGCTGAAACCATATTAACTCTATTCGCTGACACCTATGCCGAGCGAAGCCCATCCGGGACTGGTTGGCATATTATTTTCAGATTCGACAAGTCTAAAATCCCGACAAGTGCTGACGGCAAACTTGACAGCAAATATTATACTAACAACCCGAACATAAACTTAGAGTGTTATTTTCCCAGCTTGACTAAAAAATATTTCACTTTCACCGGGCAGGGCAACGGGAAAAATATCGAGAATATGACAGAGCAAGTTTTGATATTTCTTGAAAATTATATGTTGCGCGAGAATTTCAAAAAGAAAAATAATAATTATGTAGCAAAAAATACCAGCTTAACAACGGCAGAAAATAGTGCGGAAACCAGCTCGGCACCAGCGGAAAATAATGCAGAAAATAATTATGTAGCAAATTATGGTAACATTCTCGAAAAAGCGAGATTCTCAAGAAGCGGCAGGAAATTCAGCGCATTATATGACAGGGGCGATATAAGCGGATATAACAGCCATAGTGAGGCTGACCAAGCTCTGTGTAATATTCTCGCATGGTGGTTGCAGGGCGACTTTAGCGAGATAGACAGCTATTTCAAGTTATCGGGATTATACCGCGCTGATAAATGGGAACGGAACGATTATAAAACTGTCACCATAGAGAAAGCTATTGAAAGCTGTGGAGGGCAATATTATACGCCAAAGCCACCGCCTGGCAGACCAAAAAAAGAAAAAATCGAAAAAGTATACACCCCGGAAGAACAGAATGTTTTAAATCAAATTATAGAACATTACGGCATTTATGATGAGGAGAAGCTGACTATTTCCGGTGTTGCCTTGCACCTGCACAACAAGAACATAAGCGTAAAATATGACGAGATTACCCGTAAAATCAATACAAATGGGCTTGAAAAGTGGGATAACGAGTATTTGACCGGGAACTTGCCCATCATTATTTATAATGATTTGAATTTGGATTATAAAAAATGCACTATGAATGTTGTTCAGGATTTTCTAAAAGTTATCACCATGCAAAACGCTTATAATCCTGTGCTTGACATGATAAATAGCTGCAAATGGGATGGAATCGACAGACTGCCGGAATTATTCCGTATTATGCGGATAGATGATAATGACAGCTTAAGTAAAACGCTGATTTATAAGTGGCTCTGGCAGAATTTGAGTCTGCTCCGAAATAAAAAAGACAGTAATTTCGGAGCAGACGGGCTTCTCGTGCTGAAAGGCGGTCAGGGTATAGGCAAAACAAGTTTCGCCCGTAAAATGGCTTTGAACGACGAATTTTTCGGCGAAAGCCTGACTTTGGATATTAGGGACAAAGACACTGTTTTACGCGCTATAAGCTGCTGGATAGGCGAGCTTGGCGAAATCGAAAGCACTTTCAAGAGCGATATAAATGCAATCAAGGGGTTTATAACCTTATCCACAGATAAGGTTAGAGTGCCTTACGGTCGGGAAGCCGATGATATTCCGCGCCGGACTTCGTTCATCGGAACATGCAACAGCGACGAATATCTCATCGACGAAACCGGCAACCGCCGCTACTGGACTGTGCCAATTGACGAGCGCATGGATTTGGACGCGCTTGAGAAATTTGATATGCTTCAGCTTTATTTGCAAATCAACGAAAAAGCGAAGGATAATATACAAGGATTCCGCCTCACTTGGGAAGAAAACCAGCAACTTGCAGAGCGTAATGGGCAGCATGAAAAACTGCTGAAAGGCGAACACGAGATAAAGGATATTTTATATAAGGCTGAACGGGACGAATTAAAATTCGAAGAAATGACCGTGACGGAGTTTAAAGAATTATATCCTGTATTAAAAAACTATACAGCAAATCAAATTGGAGTCGCACTAAAAAAGCTCGGAATAATAACAGAGCTTAAACG
>JGI20163J15578_10000537_pt1 | contig 15638 bp, 12 predicted proteins | sample TergutCu122P1_FD_15578 | JGI IMG/M metagenome (IMG submission 15578)
TAAAAAGTAGACTAAGTGCTTACCAAGAGCCGCTTGAAGATTTGAGGGATTCACTTTGACCTGCCAGGCAAAAAGGCTAAGATTGAAGAGATAGAGCGTCAGATAGAAGCTCCCAGTTTTTGGGATAATCCCGAACATTCAAGTGGGGTAATGAAAAAACTGAAAGACCTGCAGAATTCGGTGGATAAGATAGAGAAAATGTTCCAAGACTATGAAGACTTGGAGCTGTTGCTAGAGATGGCAGAAGAAGAGGATTCAGAGGACTCTGCCCGTGGTTTAAAAGAGGAAATAGAGAGTTTCATAAAAGAGTTTGAAGAACAACGACTTCAAACCTTGCTTACTGGCGAGTACGACCACTGTAGCGCAATTGTAACTTTACATGCTGGAGCAGGAGGGACAGAATCTTGCGATTGGGCAAGCATGCTTTATCGAATGTTTACCAGATGGGCAGAAAGTAAAGGATACAGCGTAACTGTGCTAGACTACCTTGATGGGGATGTGGCTGGCATCAAAGCAGTTACTTTCGAAGTGTCAGGATTGAATGCTTATGGTTATCTGCGTTCAGAGATGGGGGTTCATCGTCTGGTTCGTTTGTCTCCATTTAACGCAGCTGGAAAGAGGCAGACTTCATTTGCTTCTTGTGATGTGATTCCAGATATAGAAGATGAGATAGAATTAGAGATTAACGATGACGAGATAAGAATAGACACCTATCGCGCTAGCGGTGCAGGAGGTCAACATGTGAATAAAACCGACTCTGCCATTCGAATTACTCACCTTCCCACAGGAATTGTAGTTCAATGCCAAAGTGAACGCTCTCAACATACCAACAAAGACAAAGCCATGCAGATGCTCAGGTCAAAATTATACCTGATTAAGGAGCAAGAGCAAGCTCAGAAAGTGTCAGGAATTCGTGGTGAGGTAAAAGAGATTGGGTTTGGAAGCCAGATTCGTTCTTATGTAATGCAGCCTTATACCATGGCAAAAGACCACAGAACCAATGTAGAAGTAGGCAATGTAAGTGGCGTATTGGACGGTAATCTGGATCCATTTATCAATGGATATTTACGGTGGGCTGTTTCCAAGGAGTGATAGCTGACATAAAGTTGAATCCCGTCATGTTAAGAAATGTATAGAGCACACAATGGGTAATCATCGGGTTTTGATGGCGTCAAACCCCTTTTGACGTTTGAACAATAGAATAAACAGGAGGATGTAAGATGATTAATATTGCAGTATTAGGGTATGGAACAGTAGGATCAGGAGTTGTTGAAGTGTTTGGCACCAATGGGGACATTATCAACAAACGCGTGGGAGATGTGGTGAACATTAAATATGTATTGGACATTCGAGATTTCTTTGATGACCCCATATCTAATATTTTAGTTCGTGATTTTCAAACCATTTTAGAGGATGACGAAGTTAAAATCGTTGTGGAGGTTATGGGAGGGATTGAGCCTGCTTATACTTATGTGAAAAAAAGTTTGGAAGCAGGAAAAAGTGTCATCACCTCTAATAAAGCCCTAGTTGCAGACCATGGCTCAGAGCTGTTATCTATTGCCAGGGATAAGAATATTAACTTCCTTTTCGAGGCCAGTGTAGGAGGTGGAATTCCTATTATTCGAGCCTTGAATTCCTCCATAACTGCGGATGAGATTCAGGTGATTAAAGGAATCCTCAATGGAACCACCAATTACATGATGACCAAGATGTTTTATGAAGGAGCAGATTATGATGAAGTTTTAAAAGAAGCCCAAGACAAAGGCTATGCAGAGCAAGATCCAGAAGCAGATGTGGAAGGGATAGATGCTTGTCGTAAGATAGCCATCTTGGTATCCTTGATTACGGGGCGTCAGGTGGATTTTGAAGATATTCCTACAGAGGGGATTACCAACATTACCAAAGAGGATATGCTCTATGCCAAGTCCATGGAGATGACCATTAAGTTGCTGGCGGTAATGAGGAGAGGCGAAGGTCATATGCATGCTATTGTTGCTCCTTATCTTATCAATAAAGAGCACATATTGTATCATGTGAATGGGGTAAATAATGCCGTTCATCTGAAAGGGAATGTATTGGGAGATGCCATGTTTTACGGAAGTGGTGCAGGTAAATTACCTACTGCCAGTGCTGTGGTGGCGGATATTGTAGATGCTGCCAAACACTTAAAAGTGAATATTCTGACCATGTGGGAAAAAGATAAGATGACCTTGCAACCCATCGAAGATACCATGTGTAGAGCCTTTGTCCGAATCAAAGGGGAAGCAAAGGATTTGAAATCCGATCTAGAAGGCTTGTTTGGAGGGATTGAAATTATTCAGGTAGAAGAGATTAAAGGTGAATTTGCATTTATCTGTCCAAGAATGACCGAAGGCGAGTACCAAGAAATAGCAAAAGGTGTACCTGGAATCATTAAGATGATGAGAATAGAGTGGTAGGACTATGAGAGCACGTAGTGCGTAATAATCCGTATCATATTGCGTCAAAATACCTTTTGACGCTTACATCATATTATACTACATTTCAAAGGGGATGTCTAGCATCACTGGAACAAAAGTTCGAGAGGTTTGAAGTATAATAAGCGAAAGGAGAGGGGCAATTCCTCGCGGCGCTAAAGTACCGTGTTTCCTTGCCCAAAATACTATGAAATATATGGTGATTTTATGTGACGGAATGGCAGATGAGCCTCTAGAAGAATTAGGGGGCAAAACCTCTATGGAGGCGGCCCATAAACCCAATATGAATGAACTTGCTAAGCATTCAGAAATTGGCCAGGTAAGAACCATTCCAGAGGGAATGAGCTCAGGAAGCGATATTGCAAACCTCTCGGTCTTAGGCTATGACCCAAGAATATATTATTCAGGGCGTTCCCCCATTGAGGCCCTTAGCATCGGGATTCCTATGGGAGAATCGGATGTTTCTTTCCGTTGCAACTTTGTTACTCTCTCTGAGGATGAAGAGCTTTATGAGGATAAAGTGATACTGGATCATGGGGCTCAGGATATATCCACAGACGAAGCTGCCATACTGATGAAAGAAATTAAGAAACACTTTGCTACTGAAAGATATGATTTTTACACAGGAATCAGTTATCGAAACATTATGGTGGAAAAAGACGGGGAAGTAGTGGAGTTGACCCCTCCTCATGATGTGTTAACCAGAAGAATTGGTGAATATCTGCCTGAACATGAAGATTTCAGTGAGATGATGATAAAAAGTTACCAAATACTCAATCATCACCCCATTAATATGGCCAGAAGAGAAAAAGGTTTAAGACCTGGAAATTCCATCTGGTTTTGGGGAGGCGGTATCAAACCTAAGTTGATTCCTTATCAGGAGTTGATTGGCATGAAATCTGCCCTTTTCTCAGCAGTAGACTTGCTTAAGGGAATTGCAGTTGGAGCCAATATAACCAACCTGGAAATAGAAGGAGCTTATGGGGGTCTTGAGACCAATTATGAAGGAATCGGCAGAGCTGCTGTGAAGGCTCTGATAGAGGATGGACATGATTTTATGTATCTGCACCTTGAAGCACCTGACGAGATGGCTCATCAAGGAAGCCTTGAAGACAAAATCCTTGCCATTGAATACATAGACCAGAGAGTACTTCCAGTAATCTTGAATGGCTTAAGAGCGTCAGGGGAAGATTTTCGTTTGTTAATTCTACCCGATCATCTTACCCCTGTGAAGAAGCGTACTCATGTGGGAGACCCTGTGCCTTACCTGCTTTATGACAGCAGGAAGGATGTGGCTGGATGTGAAAATTTCTGCGAGAAGGCGGCAATGGAGAAGGGTGATTTGATTGACCCTGGGCATGAATTGATAAGGAAATTCTTGTGCTGCTGACCGTTTGATGATATAATATTTATTTGGGTGAACCCCAGTGGGAAATAATTCTTACTGTGTAATTTAAGGAGGAAAACAAAAAATGAGTGTACAAGTGGAAAGATTAGACAACAGCATGGCAAAATTAACCATCCAAGTTCCTGTAGAGGAAGTGGATAAAGCACTTCAAAGTGCTTATTTAAAAGAGCGAAGAAATATTAGTTTGCCAGGCTTTCGTAAAGGCAAGGTGCCTCGTCAGATGATAGAAAAAATGTATGGGCCAGAGATTTTCTATGAAGAAGCGGCCAATACTTTGATCAATGAAAACTATTCTAAAGCATACAAAGAAAGCGAACTAGAGATTGTTTCTAGGCCTGAAATAGATGTGGTTCAACTGGAAAAAGGTAAGGAATTCATCTTCACCGCAGAAGTTGCCGTGAAGCCAGAAGTGGTTCTAGGTGAATATAAAGGATTATCTTATGTTCCTTCTGATGAGGAAGTAACAGAAGAAGAAGTACAAGCAGAGATTGACAAAGAGTTAGAAAAAAGCTCCAGAACAGTAGACGTTACAGACCGACCAGTAGAAGATAAAGACCTAATCAAACTGGACTTTGAAGGTTTTGTGGATGATGTGGCCTTTCCAGGAGGAAAGGGGGAGGATTTTGCTCTAGAGGTAGGCTCAGGCTCTTTTATTCCTGGCTTTGAAGACCAATTGATTGGTGCCACAATAGGAGAGGAATTAGAAGTGAATGTAACCTTCCCCTTAGAGTACCAAGCCAAAGAGCTGGCAGGACAAGAGGCAGTATTTAAGTGCAAGGTGAATGANATTCAGATGAAGGAATATCCTGAATGTGACGATGATTTTGCAGCGGAAGTTTCCGAGTTTGAAACCTTAGACGANTACAAAGCAGACATTAGGAATCGNTTGCAAGAACAAAAAGANGCCAAAGCAAAACAAGAAAAAGAAGATCAATTGGTTGAAAAGGCCATAGACAATGCTACCATTGATGTTCCAGAGCCCATGATTGGGCTAGAAGTAGAGCAGATGACCGAAGATTTTGCTCGTCGCATCCAGCAACAAGGGTTGAACATGGAGCAATACTTCCAATTTACAGGCAGCAACCAAGAGAAGATGACCGAAGAGATGAAACCTCAAGCGGTGAGACGAATCAAGACCAGATTGATGTTGGAAGCCATTGCCAAAGAAGAAAACATTATAGTGGCTGATGAGCGTGTGGAAGAAGAATTGGCCAAGATGGCAGAAATGTATGGCATGGAACTTGACAAAGTAAAAGAGTTCATGGGCGAGAATGAAACAAGCCGCTTGAAAGAAGACATGGCGGTTCAAGATGCCATTACTTTGATTGCAGATGCGGCAGTAGAAGAATAAGAATGGAGTGAAGTTACTGAAGAAATCGCTAAGAGGGCAGAGATCATTGGTAACAAAGCAACAGTACCTATAAGATATTAGGCCAGAACAGAAGATAACGCCGAGAAAAGAGGAGAGAAATCATGAGTTTAGTACCATATGTTATCGAGCAAACCAGTCGCGGAGAACGCTCTTATGATATTTATTCTAGATTATTAAAGGAGAGGATTATTTTCTTAGGAGAAGAAGTTCACGATGTTTCCGCAAGCATCGTTGTGGCTCAATTATTGTTCTTAGAAGCAGATGATCCAGAAAAAGACATCCAATTGTATATCAATAGCCCAGGTGGCTCTGTAACTGCTGGTATGGCCATTTATGACACTATGCAGTACATTAAATGCGATGTATCTACCGTATGTATTGGTCTAGCAGCCAGTATGGGAGCATTTCTTTTGGCTGGGGGAACCAAAGGCAAGAGATTTGCCCTGCCTAATGCAGAGATGATGATTCATCAACCCTCAGGAGGAGCCAGAGGACAAGCCACAGATATTCAGATTGTAGCAGAACACATCATTAAAACTCGTGAGAAATTGAACCGCATTATGGCGGAGAACACAGGGCAACCTCTGGAAGCGATTCAAGAAGATACCGAAAGAGATAATTATATGAGTGCTCATGAAGCCAAAGAATATGGGTTAATCGATGAAGTGATTGTAAACAACAAGAATGAGAAGAACAGCTAATTTTTGTTAATCTGAATCATTGAGAGGTAAAGCAGCACAAGGGATAGTAACAAGAAAAGTGATAAGTAATGCGCTAGGACTCTAATAAGGGGAATTAGCAAAAGAAGGATTTAAGGGGAGAATAAGATGTCAATTAAAGGTTTTGATGAAACCGTAAAATGTTCATTTTGTGGTAAAACACAGATTCAAGTAAGGAAATTAATCTCTGGGCCAGAAGGAGCTTATATCTGTGATGAGTGCATTGATTTATGTACAGAGATTATTGATGAAGAACTAGCCTATGTGGATATGCAGGGAGAAAGTAGCTATAATCGGTACGGAGGTGTGGAATACAGCGACATTAACCTGTTGACTCCAGAAGAGATGAAGGGCTTCCTTGACGATTATGTGGTGGGGCAAGAAGAAGCGAAGAAGGTACTATCCGTTGCAGTATACAATCATTACAAGCGGATAATGGCAGGGGTAGACCATGAAGTTGAGATTCAAAAAAGCAATGTACTGATGCTGGGACCTACAGGAAGTGGTAAAACCCTGTTGGCACAAACACTAGCAAAAATATTAAACGTACCTTTTGCTATTGCAGATGCCACTACTTTAACCGAGGCAGGATACGTAGGAGAAGACGTTGAGAATATTCTATTGAAGATTATTCACGCAGCAGATGGGGAGATTGAAAGAGCGGAACATGGGATTATCTATATCGACGAGATTGATAAGATTACAAGGAAGTCCGAGAATCCTTCCATTACTCGTGATGTGTCAGGAGAAGGAGTACAGCAAGCTCTCCTTAAGATTATTGAAGGGACCATTGCATCTGTTCCACCTCAAGGAGGACGAAAACATCCTCAGCAAGAATTAATCCAGATTGACACCAACAATATCTTGTTTTTATGTGGCGGTGCTTTTGAAGGTTTGGATAAGATTATTGAAGACCGGATTGACAAAAAAGCATTTGGTTTTAACGCAGAGATTATAGCCAAGGGTGAGCATGATCCTAGTATCATTCTAAAACAAGTTTTGCCACAAGATTTGGTGAAGTATGGTTTAATTCCAGAGCTAGTAGGACGCTTACCTGTGAATGTTACCCTGGAAACATTAGACGAAGAGGCTCTTGTTTCGATTCTAACGGAACCAAAAAGTGCTATTGTTCGTCAGTACAAGAAACTAATGGAGCTAGATGGAGTCCATCTTGAATTTGACCAAGATGCCATCAGAGAGATTGCCAAGTTAACCTTAGCCAGGAAGACAGGAGCTAGAGGCTTGCGTGCAATCATGGAAAACATCATGCTGGATACCATGTTTAAGGCTCCTTCAGACGATACCATTAAGTGTTGTCGAATCACCAAAGAGGTAGTATGCGGTGAAGGAAAACCAGTCTATGAGTATGATGAAGAACCAGAAACCTTTGCTAAAACTGAAATCGCATAGGTTATCATAGGATTCTTTTAAACAAGAATCGGGCGGTGAGATGCAGTTTGTCAAACCGCCTTTTGTGACCAATTAAGAGCTGCAAGCCCCTAACTTTAGCTATGGGGTCAAAGCGATAAAAGAATCCAAAAAAAGACGATAGAACACTTGTTCTTCCTTCTGTTTTATGATATAATTAGAACAGAAAAATGAAGGAGGGGCTATGAACAATAAAAAAACTTTATATGTTACAAAACAATTGAATATCGCTCAAACCAACCAGCTAGACCTCCTTTCACTAGAGTGTGGGAGAATATATTCTAAATGTCTTGTTACCTTCCATCGCATATGGAGAAAGAAGGGATTTTGGTTATCCAAATATGGTATGCAAAGAATTGTCACCGAAGGTGAATTACACGCTCATACTATAGATGGGGTTATAGATATCTTCTATGAAAATCTTAATAGCTATCTAGTGTTAAAGAAAACATTGCCAACAGCTAAACCTCCCCAAAAACGCAAAAGGTTCTTTGCAATTCCATATAAGAGTTCTGCTATTAAACTCAATGAAGGGATGCTAACCTTGTCTAACGGTAGGGGCAATGAGAAACTAAGTATTCCATGGGCATTCGACAAACCTAAAACCGTTACGATTAACTATAACCATCAAAAACGTTGTTATAAAGTAAATGCGGTTTATCCCGATTTTGCTCATTGTATCCCTTTGGGAGAGAAAGTAGCAGGTGCAGATCCTGGAGATATACATTTACTCGCAACCTATGATGGAGAGACTGCCTATTTGTTAAACGGGAAAGCATTACGCTCTAAAAGAAGATATCAAAACAAGGTAAAAGGTCATTTTCAACGCAAAATGGACGTTAAGAAAAAGGGTTCTCGAAAGTGGAAGGAACTAAACAAGGCTAAGAAGCGTGTTCTTGGAAGGTTAGATAACCAGGTAAAGGATATATTGCACAAACAAACAACAGGATTGGTTAAGCAAATGTACGAAGACGGCGTTAATGTAATTGCCCTAGGGGATTTACGAGAACTACGCTCTGATGTAGTAGCAAAATCAAAGAGAGATGGTATCAAAAAAACAAAAAGAAACGCTAGTCAAAGACAGATTGTTCATCAAATGTTAAGTGGCAAAGTGAAGACCTACCTAGCCTACAAGGCAAATCGTCTAGGGATGAAAGTGGAGTTAGTAAATGAAGCATGGTCGTCTAAAACTTGTCCCAAGTGTCTATCACGCAACGACGTGAAAGGCCGAAGCTATGAATGTAATTGTGGTTTCAACCATCATCGAGACGGTGTTGGTAGTATCAACATCCGAAGCAAGTACAAGTATCAGCGATACGTCGCTGTAGTGGGCGAAATGGCACCGCCTGTTGGTTTAAGCTATACATAAGCCAATAACCTCTGGGTTAACAACCCATGAGAATCCCCTGTCTTCAGACATGGGGAGTGTCAATGTTTATAGGTCAGTCAGGTTAACCCACGGATTGGTGTTGAACAGATGATACTCAGAGAAGCCTGTTCAAGGAGGAAAAAGCGTAAAAGCGATAATAAGGAGTTAGAAGAGTAATGGAAAATAAAGTAATCGATTTACCAATCGTAGCCCTTCGAGGAATGACCATTATGCCAGAGATGGTGGTGCATTTTGATGTGAACAGAAAACGCTCCATTGCTGCCATCCAAGAAGCCATGATAGAGGATCAAAAAGTGTTCTTGGTCACTCAAAGGAGTATGGATACTGAGGAGCCTGGAATTGATCATCTGTTTGAGGTAGGTACAATTGCCACCATCAAGCAGATTATTAAATTGCCCAAGCAGATTATTCGTGTGCTGGTTTCTGGTGAGACCAGAGGGATTTTACGTGGGCTGAAGGCGGAGTCTCCCTACATGATAGGGGAGATTGAGGTGGTTGATGAAGAACAGGGATTGTACTTTGATGATCTTCATCGGCAAGCCATGGAACGAGAATTGAAGGATATGTTGGTGGAATTTGCCACGAAAAGTGGTAAAATTTCAAAAGAAGAGATTTCTAAGGTAATTGAAACCAGAGATTTACGTGAGTTGGTAGATACCATCTCTGCAAACATTCCTTTTTATTATCTGGATCTTCAAGACATCTTAAATGAAACGGATTTTTGGAAGAGATATGAGACTTTATTGTTTAAGCTGGTCAATGAAGTTCAGATTATGGACATTAAGAATGAGATTCAAATCAAGATAAAAGAGCGGGTGGAAAAGCATCAACGAGATTATATCTTAAGAGAACAACTGAAATTAATTCGAGAAGAGTTAGGGGAAGACAATACCATCTCTGATGCAGAAGAATTCCAAAAAGCATTAGAGCAATTAAAGGCAGGGAAGGAAGTCAAGGAAAAGCTAACCAAAGAGATTAATCGCTTTAAAAGTGCGCTCAACAGCCCTGCTGAGATTGGAGTGATTCGAACCTATATAGAGACCATCTTAGGAATGCCATGGGAGAAGAGAGTCAAGGGCAATAATGACATTGAACAGGCAGGGGAGATTCTAGAGGAAGACCATTATGGTTTAGAGCAAGTAAAGGAAAGAATTCTAGAGTTTCTAGCTGTTCGCAACTTAATTGAAAGAGGAGAAAGCCCCATACTATGTTTGGTTGGGCCACCAGGAACAGGGAAAACTTCTATCGCTAAGTCCTTGGCACGAGCTTCCCAGCGTCCTTATGTCCGTATTTCCCTAGGAGGGGTCCGAGATGAAGCGGAGATTAGAGGCCATCGTAAAACCTATGTGGGCGCCATGCCTGGTCGAATTGCCAATGGAATCAAACAAGCAGGAGTAAAGAATCCTGTGATGCTTCTGGATGAGATTGATAAAATAAGCACCGATTACAAAGGGGATACATTTTCTGCTTTACTAGAGGTGCTAGACAGTGAGCAGAACCATAATTTTAGGGATCATTACTTAGAGTTGCCTTTGGACTTATCGGAGGTATTGTTTATTACTACCGCCAACACACTGCAGACCATACCACGGCCTCTATTAGACAGGATGGAAGTCATTGAGATCAGCAGTTATACTGAAAATGAAAAATTGCATATTGCCACAGGACACTTAGTTCCCAAACAGATAAAGGCCCATGGATTAAAAGATGAACAACTGAAGATTATTCCCAGCGGAATTCATCGCATGATTCGCAATTACACCAAAGAATCAGGAGTAAGGCAATTGGAGCGACAGATTGGAAATGTTTGTCGAAAGGTAGCAAAAGAAATCTTAACAACAGAAAAACAGTCTGTTGTGATTACACAACGCAATATAAAGAAATATTTGGGACGAGAAAAATACACCTACCAAATGGCCAATGGCGCAGATGATATAGGAGTGGCCAGAGGTTTGGCCTGGACCAGTGTAGGGGGGGACACCTTACAAATCGAAGTAAATGTTATGCCAGGTAAAGGCAATTGGAAGCTAACGGGTCAGATGGGTGAAGTAATGAAGGAGTCCGCTGACGCAGGGATTAGTTACGTTCGCTCCATTAGTAAGGAATATCATATCCCAGAAGACTTTTTTGAGAAGCATGATATTCACCTGCACATTCCAGAAGGGGCAGTTCCCAAGGACGGTCCCTCTGCTGGAATCACTATGGCGACCGCCTTGTTATCAGCCATTACTGGAATCAAGGTAAGAGCAGACGTGGCCATGACAGGAGAGGTTACACTCCGTGGCAGAGTATTGTCTGTAGGCGGCCTAAAAGAGAAAATCCTAGCAGCAAAGAATGCTGGGATTGTGAAGGTGTTGCTTCCTAAGGAAAACAAAGAAGCTGTAGATGAGTTATCCACTGAGATTACAAAAGGTTTGGAGATTGTATTGATAGAAACCATGGACGAAGTCTTAAGAGAAGCGTTGGTGGAGCGTTAGAAGAGAACGGTGATTTTCTGACATCTCTGCAAATGCATTCAAAAAGATATACTGGCTTACTCAGGCCAGAAAATCACCTTAGAAAAAGGGGAAACAATGATTATAAAAAGCTTGAACTTAGAAACAGTATGTGGAATCACCAGCACCCTACCAGAAAATGACAAACCAGAGATTGCATTTGCAGGGAAATCAAACGTAGGTAAATCCTCTTTAATCAATGCTTTAATGTACCGGAAGTCCTATGCCAAAACTTCTGCAACTCCAGGTAAAACCCAAACCATTAACTTTTATAATATCAATGATATAATGTATTTGGTGGACTTACCAGGGTATGGTTACGCCAAGGTGCCCATTAAGGAAAAGGAAAAGTGGGGAGAACTAATCAATCGTTATCTGAACACCTCTAAACAGTTAAGAGCCATCTTTTTATTAATTGACATCAGGCACAAACCAGGCAATCATGATAAGATGATGTATGATTGGATTGTTTCTTCTGGTGTGGAACCGATTATCATCGCCACAAAGCTAGACAAACTGAAGAGAAGTCAGGTGCCAAAACACGTGAAGATGATACGAGAAGAGTTGGGTATGGCGAAAGAAGGAAAACTGTTTACCTTCTCAGCTCTAAGCAAGGATGGACGAGAAGAGATATGGGAAGAGATGGAGCGAATTATTGAAAGCTGACTTGCGGTTAGGGATAACAGAACCGCATGAGTTCGGATATTGAGTGTCATCCCTATACTATAGAAAGAGAGCTGGAACAGAAAGGAGCGACAATTCGTTATGAATAAGGTAAGGCCTTACTGGCATGTAGTATTAAGCTTTATATTCAGTGTACTTGCTACCGTTGCGTTTGTATTTGTTGCTTATCATGCGGTGATTATTATGATGCCCTTTGTCATCGGGTGGATATTGGCTCTTATTGCCTCTCCTTTGGTGAACTTTTTAAACAGGCGAGTGAAGATCAAACTACCTTTTGCTTCTGCAATTATTGTCATCTTGACCATTGCCATTGTGGTGGTTGGCTTGTATTTTGGAATTACCGCTTTGGTGGGTCAACTGAGTTCCTTTGTAACTTTCATTCCAATTGCTTTGGAGGGATTGGAAACTGGTTTTTCCTATATTGGGGAATCTTATGCAGGGGTTGTGGAGATGCTTCCTGAAGGGATTCGAGAGGCTTTAAGTGCAGGTATGGTGAACCTACAGGAATACGCAGGGACTTGGATTGCTAACTTGGGGCAGCCCACTATGGAGGCGGCAGGTAATTTTGCTCAGAACATCCCTCATGTTATTGTATCTACCTTTGTGGCTTTGTTGGCTTCCTATTTTTTGATTGTGTATCGGGAAGAAGTTATTCAATTGTTTGTTCGAGTAGCACCTGAATCGGTAAAAACACGAATGGTTTTGGTCAATGAAAATTTCAAAAAAGCCATTGGCGGATATTTCAAAGCGCAGTTGTGGATTATGGCGGTGGTATTCGTGATTTTATGCATTGGACTATTTATTGGTGGGGTTCGTTACCTGATATTAGTTGCTTTTTTAATTGCATTGTTGGATATGTTGCCTATTTTGGGGACGGGTACCGTTTTAATTCCTTGGACACTTTATCAGCTATTGATTGGGGACATTCGCATGGCCATTATCTTAGGAGTAACCTATATCCTGACCAATGTGGCTCATTATCTGTTGCAGCCAAAGTTGATTTCTGATGAGATGGGGATTCATCCTTTATTCGCCCTATTTCTGATGTACATTGGATTCTACTTTGGGAATTTCATTACTATGATATTGGCGGTACCTGCTGGGATGATTGTACTAAACGTTTACAAGGCAGGAGCCTTTGATTATATTACAAGCGATGGGAAGATTATTATTGATGGGATATTAAGTATGAGAGGGGAACCTAATCCGAAGTTTACCAAGAAAGACGAGTCTAAGTAGTGAAAGTGGATTTTAGAACAATGTATAATAAACCGAAAGTGAGGAAAAATGATGGCTTGTGAAAAAAACAAATCTATGAAATGTCCCTGTACATACCCTTGTGGAAAACGTGGTAAGTGTTGCGAATGCATAGCATATCATTTGCGTTCTGGCCAGTTCCCAGCTTGTTTCTTCTCCAAAGAGGCAGAAGCAAGTTACGACAGAAGCTTATCACGACTTATAAAGGACAGAAAATAAGCCTATCATTTCTGATAAGCTTGTTTGGTCATTTTATTCTCATACATCTTGGCATCAGCTGTGGTAATGAGTTCGTCAAAGTCCAGCTGTTTTTCAGGATTCATCTCCACAATTCCATAGCTAAAGTCAAGTTCAAAAGGATGCTCTTTAAGCTCGTTGTATTTTTTGAGCTTATTTTTAATTCGTTTGATGACAATCTTAGCAGAATTTTCATCTCCGTGAGTAATTAAAACAAACTCATCGCCACCCCATCTGGATAGAGAGTCATCTCTACGAATACAAGACTTAATCAGTTCCACCGTTTTGATGATGAAGGCGTCACCAGCATCGTGGCCGTAATCGTCATTCACATGTTTTAAACAATCAAGGTCGATGAATGTAAGTGAGTGAATCTCCGTGGAGTGTTCAATTAATCCATTGATAATTCTTGCTCCCCACTCTCTGTTATAAGTGTCGGTCATCATATCCTTGGAAGCAATCATTTGTAGCTGTGCTTCATATCTTTTTTGTCTGGTAATGTCTGTAGCAGTTTCAATAAGAACTTCACGACCGTCAAGCCACAGAATCACAGAGTTACGAACAAAGTACCATTTTCTGTTCTCTTGGTTCTCGCTTTCCCAGTTGTGACAGATGCCCTGAATCAAATCTCCCTTTTCAAGGATCAATTTCCGAGGACATTTGATGCAGCTACCGTGGAGGGTTTTACTAAGGACTTCAAAGCATTTCTTAGGTGTGTGAATAATCTCGTCTTTGCTAAAACCAGCTTCTTTAGCCAGGGTAGCATTAACGAACAACATGTCTCTAGACCTGATATCGTAGATAGAAATATACAAATCAGGATTGTCCACCACAAGGTTTAGAATCTCTAGACTCTCTGCCAGAATTTTGTTGTCGGTATCTTCTGAATTCCTTAAATGAGCCATTTTCCAGGACCTATAATCCAGTATTTCTTTTTAAAAAGAAGTGGATTAACTCCTTTCTTCCCGTGGGGATAATATACAAGGAATCTCCTTGAATACTCGCAGATGCAGAAGTTCTCTTTGCTAAGCTCGCTTGTACTCATAAGGGTGAAAACGGTCTCACCTACAAAAGTTGAATATTGTGTTTAATACAAGATTCTATCATCTCATCAGGCCAGATAGAGGCTTGAACTTCTCCGATATGCGCCTTTCTCAGGTAATACATACAGATTCTAGACTGGCCAATTCCGCCTCCCACCGTATAAGGGAGCTCCCCTTCTAATAAAGCTTTTTGGAAGGGCAGTTGGGCTCGGTCTTCACAACCCGAAAGTTTCAACTGTCTCTCTAGGGTTTCTTCATCCACTCTTACACCCATGGAAGAAAGCTCCAGGGCAATATCAAGAACAGGGTAATAAACAATAATGTCTCCGTTAAGGTTCCAGTCATCATAGTCAGGAGCACGGCCACCATGACTTTGGCCAGAAGCTAATTTATGACCAATCCCAATAATAAAAACCGCCTTTTTTTCCTTACAGATTAGGTACTCCCTCTCTTCAGGAGTGACACCTGGATATTTGTTTTCCAACTCTTGTGAGGTGATAAAAAATATCTCGTCTGGTAGAAGAGGTTCGATATAATTGTACCGACGGCACATGTAATTTTCAGTTTCTTTTAAGGCACTATAAACTTTACGAACAGTATATTCTAAGGTTTCCAGATTCCGCTCTTCTCTGGAGATGATTTTCTCCCAATCCCATTGGTCCACATAGATGGAGTGGGTATTGTCGCAAACATCATCTCTTCTTATGGCACTCATGTCGGCGTACAGCCCTTCACCAGAATGAAAACCATATTGCTTTAGGGCAAGCCTTTTCCATTTGGCTAGGGAGTGAACAATCTCAGCAATCTCGCCACCTTGTTCCTTCACATCAAAGTCTACAGGGCGCTCCACGCCGTTTAAGTTGTCATTTAAACCAGAATTGGGTTTGACAAACAGGGGAGCAGAAACTCGAGTCAAATGCAATGCTTTTCCTAGAGCCCTTTCAAAATGGTCTTTTATTTCTTTAATAGCCACTTCTGTTTCTCTTATGGTAAGTGGAGAGCGGTAGCCTGGGGGGATGGTTAGATATTCCATGGTTGTAAAGTTCCTTTCCTTAAAAGTTCCATCTGTCCTTGCACAACAAAGGTGTCAAGGAATAATTGAGTTCCCTCTATAATACTGTGTTTTAAAGAAAAAGTCAAAGTGAATCA
>JGI20163J15578_10000538_pt1 | contig 15624 bp, 18 predicted proteins | sample TergutCu122P1_FD_15578 | JGI IMG/M metagenome (IMG submission 15578)
CCAGAAGGTCGGGGGTTCGAATCCTCTACCGCACGTAAAAAACCCTTGAAATGGAAATTTTGAGGGTTTTTTATAAATGCAAGCAATATAGTAACCAATCATAGGGGATTATAGGATAATAGAATGTGAGGTGAATCGTTAATGGATATAACTAGAATTGTATCTATCATAATAATTGCATTTGTTCTGGACTTTATTATTGGCGAACCACAAAATCCCCTTCACCCTATCCGAATTATTGGACACGGTATTGCTTTAGGCATCAGAATCTATAAGAATAATAAACCCAAAAACCTTGTTGCGAAATTTATCATAGGCATGGTATTGTCATTGGTGATAATATTCCTTTCCTATACACTGACAGGTTTGGTGATACAAAGTTTTTACGTTTTAAACTATTGGCTAGGCATATTTGTTGAGGCTGTCATTTGCTATTTCCTTATCGCACCAAAGGGAATGAAAACAGAAAGTATGAAAGTCTATTACTCTTTGAAGTCTGGTGATATTAAATCTGCAAGAAAAAATCTTTCATATCTCGTTAGTCGCGATACCAAAGATTTAAACCCACCAGAAATCATTAAAGCCACTGTTGAAACCACCTCTGAAAATTTGACCGATGGTGTCATCTCTCCACTCCTCTTTATCCTTATTGGTGGCGCACCTCTGGGAATGGCATATAGAGCCATCAATACCCTAGATTCAATGATTGGTTATAGAAATGATGATTTTGAGTTTTTTGGGAAGTTTGCCGCTCGACTAGACGACACTATTAACTTTATCCCAGCGAGAATATCTGCTTTCCTTATGATATTAGGAAGTGTGATTGTCAGAACAGATACAAAAACAGCTCTCCGAATCTACCTGAGAGACAGGCATAACCATAAAAGCCCTAACTCAGCGCAAACAGAATCCGTATGTGCAGGTGCTCTTGGCATATCTCTTGGAGGGGACAGCTACTATAAAGGAGTACTTGTCCATCATCCAACCATAGGTGATCCTATCCAAGAGCCTACTACAGAACACATACGCTCTGCCAATCGTTTGATGTATGGGACAACAATTCTTGCAGTAGCCATCATCATTATAGGGTGCTTCTTATTTTCTCTATTATCAAAGGGGTATATTTATGTATGAGTATAATCACGGAGGAAATGCTGCTTTTGAAGCTGGAAAGAGTAATATCATCGATTTATCAGCAAATATCAATCCCTTAGGCATTTCTCAAAGTATAACAGATGCCATTATCAAAGAAGTTTCTAATAGCAACAATTATCCTGATAATTTTTCAACTCAATTGCGTCAACAAATCGGGAGTTTTGAAAATGTAAATCCTGATTGGATATTTTGCGGCAATGGAGCATCAGACATTATTTTTCGCTTTCCAAGGGTGGTACAAGCAAAAAAAGTTCTCGTCACCGCCCCCACCTTCTCCGATTACCAGCGGTCTGCCAACGCCTTTGGCTCAGAGATCGTTCACTATCCATTAACTGCTCACTATAATTTCACTGTTACTAACGAAATTATTGAATTCATTCAAAGGGAGGAGCCCGATTTAGTTTTCATCTGTAACCCCAATAATCCCACCGGCAAACTTACGGAAGTTTCAATAATAAAAGAAATATTGAACTGTTGTGAGAAGCTCTGTGCAAAAGTTATTGTTGATGAGTGTTTTCTTGATTTTGTAAAACATTCAAGGGAATATACAAGTAAGATCTTCCTAGAAAAGTATTCCAATCTTATTATTTTGAAAGCATTCACAAAAATGTTCGCCATTCCAGGTATCCGTCTTGGATATGCTTTATGTACAGACAGAGCACTCCTTAAAAATCTTTATTTTCACGGACCTGATTGGTCTGTTTCAAATCTTGCACAAGTTGCTGGTGTTGCTGCCCTTCAAAGTGCAAAAGCCTTCATTAAAGAAACAGAGGAATATGTATCTAAGGAGCGATGGCGAGTTGAGAATGGTTTGAAACAGCTTGGTTTCAAAGTTTTTGAATCCAGTGCAAATTATGTCTTCTTTCAGAGTTCATACTCCTTTGATTTACACGTCGAATTGGATAAAAAGGGAATTCGAGTTCGATCTTGTAGCAATTATCAAGGCTTGAATGATAGCTATTATCGCATCGCTGTATCTACAAAAGAAAATAACACCAAAGTATTGACTACCATTGAAGAAATTATACTTATTAAGGGAATCCAACAAAATTAAAAAGACTTCCGAAGAAGCCTTTTTATTATAGTATCAACTCTTTACCTCTTTATTCCACGACCACTGCTCCACCACGCTTCAAATCCTCCAGAGTATATTCCAATGAAATGAATGAATCGTCATCGAACTCGCCACTTTCAACCAAAAATGCCAAGTCCTCATTGGCCATCGCGCTAATGTCATAGAAAATTCTTGTAATTACATAATCCGCTGTAATGTCTACCAATTCAAATGTCATCCCCTGAAAAACAAGCATTCTTGGCTCTGGACCTGCAAACCATTCTCTAATCTCTTCTTCAGACTCATAGAAATAAAATTCAAAATACTCTTCTCTATCGTAATAAGTAATAATCTCCCATGTTTGAAGTTCATCACCAACAGCCTCAAGAGTATGTACCATTCTTCCAGAAATAGGAGTATCTGTACCTTCTTCTTCCAATATTGTGGTTGACTCTCTATTTCCACCACATGCTGTTAACAGTAAAGTTGCTACCAATAATATTGCTATTTTCATTAACCATTTCATTAATCTTTTTCTCCTTATCATTGTAATTTTTGTTATTTTGTAGATTGTTTATGCTAAAGCCAGGCTTTCACAACAGCTCTGCAACTCTACAAATCTCATTGTAACCTACTCCATTGATTTTTGCAATCACTTAAAAAACATCAGGAGGAACTTCACCAGTAAACCTTGTTATCCTATTCCATAGAAAACAATACCACTAATCCCTATTAAAATAGCACAACAATAATTATCCATTTTTTCCTTCTTTTCACGTTTTCACCTTCTAAGTAATTGCCTTTTTCTATTTTTTCTTCCTTACTAACCATATCATATTCTATCACCCAATGGTCAAATTTCAAAGCAACTTCTATCACGAGAACTCCTCAAGAATCACAAAAAAATGTTGACTTAATCCCTATTTTTGTTAAAATAAAGGAGGTACTCTTAAACTGCAGTGTATCATTTTCATAAGCAAAACTAAACTTTTTTGGATCCAAAAAGGGGAAGATTGAATCATTGAAAGATGGATTGATAAAGGTTGCCTAACTTATCAATCCAAAAGGGGACAAAAGGGAGTATAAATACATGAAGAAACTAAGGGGAGGTTTCAGGCTGATTGGTCTGATTCTTGTTTGTTCGATTCTATTGACACTGCCAAGTCACGCAGACTTGGCTTGTGATAATGCCTTTGAAGGAGCCGTCTGGGAATTGATCTTAGAAGATTATATCAAATTACCCAATGGAATCGTTCAGTCGATAACTCTTACTTCTTATTATATTCTTTCTATAGAGAATATGCGCTCTAATCCCCCCATGAACAACGTCATCAAAGCCTACCATCTTCACGATGTAGACCGGTTTGGTAATCCTGTAGAGCGGTTTTCTTTAGCTATGCAGGTAGACGACATGAACTGGGAGCACGGAAATGGGATGGCATACAATCCCAACACTGGGGAAGTTGCAGTAGCTTTGTATACCCACTCACGACCTGAGACAAGAGGAAGCTTATTTATTATGGATCCCTTAACTTTAAGTTATATTCGTACCATTCATGTGTCTGATGATTTTAATATTCTGGGAATTGGTTATGACAAAATCAATGACCGTTATATTATCCAAACCAATCATGAAGCAAATTATGCCATCATGATTTTAAATTCTGACTTTGAAATTATTGAGTTCATTGGTGAATTCAAAGATGTAAATGTAGGAAGAAACTATCAAGATCTTATTGTAACCGGCAATTATGTGCTCAACTGGCCCTTGGTTCTGGGAACTGAGGTAGACAACCATATTATGGTATTTTGCTTGGAGCGTGCCGAACTTGTGGCCGCAACACCAGTGGATTTTGGTTTTGAAGATACGGTAACTTGGAATGAACCCGAATCTATTGTAGAAATAGAACCTGGAGTATTTGTTGCTTCTGTAACAGTAGTGAACAATGGAGTGCGTATGCACCGTCTCTATCAAACAGAAGTGCCTATGGCTGTATCAGCAGAAGTACCTATGGCTGCATCAGAGGAAGTACCAATAAGCGCGTCCCCAGAAGGACAAATGGTTGGATCAGCGGAAGTACCAATAAACGCATCCCCAGAAGGACAAATGGGCTCATCAGTAGAAGAGTATACTTTCTATTATCTTGGTACTATTGCGCAAATCGTCCCACACCAGCCCTCTTTCTCTTCCCAGGGATTGCTTTCCACCACTCTTCGCAACATCATGATTGCAGCATTTGCTGCGTCAATTGTCCTTGTCCTCTTCCGAAGAACAGTAGTTGTACGACGAGAGAGAGCAAGACGGAGAAGAAAGTCTCGTCATGAACGGGATCGTTTCAGGCGGATGCTACAAGAGCAAGAAGAGATGGATGAACAGGAAGTTTTAGCCGCATAAGTATCCCATAAGCTCCAATTGGTGCATCACCAACAATTTCTTTATTGTTCCTGGACCTGGGTATTCTCCACTATCATAATAGCCTATCAATTCCTTTAATCCCACAGTCAAAGGAACCTCTTTGTTAAAATGGCTTTGCCACTCCACAAGTTTCCCTAGCGCTTCATAAAACTTTATCTTTGGATTGTCATGGGATTCGTTGGAATCACTTGCAAAATGTTTTATTCTAATGCTATTGTAACGATCCAAGTATAATATATGTAAAACCACCGTCCTTGACGGATAGCCTTTATCGTAATAATGCTCTCCATCTATTCCATAATTTGAGAATCCAACGTATCCATCCTCTTTCATAAACTTATAGTCATCGCAGTAAAACTCATCTTCTAATTCCAGATAATCAGCACCATGATTTAATTTTGTAAACGGGTCTGTCAATAGAACTCGGTTTATTTTTACCTGTCGCCTTAATCTAGCACTATCGGAGATAATGTGAAATTTTGGCTGATGTATTTCTGCCAATTCCTCCAATTTGGCTCCAACATAGTTTTTCGAAAGAAACACATATTCATTCCCTTGTATGTCCTTTGACTCTAACATCTGGTTAATAAGGTAAACTGGAGTAATATAGGTGCAATCATAAAATCCTTCCCATTCATGGAGTTTTGACATCCCCTTTTGAACCTGACCCACCTCTGGATTAGCCACCACTAAAATCTCTTGTTGCTTTTTGGCAAATTTATCTATGGTTGTTAGCAACTGCTTAGAATCTCTTACAGGTTCAATCAAAGGAACCGTATTTTTCCCAAGCAAACCCATGGAAAGACTTTCTCTAAGCCCTATTAAATCAAATTGTTTTCCTCTAAAGTAAGGGATATACATGTCAATCCTTCTTTCTTAATCTTCTTCTACCATATTATGAGGGTTGTTCTTTCCTCTTCATCATCTTACACAGGATTGCAAGGTTCGGCCTTTCTTCTCCATTTTCTTCTACCAGATTACATGTTTATGTCTTTCTTTTTCATCTTCTTCTATACAGATTGCAAGATTTATTTTTTCTCATTCTCCACTAGATTATAAGGTTCAGTTTCTCTCTTTTCACTCCTCATCTTCTCCCTCAGCTCATGGTTCTCTTCCTTCAACGCTTCCAGTTCTTTCCGCAAATCCCAAACTACCTGCTGTTCCATTTCATCAACTAATTTATCATATAAATTCTCTTTACTTGATGTTCCTACATTCTGAGTAGAATCCTCCTTACTACGTTTGGATATTTCTTTATACAACTCTTTACTGGAATACAGGTGCATTCCTTTGTCTACTCTCTTTGCCTTTTTCACTTCTCGGAAAAGGGAATGTAGAAATGCGTTCATTAGCTGCCCTTCATCTACTCCCAACTTTTGCTTTTTTGCTTTTTTTACAATGGTTAACGTACCCTTGCCAAGTCTCTCAGATACAACGTCTTTTTCATAGGGCATGTAGACCATCACTCCTATATGAATAGGTATTTCGTCAACACATGTTTTATAAAGAGCATTTGGCATAACATAATAATTGTAATGACCAACAAAACTGGTCTTTGCTTTTGATCTAAAATCCCCTTTGGATACCTTCACTTCGTAGCAACGCCACTGGTGGGAGCCGTCTGGCTTCGTACGACAAGCAAGAGTATCTACTCTTCCCCAATCATCAGGCATAGATACTTCTTCCACAATTATCTCGCCACATTCTATTCCATAAAAATACAGGGCTTCTTCAATATCTAAAGTTATCTGTGTTTTGCTCATGGTCTTCCCCATTTCACCTCATACTTTTTCATTACTTTACGTATAACCTCCACTGCCGCATTGTCAATCCCCTCCAACTGACGAATCTCCCTCTCACTTTTTGTGCTAAAAAGATTCAGGTTAACAATCTCCAATAGTTCTATGGCCTCTCTTGCTTTTGGCTCCAATTGCTCTAACAATACACCGATGGGAGTGGGCACAAAAAGCTCTCTTGGTGGGAATTTCTTATCAAACTCCAATGCTTCTTCCTGAGTAAGGTTCTCATACACTTCATCCAAATAAACTTTGCCTGACACACCATCAAGAGCCCCTTCATAAAGAGGATAAACCATCAGAGGATCAAAGGTGTCTCCGTCTGAGGTAGTAATTCCAAATTCTGCGGCTCGTCTAAATCCAACTCTTGGGTAATAGTCAGGGTGTCCGAAAATGAGAACCCCTTTATACCCCAAATCTCCTGCGATATTAAAGGTGTATTCCATTAACCTTCTGCCTATTCCTTTTCCTTGAAAATCAGGTGCTACCGTTAAAGGCCCAAAAGTTAATATCTCCGACAAATTTCCATCATCAGCAATGATCCTAGCTTTTGTAAAAATAATATGACCTACAATTTCATCATCAATCACTGCCACAACATTTAACTCTGGCACAAGTGATGAACAACAACGTAATTTCGCCACAAGTAGATGCACATCACAAATTTTAGTCTCTCCTCCCCAATGGGTATTCCAGAAAGCATCTCTTGTAAGAGCCTCCACTGTGTAATAATCTTTAGGTTGTTCAAGTCTAAATGTTACGTTCATATTTTCCTCTTTTCCTCTTTATTGACTGCCTATTTCTACACCATACTCAAGTATCAACTCTGCAACAAGGTGGCTCATTACCACACGACGAATATGATTTACACATCCTATTAAATCAATAAAATCTTCTACTGAATCCTTCTCGTTTAAAGATGAAAGGCTTTCCATATGTTCCATCATCTCTTCCTCTAACCCTATTTTTCTTACTCATAACTTTACTCGTACTACTCTTTGCCGATTGATTCAAAAAAATAAAAAACTATTTTTAATCAATTTTTATTAATTGTGATGGAGTCAAGCACCTTTATAAATTCCTTTTCAATCCACTCTTGCTTTACAATATCGTGCTTAAGACTAATCTCTCCTATCACTTCTAATATCCATTCACCATCTTGATAGAGATAAACGATTAGCTTTTCTTCATGTAGGAATATTTGATAAGCATCAGTACCATAATCACCAACATTTTCAAGGAAATCTGGTGGATTTTTATATGACACGTTATTATCGTTGAGTGTTAAAAACGAAAGTGTATCATTATCAGCGTTGCAACTATTTTTTGTTTTATGAATATATCTTTGACTATCCTTCCCAATTCCAACCCTCCTTATTCATCTTTATCCGTCTTAATCCCCACCATTATAGCATAAGCATTGCTTTTCCTTCACCTACCCGAGTAAGAGCCGTAAATCTGCTAGATACAGAAGAAATAATGGATCTCATTTCTGAAGATATGTACACTCCCGAAACCCCACGCCTTTATATAGAATTCCTTATAGACGGCTTTTCAAAACAGAACTTTCAAGTTGCACAATTATCTCGGGATTGGGTTCCTCATATAATTGATGAAATAGAGGCTAGGTGATCCCAGGGAAATTCCATTTATACTTTCAGACTAAATAGTGCAAGGTAATATTTGATTTTTAAAAGATTAAATGGCGTTCTGCAATTTAAACTCGATAACCCTACTTTGCTAATCTATTACTATACCTTAATCAGCAGAGCTACCACCTAAGCCGTAGCCTGCAACCAATCGCACTTCGCTATCACTTGTGCTTTTGGGCAGCCCTGACATGGCACGTACATCTACTCACTGCGTCGCTCTGCTCCTAGTGAGCAGTGTTACGCACTCAACATGGGGCGTATTCGAAAACTGATCAATCCCTACACATCTCTCCAGCCGATACCCCGCCTCCTGCATCACTTCCAAATCCCTTGCGAAGCTCGTAATCTTACAAGAGACGTATACCATCTTCTCTACTTCATATTCCAATATTTTCCACAATGCCTTTGGGTGTATCCCATCTCTTGGAGGATCTAATATAATGACATCGGGTTTCTCTTCCATCTCATCAAGTACAGCAAACACATCTCCTGCTATAAACTCACAGTTATTCAACCCATTCCTAATGGCATTCTCTTTGGCAGCCACTACTGCCTCTTCCACCAATTCCACCCCTATCACCTTTTTCGCTTTAGAAGCAACCACTTGAGAGATGGTTCCTGTTCCGCTGAACAGATCAAATACCACTTTGTCCTTCACATCTCCCAAGTACTCCCCTACCTTATCATAGATGACTTCTGCCCCCAAAGTATTCGGTTGGAAAAAGGAAAATGGTGTCACCTTAAAGGATAATCCCATTAACTCCTCATTGAGATAATCACGGCCAGCCAAAATACGAAGCTCATCACACTTCACCACATCCGATAGAGTGTCATTTAAGATATGCAAAATCCCTACTATCTCTCCTTCTAAATCCAGATTCTTAAGCTTAGAAACCAAAGGTGATAAATCATAAACCTCCTGTGTTGTGGTTACCAGATTCACTAACAACTCTCTGGTCCTTTCACCTCTTCTAATCAATAAATGGCGTAAATACCCTGTATGTTGCATCTTTCTATAATATCCCACATTTTTCTCCTGGAAAAAATCTAAGACACATTGTAGAACCTTTGTTGCATCAGGGTGAATCAACTTACAATCACTCGCTGTGAGCACGTCATATGTGCTTCCCCTCTTATGCAGCCCTAAAGTTAATGGTCCATTTTTCCTATCATCTCCAAAGGAAAACTCCATTTTATTTCTATATTCAAATTCTTTTGGGTTAGGAGTTATCCCCTCAAACTCATACTCATCTACTACTGTTTTATCTAAAATCTCTTTTATTTGGTTACTTTTCATCTCTAACTGAGCATCGTAATCCATGGTTTGGTATAAGCAACCACCACAATCTGGGAAGATACTGCATACTTTTTCCCGTGTTTCTAAGGGAGAAGGTTCAAGAATTTCAATCAAACGTCCTCTACCTACCTCCCCTCTATATTTTAATAGAGCAATCTTTACTCTTTGTCCTGGAATTACATCCTTTGTTGTAATATACTCATTCTCATCAGGGATAAATACTTTGCCTAAGTTAAGAAATTCTACTTTTTCCACAATTCCCTCGTATATTTTACCTTTTTTCATTATGATTATACCTCATGTATACTTCACTCACCTCACCATACCTCTTCCCCATCCTTACGGGAAAAACAGGCTGCAGAGTTTTCTCCACAACCTGTCACTTAAATTAATCTTCTTCACTTATAACTACTCGTCTTCTTCTGCAAAGTAATCTTCAAATGCATCTTCGAAGTCTTCATCAAAATCCTCTAAGTAATCAGGTGCAGTATAACGGTATACAAGATAGGCAATTACTGCTACTGCAGCAATAGCTCCAAGGATTGCTAAAGTCCAAAGTATCATCTTTTTGCAATCTCTTTCTCCGTTTCTAGTTAATATTTCTTTTAATCTTGATTCTGCTAAAATTCCTTCTAATTTACCCATAGTTCAACATCCTTTCATAAGTTGGTAAGCTTTATTGTTGTTTCCCTACATCTTTGGCTATTATACCACAAATTATCTTTACTAGCAACCTGAGAGTCTCAAATGGAATAAATTTCACCACCTTTTACTTCTTTAGTCGAATCACATTCCAAGATGCTTTATGCAAGACACTCTCTAAAGTCCCTCCATCTAGTGTTGATTGAGAGGTGCTTTGTGGTTTAACACTTTCTCTACCTGCTCCATTTGTCGTTTTAAGATTTTCGTGCTCAAGAACAATATGCTCAAGCAAGCGATACCCCTCTAAGCCTCGAACATCTGTCAGCAGCTGCACGTCTTCTTCTAAGTTACGATTTACAGCTAGAATATTAAGTTCTTCTTTCTCTTCGTTCCAGATGGATACACTTTCAATATCCGTAACCTCATCATGCTTAGCAGTTCCGTGCTTAGGTGTATCAATAATTGGTTGTAACACCACTCCACGGCCGTATTTTGATGCATGCATAAATGGATAGAATATAGTCTGTTTCCAAGCAGCGCCTCCTCCAGCGTCTGTCATAATCGGAGCAATTACATTGACCAACTGAGCCATACAGGCCATCTTCACACGGTCTGCATGCTTTAATAATACAATCAACATTAAACCTACTAGTAACGCATCTTCAAAAGTATAAATGTCCTCTAACAACGACGGACCAATTTGCCATGGTCGATTCTTTGTGGTGTCATCATCTGCCGCATTAGAATGATACCATACATTCCACTCATCAAAACTTAAATTAATATCTTTTTTGCTACGTTTTTTTGCTTTCACATAGTCACAAGTAGAGATTACTGTTTGGATAAACTCACTCATTTCATCAGATTGTGCCAAGTAGTCGTTTGAATCATTGTCTCGATTCCCATAATATTGATGGAGAGAGATATAGTCCACATAATCATAGGTGCTCTCTAAGCTTACAGCTTCCCATTCAGGGAATGTTGGCATCCCCTTACCAGAGCTTCCACAGTGTACCAGTTCAATAGATGGATCCAATAATTTCATGGCTTTTGCCGCTTCTTCTGCAATGCGCCCATACTCCACCATGGTTTTACTTCCTAATTGCCAGGGCCCGTCCATCTCATTTCCTAAGCACCATACTTTAATGTTGTGAGGATCTTTTGTCCCATGTTTAATTCTCAGATCACTATATTTCGTCCCTCTAGGGTGGTTGCAGTATTCTAATATGTTTAAAGCATCAGCAACTCCTCTAGTCCCTAAATTCACTGCCATCATCATTTCAGAGTTTGCTTTTTCTGTCCATTTTGCAAATTCATTTAAACCAAATGTATTTGGCTCCAAACTTCGCCAAGCTAGATCTAATCTAGCTGGTCGCTTATCCACTGACCCAACACCATCTTCCCAGAAGTAATTAGAGACAAAGTTTCCACCTGGGTAGCGAATAATAGGCACATCTAGCTCCTTCACAAGCTCTAAAACATCCTTTCTAAAACCATCACTATCCGATAAGGGGCTATCTGGCTGATACAAACCATCATATACAGCCCGCCCTAAATGCTCTATAAAAGAACCGTAGAGGCGCTTATCTACTGGTGCGACTTTAAAATCCTTGTCTATAATCATCTTTGCTTTTCTGCTCATCATAAAACTCTCCTTCGTTTTTTATCCCCACACTCTAATCCGTATAACCCTTTTTCAAGACCGTAAAACATTTTAATATAATGATGTAGGGTTAACTCTCCAAACTCTACTCCTGCTAACAACTCATAGTGTTTTGCTATTGCTCTGTGGTCATCTTGCCCATAGCCATTAGAATATAAGTATTATAAAATTTCTAATGTTTGAGTGGCGAAAGGCAATGGTGCTCCCGCTTCATGTCCTGCTTTCATTAAATTTCTTACCATAGGTTTCCCCATAATGCCAAGGCCAATAAAACCTATCTTTACCATTATTTATTCTCCCTCCAATATCTTTATTTTTTCTATTATCCCATCAACGGTAAGATGATAATATTCTAAAAGCGCTTTGTAATTGTGAGCACTACAACCGAAAGTATCTTCAATCCCCATAGTTTCTACAGGTATTCTGGATTTAGCCAAAGCCGCCAGTATCACAGAGCCTAAGCCACCTACTACACTATGCTCCTCTATTGTTAATGCCCCTTTCGTCCCTTTGGCTAACTCTTGAATCTTCTCTGGATTCAAAGGCTTAATGGTGGCTACATTTACTACTCTTATGGAAATACTATCTGCTAGCTTTTCCGCTGCCTCTAAAGCCATTCCCACCATCACTCCTGTGGCAAAAAGAACCAGTTCGGTCCCCTCTCTCATCACTGTAAGTTCCCCTATTACAAAAGGCTGCCCCTCTTTGGTTACATTTTTATAATCATTTCGATTCAACCGCATGTATACAGGACCATCATACCTAGCAATGGCTCTAGTAGCCGCTCTGGTTTCGTTGGCATCTGCTGGGCAGATTACTGTCATGTTTGGAATCGCCTGCATGATAGCCATATCTTCAATGCTTTGATGAGTTGCCCCATCTCCAAAGTCGGACAAACCAGCAGAAGAACCTACTATCTTCACATTCATCTTTCCAATTGCAATGGTTTGACGAATTTGATCATAAGCTCGGCCAGCTACAAATACTGCAAAGCTATTGGCAAAAGGAATCTTCCCGGTAGTAGATAAGCCTGCTGCTACTGACAACATGTTCGCTTCTGCAATGCCCATCTCAAAATGACGACTAGGATAAGCCTCTTCAAATAATTTTCCCATGGTAGAGGCGCACAAGTCGGCATCCAATACCACAATATTTTCATCTTCTTTTCCTAGTTCAACTAGGGTTTCCCCGTAGGCAATTCTTTGATTTGTCGTTGTCATCTCTATTTATCCTCCTGTCACTTAACTTAATTAGCAAGAATCCCCATAACTTAGTGATATTGAATCCTACTCTGCCAAGTCAGCAAGGGCTCTTTTGTACATCTCTTCGGTAAGTAATACATTATGACAACCTACTGCATGTTCAGCATAACTTACTCCTTTACCCTTTACAGTATGAGCAATAATCACTGTAGGTTTGCCTTTTATCTTATCCGTTTCATCTAAAGCTGTAAGTATTTCTCCCATGTTGTGACCATCAATCTCTATAACATGCCAGCCAAACCCCACCCACTTTTGGGCCAGAGGGAGAGTATTTAATCGTTCTTCAATTCTTCCCATTGCCTGTAATTTGTTGTGATCAACAATTGCAACTAAGTTATCTATTTTATGGGCAACTGCCGCCATTGCTGCTTCCCAAATCTGTCCCTCTGAAAGTTCACCATCACCACACAATACATAAACATTACTGTCCAGCTTATCTAATCTCAATCCTAAAGCCATGCCAAGACCGATAGACAGCCCCTGTCCTAGAGAGCCTGTCCCGGCTTCAACACCAGGGGTTTTAAGATGGTCTGGATGTCCTTGGAGGTGAAAATCCAAATCTTTCGTGTGTTTCAAGTCTGATATAGGGAAGAAACCTGCTACTGCTAAAGCAGAATACTGTAAAATTGCCACATGACCTTTACTTAATAGGAATCTATCCCTTTCCCTCAAAGTTGGATTCTTAGAATTGTATTTCATCTTATAAAAATATAATGCAGCAACTAAGTCCGCAGCGGAACAAGAGCCTCCCAGGTGGCCTGCCACTCCTACCCCAATACTTTCCACTACATTCCTTCTCAAACGATTTCCTTCGTATTCTAGTGCTTTAATCAATTCTTCACTATAAGCCATTCCACTTACTCCTTCACAATTAATGATGTGGTACAAGAACCAAAATATCCTCTCGCTCCTTGTATCCTCTAATAACAGGTCACCCCTCCGTCAACAGGTAAACTTACACCATTAATAAATGATGCCTCCTCACTGGCCAGATACACTACTGAATAAGCCACATCCTCTACTGTTGCCAGTCTTCCAAGAGGCACTTCCCCAAGACGCTGGGCTGCTTTTTCAGGATCTTTCATCATCTCTTTCACTAAAGGAGTTCTCACAGTACTTGGATGAATGGAATTGCACCGAATACCGTAACCTGCATACCGAGAGGCAATGGCTTTTGTAAATAATGTTACCGCCCCCTTTGTAGCAGTGTATGCCTCAGGAGTATATTGATGGCCAATTAGACCACAAACAGAGGAGGTATTGATGATGGAGCCCTTTTGTTGCTTCTTCATTACTGGAATAACGTATTTACAGCCTAAGAATACACTTCCTGTATTTACCAGCATCATGGTACTCCACTCTTCAATGGTCATCTCCTCAATGGGTTTTCTGATGTTTATCCCTGCGTTATTTACCAGCACATCGATCTTCCCTTCTTTATCCAGTATGGAAGAAATCGTCCTTTGCCAGCTTTCTTCACTGGTTAAATCCATCTTCACAAAACAACCAAGCCCTCCAGCACTTTGCAACTCTTCCTGAGCCATCATGCCTCTTTCCTCATCTAAATCCAGGAGATAAACCTTTGCATTTCTCCTTGAACACTCTTTAGCAATGGCAGTGCCAATTCCACCAGCACCACCAGGGATTAATATTACTTTATCTTTTATATTCATTGTAAATCACTCCTCTTACTGGATTGTTTCACCTTGTTTCCCATGACGGACAAAAGCTTTAGTTTCGACTTTCAATCTACACTCACCCAAGGCTTTCACATCTGCCTATATAATCTTTAATCCTCACTTATATTCACCTTCAAAAGAACCCTTAGCTTCTCAAACATCTTTTCACTGGTTACCGATAGCAAGTATACTGCCACAGGTAATATTCCCAATAGAATCAATTGATGGAAAAAGACAACTAACCCTCCTATAACAAATGTTCCTCCTAAGATGAACAAAGCTCTCAAAGGATACCTTGAAATACAATAAAGTCCTAGCCGCCAACTGCCTACTACACTAATGATAAAATAAGCTCGAATCAGTAAGCCAAATACAAAGTGCACATACAATATAATTAGCAGTACCATATATAGAGGCAAAAACACAAATTGACCAGGTACTGCCCATAGTCCAGCATAAGAACCTAAAAGGAGTGCTACCACAAGAACGTAACCACAAGCGAAACCTATAGATCCTTTAAACTCTTCTCGGTAACAGTTTATGTACAACTTTGTAAGAGAGATTTTCTCTAGTTTTTTCCTCTGCTTAATGGTTGAAAACAATCCTTGCAGGGAAGCAACCAACAGAAAAACCCCTAACACATACACTGGCAAGGTAAACCAATGGAGAATCAAAACCAATATTGCCCCTATTAATACCACATTACTTAGAGCAAATAACAAGTTTAATCTAAACACTAGCCAAAAGAAGCTTATCCCTTGGTTAATTAGACTTTTTTTCACTATCCTTTTACCCCTCCAACAGTTAATCCATCTATAAATGCTCTTTGGTTAAACAAGAACAAAACAATAATTGGCAGTACTGACATGACCGACCCTGCAAATAATATGTCATAGCTGTTTTCGTAGGGGGTCATAGAGGCCATTAAACCTGGCGCCAAAGTAAAGCTTCTAGTGGTTCTAAGGACTACCATGGGCCAGATAAAGTCATTCCATATTCCCATTCCTT
>JGI20163J15578_10000539_pt1 | contig 15621 bp, 16 predicted proteins | sample TergutCu122P1_FD_15578 | JGI IMG/M metagenome (IMG submission 15578)
GCTTAGGTAGTTCGTTATTCTCGTACAGTGACTTGTCGTCAGTTTCCTAACTTGACATTCGCTCCGTGGAAAACCATTATCATCTGTTATGGCAGATGATAATGCAACCTCACACTTCATAGCTATCATGCCACAGCTTTATTATTATAGCTAAGGGTTAAGTATAAAGCAAGAACATTTTAATTTATATTGTATTTTTTTTAGTACAATATGGTCTCCCCAGAAAACAAGCACCATATATAGATTAAAAACACAAAAATAGTGCTCTATATACCTCAACTAAGAGGCATTTATAAAGTTGTGTAATGATGATAATCGAACCTATGAAGAATGATGATGACGAAATGCGCCGAAATATATCTCTAAAGTGAGTTTGGATATTAATAATTGTGCCTAATATATTTATACTTAATAGTAATTTAGAAAGAAGGATTTGCTTATGTGGATAGCAAACAACTGGATAGATTATGAAATACTAGATTGTTCTAAAGGAGAAAAGTTAGAACGTTGGGGAGATTATATTCTTCTACGCCCTGACCCTCAGGTTATCTGGGATACCCCAAAGATAGCCAAAGAGTGGAATGAGCTTAACGCTCATTATCATCGTAGCCAAAAAGGTGGAGGAGAATGGGAATTTTTCTCTTTGCCAGAACAATGGCAGATTAGCTATGGAGAATTAACCTTTAATCTTAAGCCTTTTAGCTTTAAGCACACAGGCCTATTTCCTGAGCAAGCAGCTAACTGGGATTGGTTCACAAGGAAAATTAAAGAGGCTAATCGCCCCATTAAAGTTCTGAATCTTTTTGCATATACGGGAGGTGCAACTTTAGCCACTGCTTTAGCTGGTGCTTCTGTTACCCATGTAGACGCCTCTAAAGGCATGGTTAATTGGGCAAAAGAAAACGCCGCCTCCTCTGGTCTTAGCGCTAAGCCTATACGCTGGCTTGTTGATGACTGTATAAAGTTTGTGGAGCGAGAAATACGACGAGGCAACACCTATGATGCCATTATAATGGACCCTCCTTCTTATGGAAGAGGTCCAAAAGGCGAAATATGGAAGATAGAGGATAATATCCATCCTTTTATAAAATTATGCACTAAACTATTATCGAAAACTCCCCTTTTCTTTTTAGTTAACTCTTATACTACAGGTCTTGCCCCTGGGGTGTTGGAATACATCTTGCGCACAGAATTGTTTGAATTGGAAGATGGAAGTGTAAACTCTGGTGAAATCGGATTGCCTGTAAGTTCTAATGGGTTAATTCTGCCTTGCGGTGCCTCGGGTCGCTGGGAGAAAGCATAAACAAATTTATGTTTTATAATTTTTATATCATAATCTATTTATTTTGCAAAATCGTTACTGTCCGTAATTTCTCTTTTGCCTTATCTACCTCCACTGCAGTTGGGATAGATGTCACTGCGCCTTTTTGGGAAACGGCTAAAGAAGCTGCTAGTGAAGCTCTATTCAATGCGGATTCTATCGAAGCGTTCTGCGTAAACGCATGAAGAAAATATCCCGTGAATGTATCTCCAGCAGCCGTAGTATCTACAACTGATACGTCATATGCGCTACATTTATAACTCCTCCCATCAGTCAGAAATACAACTCCGTCTTTCCCTAACGTCAATATAACGCTCGCTTTAGGATATAGGCTAGCAAAATGCCTTAACATGAGTTCGACATTTGAGTGACCAGAGATATTTGCTCCTTCCATCTCATTCAGAAAAAAGAGAGAGACTTTATTCATATCACAAGCATGAATTTTTTTATCGTACGGGGACGGATTAAGTGCGACTTTTAGACCTTTTGCTACAGCTTTCTCAATCATAACATCCAACATGTTAACCTCATTTTGAAGCAATAAAAAATCCCCTTTTTCGAAGTATGAAAGTACATCGTCCACATACTCAGGTGTGTTCTTTTGATTTGCTCCGCCAAACAATACAATACTATTTTGACCATCAGAAGCCACTTGAATAATAGCATTTCCGGTACGCTCTTCCACAGTGCGTAACAGAGAGCAGTCCACACCATTTTCTTGGCAGACCTGTAAGAGGAAATCTCCATCCACCCCTACATTACCTGCCATACAGACAGTCGCCCCTGCTCTGGCTAAAGCTACTGCCTGATTAAGTCCTTTTCCTCCTGGATACACCTCTAGATGGTTTGATGATATAGTCTCTCCCGGCAAAACGATGTGTTCCACCTGATACACATAATCCAAATTCAACGAGCCAAACACCAATATTTTCACTGCATTCCCTCCTTATGCATGCTCATTATATCACCAAGAATTTTCATGACCTGCTTATGAGAATTGTTCCAATTTTTGGGAATGTCCGCCTCTATCGTTAGCGTATCATTATATTTTGATTTATTCAATACTTTCAGAAAACCGCTGTAATCAAAATCATCATCGGCTCTTGGATAGTCCCGCTCAGGATATGACAAAGGATAATCAATATGGATATGATGTATATAATCAGCATAAACAATCAGATTCTCAAAAGGTTCTTTAGACCATACCAGATGCCTCAAATCTGCCATTGTAAACATATTTGGCATATTAACTTCATTAATGACTCTTACTGCTTCCGGTATTGTGTTAATATAATTTGAATATTTGGGGCCAAGTGGTTCTAAAATCAATTCCTGATTATTATTGCCTGCAATATCCGCCAGCATACGCAAAAAATCAATAAAAATTTTCTCTTTTTTTATGTCTTCGTCACTCAAAAGTGATCTAGCCTTGCCGTTTCCGAGTATTACTTTTTTTATTCCTAATTCACTTGCCCTTTTGCACGTCGTGGTCAGATATTCTTTAAGCTCCATTGGTGCAAAACCATCAATAAAAAACAACGGAGTAGTTATAGGGATAACCCTCGCACCTGTCAGCACAGGAAGTCCAATTTTTTCGACAGTATCACTAAAGTGTTTGAACTCTTCTTCACTTAATCTTTCTATTTCAGGCATATCTAATTCAGCAAAATCATAACCTGCTGTACTTATCTTTTCATAATCAGAAACTAATCCAAATCCTCCTAATTTCATCTTTACCCCCTACTTCATTTTTGCTTTCGCATCAATCTCATCAAGAATTCCCCTTACTGCAAGCATCTCTTTTAGTGAAGCACGTGGCTTGTTTCCAGTCGCAAAATCATTTAGAGATGTTTTTGCAAATATAGAGTAATAAACATCGCTATCAGTACTAAGTTGTATATTTTTCGGTTCTTCATCGTATTCTCTTATTTCGAGGTTATTATCAGCCAATGTATAATAGCCGTTTTCTGTTGTAATTGTCCATCTATTTTCTCTTTTGGAATCTTCAGTCATAGGATAAACATATCCACATTCAAGAAGTAAGGATACACCTCTGTCCAATTTGAGTAAGGATGTTGCGTATGTTTCAATATCATATTCTTTGCCATGTTGATAAATCGAAGATAATACGTTTGCATTTTCGCTATCTGAAAGAAATAGTGCCATATCTATAAAATGCACACCAAGATTTGTCATACATCCTCCACCAGCCGTCCTCAAAGAAAGCATCCATGGCGAGATTTCGATATATCTTGATGGAGGTCCTGCAATAAATTTGTATGACATGTGTATAATTTTTGAAGTTAAATACTTCGATTTTAAATCGTTGACCGTATCACTGTATCTCCAAACAAAGGGAATCGCACAAAAAGATCCTTTTTTCTCCGCATATTCATATAAATCCTCAACTTCTCTGCTATCTAAGCCTACGGGTTTTTCGATGGAAAAAGGAATATTCTCTTTCAGAAGATATTCTGCGACCTCTTTCATCTGATAGTGTGGCGCAAAAGCAAAAACAAAATCAGGTTTTGTATCTATTATCATTTGACGATAGTCTACATATGCGGAACAACCAAATTCACTTGCAAAACTTTTGGCAATACAATCCCTATTATCGCTTACCGCCACTACCGATTTTTCGTGAAGCCCAGATAGATAAAGAGGAACATGCCAGTGACTTACACCTAACAATGCAATTTTCATTTTTTTGTTTGTCATATTAATATACCCCTTAAATACTCTATGGACTTTTTCATCCCGATAGATGCATCCGGAATATCACTGGGATGCCACCTTCTTTCATACTCTAAAGAAAGCCAGCCATCATATCCCTGTTCTTTAATTTTTTTAAGAATTTCTGGCCATTTTATAATCCCTTCTCCCACAATTTTGCTATAGACGTTTCTTTCATCAGCATTCGGGTGAGCTACATTGGAAGAAGCAAAGGATTTGCCTTCCCGAAAAACAAGATCCTTAACATGTATATAGCTTACATATTCTTGTTGTATTTTAATTGCTTCCTCATAATTTTCATTCCCGGTAAACAAAAGGTTCGCTTGATCATAAAGGATTCTTACAGCTTTATGATTAACATCTTTGATTAATGCAACACTGTCCTTTGCAGAAACAGCCATTGTGTTAAAATGATTTTCTACCACAAGTGTCACGCCTTTCTCGGCCGCAAGGTTACCTAGATGTTTAAGAGACTGAATAAGCTTCTCCCTTTTATCTTCAATATTCTCTTTATCACCAGCTACAAGATTACCAGCATAAATTCGAATATACTTAGCATTAAAATAATTGCAATATTCCATAACTTTTTTAATCGCCTCTATCTCCTCTTGACGTATATCTTCGTCAAGAGAATTGAAATGAGAATTATATGGTGTAAGGCAGATTATTTCAATATGATTATCTTTGGCACACTTTTTTATTTTAGCAAGAAGTGCAGTATCACAATCGCATGGGATTCCAGAGTTATACCCATCTTGAACAACTATTTCCACCCCATCTGCATCTATATTTTTAAATAATTCTATTGCTTCACATACAGTATATTCTGGAGTCCCCATTGTGTGTCCAGCTATTTTATACATTTTCTTTACTCCTTAATCCATTCCAGGAAGCCCTGCGCTTCTAAGAATTTTGTCAAGTAATACATGGGTTTTATATGCGTCTGCTGCATTTGTAAGCGGCATTTTATCTTCCTTAATACAGTCTAAAAAATGGCGTATTGCATAACTGAAACCTAGCTTATCTTCTGCTTTAGCCCAACCCATTGCAAGTGGTGTCATCTCTGTTTTATGCTGTTCTTGTGCATCAAATACCGTTACGCTGTCTGGCATTTTAATCATTACAGATCTGCCTCCACCATGAATCTCAATTGTTTCTATCCATTGCCCCGAACTACGATCAGCAACCAAAATACCTGCTGCACCACTTTCAAATCGCAACTGTGCTGTAGTATATGTTTCATAATATGGGTCAGTAAACTTAGAAATCGCTTTCACATCCACTACTTCTCCGCCAAAAAATCGCATCAAGTCTACAATATGTATTGCATTCTCAAGTGTAGCACGATATTCAGTTTCCGGACGGTTTTTTTGCCCAATAATCACATCTGGTACTCTATCAGTATAAACTTCTTTTGCTTTTATGCAAATAGGTGCAAACCTTCTGTTAAACCCAATCATTAACTTCTGTCCAGATTTTTCTGCCAACTCGGCAATATATGCGGCGTCTTTTAGCGTTGTTGCCATAGGTTTTTCACTGTATACATCCACACCAGAGTTAAGCAAAAAGGAAATTTGTTCTGAATGACATTCCTTTGGAGTAAGAACGAATGCACAGTCTAAGCCAAGGTCTACGAACTCCTCAATTGTTTCTACTGTATTCTCTGCGCCACAAAGTTTTTGTGCTTTATTTGCACTCTCAATATTCTTTGCCATAAGTCCTATAAACTCAATATCGTCATAACCCGATAAAACAGGCAGAAAATTGTTTTTTGAAACGTAACCTACCCCAATAACTCCGACTCTAAGTCTTTTTTCAGCCATTTACACTCTCCTCTATATAGTATTCCTCAAGAACTCTATCAAGAATTTTATATTCATCTTTTGACAGTGTACGAAGAGGGCCACGACATACATCGGTTTTGATAACTCCTCGCATTTTCAGCATTGCCTTAAGAGCAGGAATACCTGGAATTCCAGCCAATTTACGATCTGTTCTTATGATTTGATTTTGTGTAGCTGTTGCACCTATATAATCTCCCTCATCATACTGCCGATATAGGCGAGTAAATCTTTCGTGGAAAACACTGCCCGGCCCAGTCACTGTACCAACCCCTCCTGTAATCAGGCATTGGAGAAAGAGACTGTCACATCCAATAAGCAATTCCGGATAACCCTCAGCCTGCAAAAAATAATCCTCAACCCTAATCAAATCGGCACTACTGTATTTTATCCCTAATACATTCGGAAACACTTTCATAATTTGATTAAACAAAACAGGTTTGATGTCTATGCCTGTACATCCAGGAATATTGTAAATATATACTGGGAAATTTTTTGGCAACTCGTTTATAACTTCAATGTAATACTTGAAAATTGATTGTTCATCCAAAGGGAAAAAAAGTGGGGACATCACTCCTACACCATCTGCACCAATTTTAGCAGCATGTTTTGCATGTGTTTTGGTTTCTTCGGTTGACACACTGCCGCATTGAATAAATGTGGATAGTTTGTGATTGTTTTCTTCAACTACAATATCAGCAACATGCATTCTTTCGTCTTTTGTCAGAAGCAGCCCTTCCCCATTTGTACCGTTAGGATATAAACAATCAACTCCTGCATTCACCAAATATTTAATAAAATCCTTGAGTGAGTGTTCATCAATAGAACCATTTTCGTTCATAGGAGTAATTGTTGCAATAACAACACCAAATAATCTTTTTTCCATTTACACCCTCCACTTTGACACAGTAAAACCTCACCTCATCTTTGTTATGATACAGAAGTGAGGCTTTACTTTCACCTTTAAAAATAATTTAACCTAACAATTTAATTTCTTTCACGAGCTTCCATTAAAAGTTCAAACAATGCTATTTGGTCAGGGGTAGCGTCTGTCAGAAAATCATCCCTTACGCTCTGCGTTGCCTCAATGAACGGAGTCTTATCAATTTCAGCAATCTGCACTCCTTGTGCCGCTAAAGCTGCCATACCATTATAGTCTGCCTGAGGCCATATCTCATTATTCCATTTTTCTGTCCATGATGCACCAGCTTGCATAATTGCTTCCTGATTTTCAGGAGAAAGGCCATCAAACCAAACCTTACTAACAAATACAACACCAGGAATGGTGAAGTGTTCAGTTAGAGTTAAGTAATTTGCAACTTCATGAAAACTGAAATCATAAAGTGCAGACGGGCTATGTTCCACTCCATCAATAGTACCTTGTTGCAAAGCTGTAAAAACTTCACCCATGGGCATTGGAGCGGCAATTGCACCCATTGCATTCATAGAGGCTGCCAAAATGGGATCTTCTATGACACGAACCATTAAGCCACTCAATTCATCTGGATTAGTTGTAAGACGACGAGTGTTCATAACGCTACGGCTACCAATGTTATACCAGCCAATAATAACAAAACCATGAGACTCGGCATCAGCAGTTAATTTTGCCTGTACAGCAGGATCCATAATGGAATTAATTGCCTGCTCACCGCTGTCCCATAGGTAAGGTAGTGCAAATACGGACCACATCGGGTTGAAACCAGACAAGGCCGTTGTTGAGCTTTCGGTCATCTCTATAGTACCTCTACTGAGAGCTTCAAATGTTGAGGAAGCATCGCCAAGTTGGGAAGATGGATAGAATTCAAATACCAAACGACCTTCGGAATAATATTCAATGAATTCACCTAGCGCATGGGCACCGTCTGCCTGGACACCAGTTGCACCGAAAGTCACATTATACTTTACAACGATAGAGTCCACGGGTGCTTCGTCAGCAGGTGCTTCGTCAGAAAGTGTAGATGGGGTTTGAGTACCACAAGCTGCAAAAACAAAGATCATAGCAACAATAACCAACATAGAAACCATTTTTTTCATAACTTTTCTCTCCTTTTATAGCATATAATAAGTTTATTGTGACCAAATAAAATACCTAAATGTTTCTGACAGTGAGCTCTACATTAAAGACTTTCTTTTGCTTGTATAACCAGAGCTACAGCACCAAGAAGTGCCGCTTCATATCCTAGTGGAGTTTTGACCACTTCAAAATCCTGCACTTTTTCAAAAACATTTTTTTTGACTGCCACTTGAATTCCAGGGAGCATCAAGTCAAGGGATTCAGCAACGCCTCCTCCGATAATCACTGCCTGTGTATTCAGTATATTGACACAATAGGAAATGCCCCTGCCCAGATAAATTCCAACCTGCTCAAAAATTCTAAGTGCATCTTCATTTCCTGTTCTAGCCAGCTTTTCACACCCAATTCCATTTTGCTCCACTGATGTCGCCGAAAATAGTCCAGCAAAGGCAGGTTCATTTTTGATTTTTTGTTGAATTACATTGGTAATCGCAGTTCCTGAAGCATGCGCTTCCATACAGCCATACTGACCGCACGAACAGCGAGCAGGATTGGTGTATTCTACTTTCAAATGACCTAATTCACCTGCAAAGCCTTGTGTACCTTTTACAAGTTCAGAATTAACCACTACCGCTCCGCCAATGCCAGTACTTACTGTTATCCAAATAAAATCCTTGTATTTTCTGCCAACACCGAATATTTGCTCTCCTATCGCACAAGCATTTACATCATTCTCGCAAACGACTTTATCAATATTTAGTTTTTTTGACAGGTATTCAGCAATTCTGACGTTTCTCCATCTAGAGTAAGGAGCATAGAGCAGTACACCCTCTTCACTGTTCACAACACCAGGAAGAGAGACACCAATACCTATAATCGAAGGCGCATTTATACCCATTCGACTGAACAAATTTCGAAATGCAAGCACACAATTATCTAAATGTAAATCGCTATTAGAGACAACTGTAGGAAAGACTTTCTTTTCACATACTTGTCCTTTTTCATCACAGATTGCCACAATCGTCTTTGTACCCCCAATATCTAATGCAGCAATATACATTTTATAGCCTCCCTTGATGGTAATGTCGAGAATATTCACAATCCTTTCTCTATGTTCTTACACATATGCTGTGAAATCGCATGATCAAGAATAATATGGATATCTTCAACCACACCGTAATTCGTAGATTTAATGATAATCGGAAAATCGGATATCTCAATCAACTTTCCGTTCATATCACCTACAATACAGACTGTAGTTGCTCCCACTTCTTTTGCATAATAGTGGCCCTCCAATAGATTTTCTGAATTGCCAGACACTGAAAGCGAGATAACAAGATCGCCTTCCTCAAGAAAGGTCTTTAGTTGATCAGAAAATGTTGTTTTATAACTGCAATCATTCCCAAGTGCACTGAAAATTGCTCCGTTATCTGCAGGTGCGACAATTTTTAGCCTCTGGGAACCAGCAGTATTAATACCTTTTCCAAAATCACAAACCCAATGGGAAGCTGCTGCGGCACTACCGCCATTGCCTAAAACGAAAACTTGTTTTCCTTTTTTTCTTACATCATCAATTAGGTCATGCAATTTCTGAACATCATCCCTGCTAATCTGGTCTAATGTTTTTTCAAGAAGTGCACAATAATCATCAAAAAACATCTAAATACCTCCTTCTTGTAATTAATCTTCGTACTCACCAGAATTATCTTCGAGTACATCATATCCAGTTTTCAGGTACAAATCTAGCTTAGGTGGGGTGCCGATGCCAAGAGTTACAAATGGCTCTGTGTTCTCAGCGGGATTTCTTGTTCCATGCATAACGCCAGGAGGCGCATATATAACATCACCAGCCTCTACAGGAATCCACTTATCATAAAGGTAACATTCGCCCTTACCTTGGTGAATAAACAACACCTCTTCAGATACGGGATGTTTATGCGGCGCAAACTCTTTTCCAGGTTCATGGAAACCTGTAGTAATATCAACACCACATGATCCTATTTTTGGCGATAAAGCGAAATGTACAACATGACCATTTGGTGCAGTCCAAGTTTCACCATTACGTATATTGAATTTACCACCATATTTTTTAACATGTTCCTTCTTTGTCATAATAATTTACTCCTTTAAATTCATAGCATATTGTCATGCAACAAATATACCTTATTTGAATGTAATAACAGATTTGATATCAGTACCGTTCATTGTATTATCAAAAGCTTTAAGCGCATTTTCGAACTCATAAACTGTAATCAGTTTTCTAAGATCATCTTGTAAGTTTACAAGTATTTCTACACTTGCGGAAGAACCATCCGTTTTACGATGTGGAAAAGGCCCCTTAGACCCGATAATCGTTATTTCCTTACGCATGATGGGAAGCATATCAATATCACCTGCAGGACCATGGTAAACGCTGGCTACAACAATACGTCCGCCAGGCCGAACAGCACAAAATGCATCATGTAACACAGACACCGCACCAGAAGCTTCTATAACAACATCCACTCCATTTTTTCCACCAATTTCTTTAACTTGCTCTAACCAATCAGAATCATTTCGATCAACCGTTTCCAGTAAATTCAGCTCTCTAATTTTTTCAAGTCTTGTCTTACTCTTTTCAACACCTATCACAACGCCAACTCCCATACTCTTCATGATTAGAGCTGTAATGATTCCTATTGAACCTAGACCGAACACTAACACAGTCTCCCCTGGCTTGATATTTGCCTGGAGAGCCACATGATAAGAGCAATTTGTTGGTTCGAGCAGTGTTGCAGTAATATCGTCTATCGAGGACGGGATTGGGCTGATAAAGCTGTATTCTGGCACATTAAGTACTAGAGTTTCTTCGGAAAAACCACCTGGGAGCAGTGCATCATTCATGCTTTTGCAATAATTGAATAACCCGTTAAGACAATTCCAGCACTGACCACATGCCTTTGAGAGTTCACTAGCCACACGCATTCCGACCTCAATTCCATTAGCACCGTCTCCTGCATCAACCACGACGCCGGAAAATTCGTGTCCGAAATAACGTTCATTGACAAGTGACCGTTTACCGTTAAATAAAGAAACATCACTACCACATATACTACATGCGCTCACATTAACTTTTACCGTTCCAGGTTGAAGTTTAGATATGCTTTCACAATTTTCATGTAACTCAAGTTTTCCATAGTCAACTAATGATACTCTTCTCATACTGCTGGCCCCTTTCATACTTGTTGGCTTTTTATAATTACATATGTTTTAAGAAATTAAACTTTGTCCATGTTTATCTTTTAATCAAAAAGTGAACGTATAAACTTTAGACCTCGCTCCATCTGATTGTCAGCCTCTTCGAATGTATCAAACCACAATTTCCATGGATAAAGTCCGAACACTTCAAAAGAGCAATACTCAGAAAAGTTGATGTCTTTTAATGCCTGGGCAAGTGCTACGAAATCAAAATGGCCTTCTCCGGGAGCGTATCGGTTTGAATCAGCCAGATGTAAATTGGCAAGAGTGTGCCCATATTTTCTAATTTCATCTGCTGGGCATACTTCTTCGATATTCATATGATATGTGTCAGCCATTGTTCGTACATTGGGATGATTGACCATCGAAACGAAATCTGCCGCCTCTTTCAAAGTATTTAGAAAGTTTGTTTCGTACCTATTGATCGCTTCTATAGCCAGAACAACGCCTTTGTCTTTTGCATACTCGCCAGACTTATGGATTACTTCCGTAATACATTTGATTGATTCTTCTTTATCCCATTCGGGTTCAAAACTTCTTGTCTTACCGCCACTACCTATAATAACAGTTCTGGACTCAACATCTGAAGATAGATCTATAACCTTACGCATATACTCAGCAGACCGCTTCATTTCTCGAGGATCAGTGTTTAATAGTCTAATGCTCCCGTCGAATATATAGTGAAGTGCGCTGCACTCGATACCTGCAGTACGAATCAAACCTTTGACTTCTCTTCGTCTTTCTGCTTCCGTTTGAACAGGAATGTGCAAAGCAACAGTCAATTCAACTGCATCGTAACCCAAATCGGCCACTCTAAAAATAATTTTTTTAAGATCAGCCATTCCATAAACAGCAGTACTAACGCTTAACTTCATAACAAAGTACACTCCTTTCAAATTGGATTAATCTATATCACTCATTAAGCTAAAGCCTTCATTTAAGGTTTACACTCTTAATCCCATCAAAGTTGGAATAAACGTAATTAGAAATGGGAAATATGTGATAAGCATCAGCACAACAATGGCAGATAATAAATAAGGTATCGACCCTCTTATCGCGCCTTCTACTGGAATACCACCAATCTTACTTGTAATAAACAAGCAGTACCCTACAGGAGGCGTTCCAGTGGCAATCGATAAATTTAGAACCATAACTATACCAAAATGAATTAGACTTATATCCATTGACATCGCAACTGGAGCGAGAATAGGTGCAAGGATAATGACAGAAGCACCACCATCCAAAAACATACCAATAACAAGCAAAAAAATGTTAACAAGCAGCAGGAAGACAAGAGGGTTTGTAGTTATCGAAAGAATCAAATCATTGACTATCACTGGCATCTGCAAGGCTGTCAGACCGAAGCTGAAAATACGGGCACATGCGATAATCAATAAAAGCGGGCCAACACGATTAGCGGCCTCTAGCAGTATAGACCATAGGTCTCGCACTTTAAGTGCTCGAGTAACTACAATTCCAGTCAGTAAACCATAAGCGACAGCAATGGCACCTGCTTCTGTAGGAGTAAAGATGCCACCCATGATACCACCAATCACAACAACTATCATGCCCAATGGAAGGACTCCACCTATTATAATCTCTAAAATTTCACTACGAGGTATAGTTTCTGTACGACGTGGAAAATTACAGATTTTACTTCTAATAAAAACAACAAACATTAAAGCTATTCCTAACATTATACCTGGTATAATGCCACCCATAAACATCGCACCGACAGAAGCACCAACTGATGTTGCATAAACTACCATGATAATACTTGGTGGAATAATTGCACCACAGGTAGATGCCTGAGAGATAATACCTGTAGATTCTTCTGTTTTATATCCTTCTTTTTTCATAGCAGGAATCATTATCCCTCCCATTGCGGAAGAAGTTGCTGTTGCGGCTCCTGTAACACCACTGAAAAGCATACTAGAAACAACTGTAGCGTGTGCGAGACCACCTGGAACTCGACCGATTAAGAGCATTGAAAATTTAACCAGCTTTTCGGTAATTCCGGCACGATTCATGAGCTCACCCGCTAATATAAAAAATGGAATTGCCATCAAAGGCAGATTACCCATTCCGCTAAATATGGACTGCGGAACGACTATCGCCGCAAAAGGAGTCCCTGTGTTGACAGCCAATACGCCCAAACTCGTAATACCAACAAGTATCAGACTAATATAAATGGGAACACCTACTATAATTATAACAAAAGTCAAGATCACTAATAACCCTATCATCAACTCCATAACTACACTCCTTTTTTATGCCAAAGGCTCATTTAACAGATTACTTTTGGAATTTTTAAAAAATTCATAAATGCAAAGAATAAAACCAATGGGGATAGGCAAGTAAAAGTACATTCTTGGTATCCTTAGCATAACACTCACTACAGTTACACCTGAAATATACTGGATAGAGATAATTAAAGTAAACACAAGAATAGATAAAGTAATCAACATTATGAACCCACGCATAAAAATGCGAACCTTTTTTGATTTTGGTTTATTCAAAACGCTGGTAAATTGCATGTGATTATTAGTTCGGACAGCCCTGGCACTACCAAACATCCCCAACGTTACCATCAATGCCTGATTTACTTCTCCAGCCCACATAAAGCCTACATGAAATATGTAGCGTCCAATAACACTGGCTATAGCTATGATAACAATAGATGCCAACGATATCACACAGACCGTATCTTCAACCCACTTGATTGCTGTGTCTACACTGCTAAAAAACTTTTTCAACTTTCTACCTCCTGATTTAAAAAAACTGAAGCAGCCTAATCAAAATCAAAATGAAATCGTTTTCATTATACTCTGCAGGTATACCTCTTGTAAATAGGTCACTTTTTATAAAATTTTGTGGAGATATTTGTGATAATTGCACAATTAATAAGGCTTTTTACACTTCCGACAAAGATTTAAAAAAATATATTTGAAACCGTTTCCATCAAAATCATATCTTCGACAACTTTTTCTTCAAATAAAAGATAATGCCTTTTTATGATGGATGTACTAATCAAATAAATTCTTTGGTTATTATAAGAAATGAAAACGATTTCATCGAAATGATTTACAAGTGGGCTCGTAAGTTATATAATACAAAGATAATATTGTAATATATTTATCTTTCAAGTAAGTGAGGTGATTATCTTGAAAACTGTTAAAATGAGCGATGTTGCAAAAACCGCTGGTGTTTCTTTAACAACAGTATCCCGAGTGCTTAACGACCATGACTCCGTAAAACTGGCCACAAAGGAGCATGTACTACAAGTTATTAAAGAGCTAAATTATAGCCCTAATGCTCTGGCACGTCAGTTACGTACACAGGAAACTAAAACTGTAATTGCTATCGTCCCAAACATCGAAAACTCCCTTTTTCATAAAGTATTATTTGGTATAGAATCTGAAGCTGAGATTAACGGATATCAAGTGTTAATAGCAGATATGCGCGGCCAACCGTCCATCGAAATGCATTACTTTAACGCAATCCAACAACGTCAAGTTGACGGCATCATTTCTATGTCAGCCAGCATGACACAAAAGTTGATGCAGCAGGTCGTAGACGAATACCCAATGGTTATGGCTGTTCAAAGTTTTGAAAACGGAAATATCCCTTGCGTATCTATAGATAATGCGACAGCAGCAAAAGAAATGATGTCGCACTTGATTCGCATGGGCCATCGCAACATTGCACACATAACCAGCAATCTTCCCTTACTACCGTACCAGCATCGCTTAGACAGCTATTATTCCACTCTTGAAAAGCATAATATTCCTGTTGATATTGATATAATATGCTATAGCGAACCTACGATACAAGGAGGCTATCACCAAATGGAATCACTACTTGCAAAGAAAAAGCCGATTACAGCAGTATTTGCCGCTGGCGATACTATGGCCATCGGAGCTATTAAAGCCTTGAAAAAGAACGGATTTAGAGTTCCCGAAGATTGCGCTGTCGTTGGCTTTGATGATATTGACCTTTCTGCACATTGGGAACCTGCTTTGACTACTATACGGCAACCAAAAGTACAGATTGGACAGTTCGCTTTTAGAAAGTTACTTATGCTTATGAGAAAAGAGCCTTTACTTAATGCAAAGGAAATACTCCAGCATGAATTAGTGATACGTGAAAGTTGCGGACATTCTTTCATGTGAAATCTCATGTACCACCACTCAGCTGATGTTTTGCTCTGGCCATGTAAGCTAAGTTGACCGACCCAAAAACAAAATGGTTTTTTGGGTCGGCCATCTTAATCCTGACATATCACAAAGTGAAAAAGAAACCTCGGTTAAAAGGTTTCTCTTTCGTTAATCATCATTATAGGCTCTTTACTCTCTAATCAAGTTCGCTTCTTCAATGGCATTATTCAGCCTCATTATTGCTGTATTTAACTCCTCTGTAGGATCGGCCCCATTGAATACTGCCTCTAGTGTAGTTTCAATAATGGTACGTCCAAA
>JGI20163J15578_10000540_pt1 | contig 15614 bp, 14 predicted proteins | sample TergutCu122P1_FD_15578 | JGI IMG/M metagenome (IMG submission 15578)
ATTCACCTGCTTTTCGAATTGGCACTTTATTAATGGCAATTCCCTTAGGGCTATTTTTTTTGAGATGCATGTCAATGACATATTCCGTGTCTTTTTTTAACACTACAATCTCTACATGAGATTCTTCAAACCCAAATTTAATCAAATCCCTATCTTTACTTTTCCGATGAGACTTAGTGGTTCCAAGTAGATACAATGCCTCTAGTATATTTGTTTTGCCCTGAGCATTGTCGCCACAAAATATATTTATTTTCTCATCGAAAGTCAAATGAAGGTTTTCATAGTTTCGATAATTTTTTAGTTTAATTGATTTAACAATCATATTATATTTATTTCATGGTCACCATACTTTACAATATCTCCCTTGTAAAGTTTTCTGCCACGTCGCAATTCTTCTTCTTCGTTTACTCTTACCTTTCCTTCGATGATTACTTCCTTCGCTTCTGCTCCGGATAAAACCATTCCGGCCGCTTTTATTGCTTGTCCTAGTTTTATATACTCTTCACCTTGACGTAATATTATTTTTTTCATTTAACTCCTTATCTCATCACTTTTCTTAGATATAACAATTTAACTTATAGTCAACAATACTCATTATTAGCTTATATTTCAAGGAGTTAGATAAGTGTTGCCATCTTTTTTTATAACTCTTGAAAAATATAATTTAAAGCGTAAGACATATTTTAGTGGTTATCTTATTGATTAATAGGCAAAATTAAGTATATATAAGTTTGCAACTCATCTTTTATGATACAAGGAGCCTTAGAATTCATTAAATAAAGTTCCACTTCCTCATCTTCTATCGCTCGTAAAGCATCAATTAAAAATTTAGGATTAAAGCCAATTCTCAAATCTTTTCCTTCTTTTATCGTGCCAATTTCTTCATCCATAGAACCTGCTTGCGATCTAATACTAATATTCATGTTATCATCAATCAAATCTATGATAACCGGCCTTTTTTCACTTTCCTTTATAAATATTAAAGAACGTTCCAAACTATCCAAAAACTCTTTTTTGTAAACTTTCAACCTAGTTTCATGGTCATAAGAAAGCATCTGATCAATATTAAAATAATTTCCTTCAATCAACCTAGAAACTACTTTAGTATTATCAAATTCAAAAACTATGTGATTTTTGGTAAAGTAAATATCCACATTTTTTTCGGCATCTCCGGAAAACATTTTACTTATTTCCTGTAATGTTTTTCCCGGTACTATTACTTTATTGAGTGGATAATTATTTATTAACTCTATTTTACGAATGGATATTCGATGCCCATCCAAAGATACTACCTTGAGGATGTTATCACATATTTCAAAAAGTTCTCCACTCATAATTTTATTGGTTTCATTGTCTGCTATAGAAAAAATAGTTTGCTGAATGACCTGTCTTAAGGAAAATTCCGATATAGAAATGCAGGTTTCTCTTTCTACTACCGGTAAATAAGAAAAATCTTCTCCCGAAAATGTTTCCTCAATATCGAATTTTATTTTTTCACAGGTAATGATTACCTTGTTATTTCCTTTTACCTCAATGGTGATATAACTATTAGGCAAAGAGCGAACAATATCATTTAATCTCTTAGCTTTAATTGCAATAATCCCTCTTTGGATAATATCTCCTTCTACTCTGGTTTCAATGCCTAATTCCATATCATTGGCGGTTAATTTAATAACATCAGTAGTGGCATCAATTAGGATACATTCCAAAATTGGCATGGTGGTTCTTATTGGTACTGCATTAAGAACTAAACGAACGCCTTTACTTAAATCACTTTTTGAACAAATTATTTTCATTAATTTTACTCCTTTTGTGAAAAATAATTTTTTAAGCTTATATATATAATTATATTTAAATTTATAGTATTAATAGTAATAGGGGCTGTGAAAATGTTAAAAACTATTAAAAATAAACTAAGGACAAGGGAAAAGAGGTATTAATAAGTATGTTGAAATAAGTAATGACAAATTAGGAAAATGTTAAAAACTTTCTCGTTGCAAAAAATAAAAGAAATAAATTTTAAATAGGGCTTAATTTTTTCTTGATGATATTAACAGAGTTTTTCAAAGCCTCATCTTCTACTATTCTTTCCTCAATCCTTTTTACACCATGACTAACTGAAGCATGATCTTTTCCTCCTAAAAAAATGCCGACTGTTTTTAAGGGAATATCAATAAGGTGTCTACACAAATACATGGCAATGTGACGAGCTAAAACGATATTAGCATCTCTCTTTTTACCTTTAAGAACGGCTAAAGGAAGATTAAAATGTTCTGATACTACATCAATAATGAGTTCAGGTGTAATCTCACGGTTATTATCGGCCGATAAGAAATCTTTTATTGCTTCGGCGGCAAGAGGAATATCAATTGGGTTTCTTTCTAATTTATGGAAGGCAATCAATTTGGTGAGAGAGCCTTCTAATTCACGAATATTGGATTTGATATTTTCGGCAATATATTGGATAACGTCATCGGGAATTTCATAGTGTTCTAAATTATCTATTTCTATTTTGTTCATGAGAATTGCCATTCTAGTTTCGTAATCCGGGGTAGATATATCGGCGATTAAACCGGATCCAAAACGAGTTCGCAAGCGATCTTCTAAGGTCTCAATATCTTTTGGCGGTTTATCGCTAGAAATAATAACAGCTTTTCCGGAAACATGAAGGTGGTTGAAGGTGTGGAAAAATTCCTCTTGGGTACTATCTTTACCAATAATAAATTGAATATCATCAATTAGTAATACATCAATATTACGGTATTTATTACGAAAGGTTGTCATTGCTGCTTCATTACCGGTACGTCCTGCTCTGATGGCTTCAATTAACTCATTGGTAAAAGTTTCACTGGTAACGTATAATACTTTTTTGGTAGAATCATTTTTTAAAATATAATGAGCGATAGAATGCATCAAATGGGTTTTCCCAAGACCTACTCCTCCATGGATAAAAAGAGGATTATAGACTTCACCGGGGGTTTCCGATACAGCAACCGAAGCAGCATGAGCAAAACGATTATTTTTTCCCACCACAAAAGTATCAAAGGTATATTTAGAATTAAGATTTGCATTTTCATAAAGGGCATTTACTTTCTTGGCTTTTTCAACTATATCTTTTTTTGTCTCAATTTCTTCTTTTTTATTGGTAACAAAAAAAACATCGTATTCCTTACCGGTTACCTCGGCGATGCATACTTTAAAAGCCAAATGATATTTCTTTTCAATATGTTCTAAACTAGGTTCGATATTTACTAAAATAAAGACATTATTGCCGTTTACTTCATAAACAGTAAGTGGTGCAATCCAGGTATTAAAAGCAACGCTGGAAGTACAATATTCTGTTTTCATTTTATCGAGGATTTTATTCCAATTTTCTTGAACCTTGTTCATAGTATTATTACTCCTAAAAATATTTGATAGCAACCCCTTCTATTTTACCTCAAAAGAGATATATAATCAATGGAAAAAAGATGTGTATAACTTTATAAACAGAGCAAAATTTAGATAAGTGTATTTTATCTATAAAATATAATTTTATTTATAAGGTTATTCCCATACTTATTAACACTAATTTTACTAATTTGTGGATAAAAGAAAATAAAAATGGTTCATTTTACTTGACTTATGAAAGGTTTGTGCATATAATAAAAAACAGTGTCCTTATTTTCAAATCGAAAATTGTGGTAACTGCTCAGGAGAGCACCTCAGTGACGCTGAGAGTCTAATATATATTTCATAATAATCCCCATTCTTGCGCTGTTTGCATCTTCAGATGCAGCGCATAAAAGTTTGGCGCAAGCACAAACTTGGGTGTGAAATTTTTTTTTCATACTAACTGCCTGAAAGCGATGTGGTAGATTATGCGATTGACAAAAGCAAATCTTAATGGATTATACCTTCTTGCCATTTGCATCTATTTAAATGAAATATGTGCTCTCCTGAACAGTTACAAATTATGAAGCAATTGCGCATCTAAGGAGGTGTATTACAGAATGAAAATGACATTTCAACCCAAAAAAAGATCTAGATCGAAAATACATGGTTTTCGTGCTAGAATGAGTTCGGCTGGTGGAAGAAGAATATTAGCTGCCAGAAGACTAAAAGGAAGAAAAGTATTGTCAGCGTAGGCCGCATATGTGTGGCCTTTTCTTCTCTTACAAAGAAATAATGAAGGAAGAATATTCAATAACTTTGCCTTTTAGTTTATTTTACAGATATAGTAATTTAAAAGGGGGTTCACATGAAATTTTCGGAATCTCTAAAAAAAAATAGAGATTTTAAAGAGGTATATGGAAAAGGGAAGTCATTTGCTAACAAAAATTTAATTATGTATGTGCTAGAAAATGAGTTAAAAAGAAATAGAGTAGGTATATCAGTCAGCAAAAAAGTAGGAAATAGTGTAGTTCGTCATCGTGTTACTCGATTGATAAGAGAGAGTTATCGAATTTCGGAAGACTATTATAAATGTGGTTATGATATAGTAATTATAGGCAGAGTAGCAACAAAGGAAATTTCGTTTAATGAAGTAAAAAGTGCGTTGCTACATTTGAAAGAGCTTCACAATATATAGCAGTTGAGACAGTTGCTTTTGATATTCCTTGGTTTAAAATGGATAATAAAAGAATAACAATTGCATTTTTTAAGGAATCTCTTAAAAAACGAGATTTTTGGAAAAGTTATATTTTAATAAAGCGAGGAAGTGAGCAGGTGAAATATTTTTTATTAGGATTTTTTAGATTCTATCGGAAATATCTGTCGGGATTAAAGAGAAATTATCAGTGTATCTACATTCCTACGTGTTCCCAGTATGGTATCGAAGCACTAGAAAAATATGGAGTTATTAGAGGATTAGCTTACACGACTTGGAGAATATTACGTTGTAACCCTTTTGCAAAAGGAGGATATGATCCGGTACCTTAGACCAATAAAATACGTGCTCTCCTGAACAGTTATCAAAAATATAGATATGGAAGGATATAAAAGAATGTATGGTGTAGTAGGAATGGCGGCAAACTGGCCAATTATTGGACAGATTGCAATATTGTTAGGATTTTTGATGAATTTTATCTCTGATGCTCTCTATTTCCTATTCGGCAGTAGAAACATTGGAGTCATGATTATTATATTTACCGTAATAATCTTTACCGCAATGTTACCTCTAACAATTAAGCAACAAAAAAATGCAAAATTGACACAGGTAATGAATCCTGAGATACAAAAGATTCAAAAAAAGTACGCCGGTAAAAAAGACCAAGCGACTATGGCAAAACAACAAGAAGAAATGCAGGTCGTCTATGCCAAATATGGAACCTCTCCTGCGGGAGGATGTTTACCGGCATTGATGCAAATGCCAATATTTTTCGCCTTATGGCCGGTAATTCAAAATATTCCACGTTACGTCGCAGGAGTTAGAGATATGTACACTCCAATAGTGGAAAGGATGATGGAGTATTATCCCGATTGGGAAGCCATTTTAACTAATTTTGTCGATGGTAGAAGCGAACTTAACATCCTTGGCGGGATGGAAATGGGAGCCGATACGGTAACTAGCTTTTTATTTCGTTTTCAAGATGTTACTTGGCAAGAGTTATTCCAAGAAATGCCAAGGATTGAAAACACGGTAGAATACTATATGCCGGCGATAAACCGGATGAACCTGTTTATGGGCATCAATATGGGAGAAACTCCCTTGGCTATGTTTCAGTATTACTGGGCATCCTTTGCCATAGGTGGGATTTTATTGGCAGTATTTATTCCTTTTGCCGCAGGTATTACTCAGTTTGCCAGTGTAAAATTGCAACCAACTCCACAACAGCAACCAGAAGGACAAGTGGGCAGTTCGATAGGTGGGTCAATGAAAGCGATGACTTACATGATGCCATTGTTTTCTGTCTTTATGGGTTTTACCCTACCGGCCGGAATGGGACTTTATTGGGCGATTAGTGCATTAGTAAGAGTAGTGCAGCAATTGCTGATTAATGCTAAACTTAAAAAAATTCCCTTGGAAGAGCTTATCGAACAAAGCCGGGCCAAAGCAGCCAAAAAGCGTGAGAAAAAAGGCGAAAAAGGTAGCAAATTGCAAGAATTGGCTAAAATCAGTACTCGCCACATAGAAGAGAAGAAAAAAGAAGAACTTAAGAAACAAGGAGAAGCAAAAAAATCGGGAAAAAATTCCACTACTGCTGAAAAAGAAGATAAGGTAGTTAAGGAGGAAAAAGTAGAGAGAAAAATAAGTAATGCAAAACCGGGAAGTTTAGCAGCTAGAGCAAACTTGGTTAGCAGATATAATAGTGGGCAAAGTCTTAGTGATCAAGGAGGGGAGAATGATGAATAATAGTATAAGATTTTCCGCAAAAACAGTTGAAGACGCCGTTACAGACGCGTGTGCGCAATTGGGTGTAACAAGTGACAAGTTAGAATATGAAGTAATTGAAAAAGGAAGTGCCGGCTTTTTAGGGATTGGCATGAAACAAGCAGTTATTGAAGCGAGAAGAAAAGTAGATGTTACTGCTATTACCGAAAAAAAAGAAAAGCAAGCTAGCAAGCCGGTTGCTAAGACAGAAACTAAGAAAGACTACAAAAAAGATTACAAAAAAGACTATCAAAAAGACTTCAAAAAAGAACATAAGAAAGATACTCCTATCGTAGAAACGAAAAAGGTAGAAAAAAAAGAAGTAGCAATAGTCGAGGATAGCGCTTTGAAAGAAGAAAGAGAAGCAAAGCTACTAGCTGAGGTTTCAGCAGAATCAATCGCCGGTGTAGAAAATTTCTTAAAACAGACCTTACAAGCGATGGGTATGGAAGTAAAAATCACCTCCGGTATCGACCAAGATGGAGCATTAGCGATCGAATTAGAGGGTGAAAATATGGGGATTCTCATCGGAAAACGAGGACAAACCCTAGATTCTCTACAATATCTTACCAATCGGGTGGCAAATAAGTACCAAGAAGAATATGTACGAGTGAAACTTGATACTGAAAATTATCGCGAAAGAAGAGAAGAGACATTACAAAAGTTAGCGAAAAATCTTGCAAGCAAAGTAAAAAGAACAAGAAGGACAGTATCTTTGGAGCCAATGAATCCCTACGAAAGAAGAATTATCCATTCAGTTCTTCAATCAGATCCCGGTGTAAGAACACACAGCGAAGGGGATGAACCATATCGTAAAGTAGTAATTACTTTAAAACGATAAGACGAGGAAGGACGCTTTGTTTTTCACAGATACATACGTGAAAGAGGAGCGTCTTTTATTTTTAGAAGGATTCGGCTGCCCTTTTTACCACTCGAGCCTGAGAGGAATATAAAATGACTTTAGATACAATAGCTGCCATTTCCACCGGCATGTCTTATTCAGGAATTGGCATTATTCGGATTACCGGAGCTGATTCATTTTCGGTAATCGACCAAATTTATCAAGGGAAAAAAGTCTTATCGGAAGAGCCCAGCCATACCATTCATTATGGTCATATTTTAAGGGATGGAGAGATTTTGGATGAGGTGTTGGTTTCTATTTTGCGAGCTCCGAGGACCTTTACCGGAGAGGATACGGTCGAGATCCATTGTCACGGGGGTATTTTTGTTATAACGAAAGTTCTGGAAGTAGTGTTAAGAACAGGGGTTAGGGCGGCGTTGCCGGGAGAGTTTAGCAAACGTGCCTTTTTGAATGGTAAAATGGATTTGTCCCAAGCGGAAGCGGTTATGGATGTCATCCAAGCGCAAAATGAGTATGCCTTAAAAAGTTCTCTTAGTCAATTAAGAGGGAGCGTAAAGGGGAAAATCAAAGAGATTCGTGACAGAATTATCTACCATACTGCTTTTATCGAAACGGCCTTAGACGACCCTGAGCATTTTAGTGTGGATGGATATGGGGAAACGTTACAAGAGGAAGTGAAAAAGCTGTTACTATCACTAAAACAACTGATAGATTCAGCGGATAATGGTAGAGTCTTAAAAGAGGGGATTCAAACGGTAATTGTCGGAAAACCAAATGTGGGAAAATCCACATTACTGAATGTGCTGGCCGGTAAGGACCGGGCGATTGTGACTGAGATTGCCGGAACCACTAGAGATGCGCTAGAGGAGCAGATTCACCTAGATGGTTTAAGTTTACAAATGATTGATACAGCGGGAATTCGGGAAACGGCCGATCGAATAGAGCAATTAGGTGTAGACAAGGCAAAAGAGTATGCGGAAAACGCGGATTTGATTATTTATGTAGTAGACGCCTCTAGACCGTTAGATGAAGATGACCAAAAGATATGGCAGATGGTGCATGATAAAAGGTTTATTGTGCTACTAAATAAGAGTGATCTTAACATAGTGGTGTCAAGTCAGATGTTGCAAGAAGCATTCTCTCAATATCATTTAAATGAGGAATTAGGGAAAGATATTCCAATGATTGATGTATCAGCGAAAGAGGAAGAAGGAATAGAAGAATTCAATCGAGCGCTAAAAAAAATGTTTCTAAAGAAAGATTTTTCTTTCAACAATGAAGTTTTTATTACGAATATCAGACAAAAGGAAGCTTTAATTCAGGCATATGAGAGTTTAAGTAAAGTGTTGGAAAGTATTACCAATCAACTACCGGAGGATTTTTATTCCATTGATTTGATGGATGCTTATGAAGCCTTAGGCCAAATTACCGGGGAATCCATAGGAGAAGACTTAATCAATGAGATATTCAGCAGATTTTGTGTGGGAAAATGAGGACCATTACGATGTCATTGTGATAGGAGGAGGTCATGCAGGGGTAGAAGCGGCTTTGTCGGCGGCTCGCTTAGGATGTCAAACGCTTATGTTTACCTTAAGTGTGGAGGCAATTGCCTTAATGGCTTGCAACCCCAATATTGGTGGTAGTTCTAAAGGGCATCTGGTGAAAGAAATTGATGCTTTAGGGGGAGAGATGGGAAAGGTGATTGACCAAACCTTTATCCAATCTAAGATGTTAAACCGCTCTAAGGGGCCGGCAGTTCATTCCTTACGAGCCCAGGCAGATAAGGATGCTTATTCCAAAACCATGCGAAAAGTGGTACAACAGCAAGAAAATTTGGACATCAAGCAGATGGAAGTTACTGAAATATTGGTAGAAGAAGGACAAGTGATCGGAGTGAAAACCTATTCCGGCGCTATTTATCGCTGTAAAGTGGCTATTCTTTGTTCCGGCACCTATTTGAAATCTCGGTGTGTATATGGGGAAGTAAGTATTGAAACGGGACCCGACGGTCTGCAGGCCGCAAATTATCTAAGCGAAAACTTGCGGAAGTTAGGCATCAAAATGTATCGTTTTAAAACCGGCACACCTGCTAGAATAGACGGTAATTCCATTGATTATAGCAAAATGGAGGAACAAAAGGGAGATGAAAAGGTCGTACCGTTTTCATTTGCTACAGATCCGGCGAAAATTCAAAAAAAGCAAATCTCCTGTTGGTTAACTTATACCAATGAAAAGACCCATCAGATTATCCAACAAAACTTAGATCGGTCACCTTTATTTTCTGGTCGAATCGAAGGTACAGGAGCCAGATATTGCCCCTCCATTGAGGATAAGGTGGTACGGTTTGAGGATAAGAGCCGCCATCAAGTTTTCATTGAACCGGAAGGGCTTGATACCAATGAAGTATATGTAGGAGGTATGTCCAGTTCTCTGCCGGAGGATGTGCAGTATGAAATGTACCGCAGTGTCGCCGGATTGGAACAGGCGAAAATTGTTCGAAATGCGTATGCCATAGAATACGATTGTATGGATGCCAGGCAGCTAAAGAGCACATTGGAATTCAAACAGATTAAAGGGTTATATAGCGCCGGACAGTTTAATGGTAGTTCAGGTTATGAAGAAGCCGCCGCCCAAGGGCTTGTAGCCGGGATTAACGGAGCTAGAAAGCTACAAGGCAAACCAGAGCTAGTGATTGACCGTTCAGAAGCTTATATTGGTGTTCTCATTGATGATTTGGTAACTAAGGAATGCAACGAACCTTATCGAATGATGACCTCTAGGGCAGAATATCGGTTATTACTTCGACAAGATAATGCTGATCAACGACTGACTAAGTTGGGATATGAAGTAGGATTGATAGATGAGGCTCGCTATCAGGATTTGTTAGACAAGATTTTTCAAATCGAGAAAGAGATAAAGAGAGTCCGGCAAGTGAATATCGGAACCTCCAAAGAAGTGCAGGTCTTACTTGCAGGATATGGCAGCACGCCACTAATCTCCGGAACTACCTTAGTTGAGTTAATCCGTCGCCCGGAGCTTTCTTACGAAATCTTAGAGCCCATAGATCACAAGCGAGAATACTTAAGCGAGGACGTAGCGGAGCAGGTTAACATTCAAGTAAAGTATGATGGCTATATAAAGCGTCAGTTACGCCAGATAGAGCAGTTTAAAAAGCTGGAAAGCAAAAAAATTCCGGAAGATATATGCTATCAAGAAGTGTACAGTTTAAAGGAGGAAGCAAGACAAAAGTTAGAAGCGATTCGCCCTCGTTCTTTTGGGCAAGCCAGCCGAATCGCCGGGGTAACACCGGCCGACATCTCTGTCCTACTGATTCATTTGGAGAGCAGGTATTAGCTATTTTCATTTGTCCGCTACGCCTCATTCCTCCGCCTCGCAGAGGAAAACACATTCTGCGTTAAATCATAAAGGTAATTAGATTACGCTATAAGAGAAAGGAGTTCATGCATGGAGAATAAGTTTATATCACAGCTTAGTGAACTGGGAGTAGCACATAACGCGAAAACAGAACATATGTTTGCGAAGTATCATGAACTGCTTCTTTTTTGGAATGAAAAGATGAATTTGACGGCAATTACAGGCCGCGATGAGGTATTTGAGAAGCATTACGTAGACAGCTTAACTATTGTGAAAGCAATTGATATGGAAAAGAGCAAGACTTTGATTGATATTGGCACAGGTGCAGGGTTTCCGGGAATCCCTCTTAAAATAGTCTTTCCATATCTGCGGGTAATACTGATAGATTCTTTAGAAAAACGTATATCTTTTTTGAATGAGGTAATTAATGCCTTACAATTGAAGGATACCATAGCGGTTCATGGAAGGGCTGAAAATCTAGCTAAAGAAGAGAGATACCGCGAACAGTTTGATTTATGTGTATCTCGTGCGGTATCAAACTTATCCACTTTAAGTGAGTATTGCTTACCATTTGTGCGAAAAGGCGGCAAATTTGTGTCTTATAAAGGGAAACACGCAGAGGAAGAAGTAGAAAAAGCGAAATTTTCGTGGGATATACTGGGAGGAGAATTGGAAAGGATAATATCCTTTCAACTACCGGAGAGTAAGGAGGATAGAACTTTGGTGATAATAGATAAGGTTAATACCACTCCTACAAAATATCCTAGAAAGGCGGGAATACCGGAGAAACGTCCGCTAAAAAAGGAAGAGTAGTCGATAACGGTCTTGCGACAATTCTTCCTTTTTTTATTTCTGGCAAATTTTTATTGACTATTTTTGAGCCGGCAAGCTCCGGTGAGCGTTCATAGTAATCCCCATACTACTGCTGTTTGCATCTTCAAGATGCAATACTTTGCTTGCAAAGCTGCATAAAAGTTTCATTTCGTACCGAAAGTAGAAAATATCAGGAGATCTCGAAAAGTACATGTACTTGCTCCAAAAATTCTTCAGGAAGCTCCAATTGAGGCAACACTCGTGCATTAATAAGGTCTATTATTTCGATGGATGGTAATTGATTGTTATACAAATCAGCAACAAGTCTGTTTTTGGGGTCCCCGGTCCCTGCGATTATGAAAACACTGTTGGTAATATTTTTCAGGTTATGTACGATATTTGCACTTGTATATCTTGAAAGCAAGCTAGAGAAAAGGTACTTCGAATGCGCTTTGTCAAGTTGAGAGGACTTAAAATAAGCTGCGACCATCTCTTTTTCTGCTTGCCCGGTACGATTAAAATAGGAGGTGCCAAATTTTCTGCGAATAGTATAGACATTGACAAGTGTATTGTAAAGAAAAGTTCCAACAATAGGAGTGTTAATGACAAACCGTAGTGCTTTAGTCCATTTTGTAGGAATTTTCGCAAGCGAAAAGAAATCCTTTGGATTTACCAGCATAATACGATTAATGATATTATTCTCGTAGGAAGCAGCAGCCAAAGTAAAAGCACCGGACGCTCCTGTCGCGATTACATCTACCTTGCTAGAAATCACATTTTTAATAAAATCAGAGATAAGTTGTACATATAAGAAGTTGGTATAGGTAAGATTAGGCTTCTCAGACCGGCCACAACCCAACAAATCAAGGGTAAAAACGGTGTTTGTTTGAGAAAGCTCCTTTACCACATGCTTCCACTCGTAGGAAGAACTACTTACACTTAGGTCGTGAATCAATAAAAGTGGTTTCCCCTGACCTGTTTTTTCGTAGTAAATCCGACCAAATCTCCAGTCATAGTGACAGGAGTCAATTGCTTCTTTCAACTCGTTGCTATTAAGAGCGACATGATTAATAATTCTATTGATTATGTGAAACAGTCCAAGTTTGACACATCCTATCACGAGAACAGCAATGATTCTTTTTTTCCAATTCACTTTTACACCTTCTTTCGCAAAGAACAGCAATATGCGGAAATCACAAAATTGCTTGAACATACATAATATGGTTAGCCCGACCAAAAATGCTCCTGCTCCCACGCAGGTGTTTTTGGAGACCCAAAGTCATTATTTTTCGTGCGAGCATGAAAATATGATCTTTTGTCGCTATTATCATATTATACTACAGCGAACGTAGTAAGGAAAGCATAAGTGAAGAAAAAAGCAAAACCTCAACTTAACTCCGGGAAAGCAAAGGGCTTACTTCTTGGTACGAGGAAAGATTTCTAGTGCTATATTCAAAGAAACGATGAGAGGAAAAGACAATATGCTGAAAAACGTCAGACAAATACGATAAAGAGCTTGTCAAAAAATGTTTCACGTGAAACATTTAAGCTAGTATGTAAGCAGAACATATGCTATAATAGAAACGTGTCAATTAGGAAGGAGTAAATCATGGGCAGAACCATAGCAATAACCAATCAAAAAGGCGGAGTAGGGAAAACCACTACAGCCATCAACCTAGCTGCGGCACTTGCGTCACTAGGGAAAAAGATATTGGCATTGGATATTGATCCACAAGGAAACATGACCAGTGGACTTGGCGTTGAAAAAAACGAAATTGAGAAGTCTGTGTATGATGTAATTATTGGATCGGAGAAAATTGAAGCTTGCATTATAAAAGAAGCAATCGAAAGGATAGATGTGTTACCCTCCAACATTAATCTGTCCGCAGCGGAGATAGAGTTGGTGGGTGTTGAGAATAAAGAGTATATTGTCTCGCAGGAAGTTAACAAGATAAGACATGACTATGATTACATTATCATTGATTGCCCTCCGGCCTTGAGTATGTTAACGATTAATGCAATGACCACAGCAGATACAATTCTAGTCCCAATACAATGTGAATATTATGCATTAGAAGGGTTAAGCCAGTTGATATACACAATTGAGTTAGTCAAGGATAGACTGAATTCTAAACTAGAGATAGAGGGAATTCTTTTTACCATGTATGACGCGAGAACAAATCTTTCTCTACAAGTTGTAGAGAATGTAAGAGAAAATTTGAAGCAAAATATTTATGATACGATTATTCCAAGAAATATTCGATTGGCGGAAGCGCCAAGTTATGGTATGCCAATCAACTTATACGATCCAAAGTCAACAGGAGCAGAAAGTTATCGATTGTTAGCAAAAGAAGTGATACGAAAGGGTGAGGAGCGACATGGCAATAAATAGAAAGGGTCTTGGGAAAGGTCTGGATAGTCTGATTCCAAACAAAAAGGAAGCGATAAAAGAGGCTACAGTTATCGAAAAAAAGGAAGATAAGTCTTTCGGTGGCGAAATATTGTTGAAAATTAATGATGTAGAGCCAAACCGAGAGCAACCGCGAAAAGAGTTTGATGAAGATTCACTGTTAGAACTTTCGGATTCCATCAAGCAATTTGGGATACTGCAGCCGTTGTTGGTGCGGAAGAAGAACAATTACTATGAGATAGTCGCCGGTGAACGAAGATGGCGTGCCGCGAAACTGGCCGGAATAAAGGAAATACCGGTGATAATCAAGAACTATACAGAGCAAGAACAACTGGTAATATCATTAATTGAAAATATACAAAGGGAAAACCTAAATCCGATAGAAGAGGGTGCAGCATTAAAAAGACTTTTAGAAGAATTCAACTTAAAACAGGATGAAGTTGCGGAACGAGTATCAAAGAGTAGAACTGCCGTAACCAATGCTATGCGTTTGCTGAAATTGGGTGAAAAAGTGCAACGAATGGTTATTGATGATATGATTTCCACCGGACATGCGAGAGCACTTCTAGCTGTATCAGAAGAAGAACAGCAGTATCTGTTAGCTAATAAAATATTTGATGAAAAGCTCAGTGTGCGCGAAACAGAAAAACTAGTTAAGAATTTAAAAACGGCAAAAAAAGAGATGAAGAAGAGCGCGAGGGAACGCTTGTTCCTTCACGAGGATATGGAAAACCGCCTGAAAACAATCATTGGAACAAAGGTTAATGTTAGTGCAAAAGGAAATGGGAAAGGGAAAATAGAGATAGAGTATTATTCGGATGAAGAGTTAGAGAGAATTTACGATTTGATTCTTTCCATTCCAGAAAGATAGGGTATAAAGATGGGTGCAGGAATACTAACAGGAGTGGGAATGGAAATAGCGGATGTTGTTGTTGTTCTGGGAATTACACAGATAATATTGCTAATAGTAACGATTAGTATTACTATAAAGTATAACAAACTAAGACAATCTTATCGAGCATTTATGCGAGGCAGAGATGGTAAGAATCTTGAACATATGTTGTCCGTTAAATTTACCGAGATGGATGAGCTCTCTCGTTTGACGAAAAAAAATCATCAAGAGATTAGAGAGGTCACTAGAAAAATGACGGCTCATTATCAAAAAATTGGGATAGTAAAATACGATGCGTTTTTGGAAATGGGCGGAAAACTGAGTTTTGCTCTGACAATGCTGGATGAAAAAAACAGTGGCTGGATTATGAACGTCATGCATAGCCGAGATGGTAGTTACACTTACTTAAAGGAAATAGTAAAGGGTGAAAGCTACATTGCTTTAGCAGAAGAAGAAACCGAATCGTTGGAGCGAGCAATCTATCAAGAGGCATATGATGTGCGCATGGTCCTACAAGCAAAGAAATGAGGAAATAGAAGATGTTAGATATACGATTTATAAGAGCAAACCCAGAGGTGGTTAAGGAAAACATCAAAAAGAAATTTCAAGATGAAAAACTTATCTTAGTAGATGAATTATTGGAATTAGACATTAAAAACCGCGACACAAAACAAGATCTCCAAATGTTACAAGCCGAGCGGAACAAAATCTCCAAGCAAATTGGTGGGATGATGGCACAAGGGAAGAAAGAAGAGGCGGAAGTATTAAAGAGTAAGGTGATCGCTAACGCGGAACGGGTGGAATCACTCAAAGTAACAGAACGAGAAATAGAAGGACGTATCAATGAAATTCTGCTAACTCTTCCAAACATCATCGATCCAACCGTTCCTATCGGAAAGGATGATAGTGA
>JGI20163J15578_10000541_pt1 | contig 15610 bp, 14 predicted proteins | sample TergutCu122P1_FD_15578 | JGI IMG/M metagenome (IMG submission 15578)
AAGAAGGCGGCTCAACAGAGAAATGCAGGAAAGGCTTTTTGCACTTGGAGTAGTAGGTGCTGCAACTGAAGCACAACATGAAGCAGATTTACAAGCAGCCATAGAATCAGGAGACCAGCGCAGAATCTTTGAAGCCAAAACAGCATTAAAGAAACACCAAGTGCAGGAAGAATTTGCCGAAAAGCAACGAGATCTTGATGAATATATAGCCAGGCAGAAGGCGGAGCTCCAATACAAGGCAGACCTTGCTGGGTGGAGGATGCAAGTCAATTCTGCAATAGCTTTGGCAGCCCAGGCAGTTGCAAATGCGGCAGTAAATAAATGGCCTTTTCCCGCTCTTGCAATGGTAGGGAAGGCAATGGCTTTAGGAGGCAGGCAAATTGCAACAGTAAAAGGCGCAAGACCTGTTTTACAGTTCGCCACAGGCGGCATTGTTCCTGGCATTTCATTCACAGGCGACAGGGTTTTAGCCAGAGTTAATTCCGGAGAGATGGTAATTAACCGCGAGCAGCAGAAAAGACTGTTTGACGCCATAGAGAAAGGAAGCATAGGCAGCGAGGCTAAGACAGTTACTATTCCGGTATATCTGGATGGCAAAAAAATTGCAGAGTCAACTGTTAATCTCGTAAACAATCGACAATTCCTGATTAAACAAGGGAGCGTAATTTGAAAGTATATCCTGTCAACGCCATTGAGGCAGCTTTATTATTAAGTCCTCAAATAGCATCCTGGTCAAACACTAAAGACTTATATAGTAAATATATCTCATATCAAGTAGATTTTAAATCCAATGAAATAACGCTGATTGGCGAATGGGATTCAATTATAGAAATGGATACTGTTATTTTAGGGAATACTAATGCTTTGTCTGGCAAGTTAAAACTATGTAGCAGAAATGGAATTATATTAGATAAAGAAATAGCTTTGACTGAATACATAAATATTATTTATACGGAAAAACAAAAAATAAATAAGTTTGAATTGACGCTTAGAGGTGATGAAGATATTTCAATAGGGTATTTGTTTGTCGGAAAAGAATGGATATTGCCCCGCTTCGTGGTATTGCCCACAAAAGCTCTTAATCTAAGAAATGAATCTGGAAGAACCTTTACAGGACAGGTGCGGGGCATTCCGGCAGAGACATTAAAATCTTTTGCGGCGGAGTTTGCCAGAATAAAAAACGAAGAAAAAACAATATTTGATGATTACATTAACGGCGTTCAAACAGTTATCCCTCATGTAATAGATCCGTATCCGGAAGCGCATGAAGAGTTTGAGCCGTTTTTCGCAACAGTTGAAGATTATGGAGAGGCTCAAAAAAGAGCAGAAAATAATTTTTATTGGAATGTTGCTTGTAGTTGGTTGGAGGCAAAATAAAATGGCAAAACTAATAAGCGAACCTTTAGATTATAACCCGCAAACAGAAGATTGGCAGAAGTTACTTTACAAATTAACGACGACTACAGGCGGGTTAAATCTTATTGAAATAACGCAAAGTGATGGGGAGAATCCGCCAAGAGTAGTTAAAGGTTCAAGGCTTGAAGTGAATGGCTCTTTTTATCAAGTAGACGAAGATGAACTAATTACTGGTTTTAGCGCCTTGCCATTAAATGCACTTAGCTATATTTACGCAGAGCCCCAAGAAAATGGTGTTTTGTTATTTAATATGTCGCCGGCAGTTCCGGTTATGAGTATAGCTAAAGGCGGATTATTTAATGGCGCCAGCCGATGTATTGCTCTTATAAGACGAATTGGTGCCGCAGAATATAATCTTATAAGGCTGGATAATAACAACAGACCGACTTTAAATGTAAATGACCAAGATTCATTTCAGACAGTATTTAATAGACGACAAACTTTTGAAAGCGATGGGGTATTTGTTGTTCCAGAAGGTGTTACGCAGATATTTGTATCTGCAATAGCAGCAGGTGGTACAGGCGGTCGTGGAGGTAATTCAAATAGAAACACAGTTTTCAATATTACTTTTGGGAATGGGGGTGCTGCTGGAGCAAATGGTTCTTTTATTATAAATCAAGCATATCCCGCAACTCCTGGCGAACAAATAGCGATACAAATTGGAATACCTACAGGAGATAGAAATACAGTTATAAGTAATTTAGTCACTGTTATAGGTGGAGCAAATGGAGCAAATGGCGCAAATTATCAACGGGTTAATACGTATCAGAATCCTTCTTTTAATCCAGCATCTAGAACATTAGGAGGCTCAAGGTTAATAGAAGCAAGTGACATAATAAATGTTAGTTTTTGGATTCCTGTTCGTACAACTACAACTACATTTAGTGGTGGTGCTGGCAGAGGCAATCAAGGTAATGGAAATGCGCCAGCAGCACTTCCTGTGGGTACAGGAATATTTGGAATAGGCGGACCAGGTGGCGGCGGAGCAGTTACTACAAATACAGGTTCAAGTAATAACTATTTTACTGGTGCAAACGGTGTAATTGGCGCACCTGGCAGGGTAATTATTACATGGTAATATGGCAAAGGAGATAAAATAATGCGTATAGCACTAATTTATGACAATAGAGTACAAAATATATTTGAAAAAGAAAAAATTCCTGTTTATCCGCCATCACAAAATGGGATTGAAATTATTTTATTAGATATTACAAACCGACCTGAAATTGTTGATGGTGATATTTATGACCCAGTAACAGGAGAATTATTTCATATACCTGAACAGCCTAATCCGATATCATTTATTGGTGACCCTCCTGAAGAAAGAAATTATTTTATTACTTATAAATGGAATGAGTTAAAAAAAGAATGGTTTTTGGATTACGAACCTGTATTTAGTGCTGAGTTAGAGCGAGTACGAAAACGAATTGCACAAAGCGATTGGATTGCGGCAAAAGCGATAAAACTTGGATGGCCACATGAAAAATTAGTAAAAGAATATGGAGAAGAATTAAGAATGTATGAAATATATGTAACTCGATACAACAAAATAAAATTAGATTTAGAAAAGTTTATTAAAGAACATACAGATATTTATAAAGGAATAAATTAAGTGTCGACGCCTGTAGTATATGTTTCAGCAGTAGGTCAAAAACAAACAATGTTCACTATCTACGAAACTCCTATATGGCGGGTAAAATTATGGCTTGAAAGCTATGAGCAAAACCTTTTGTTTATGGCAGAAAACGATACTACTTATAATCGAAATTCCGCTGTATTAGATACAGTTATAATCGATTTTGTAGAATACTTAAGGGTTCACGATTATAGTCGGTTAAGAAAAACTCCGGCCGCATGGATGATAGACCCCGAAGATCCAACCAGATTATTTATTCATTTTGAAAATCATAATCCGCCTTTTGGATTTTTATTTTTTAGTACAGGCGAGCTAATAGGCTTTTCATACGGACAGCCTATTCAAATAGGAGCCTTAAAAACATACCCTTTATTATTGGATATTCCCGATATTGAAGATTCTTCTGACAATTTAACATACCAAAGAATGAGTTTTGCAAGCGGAAATATTGTTATTGATAACAGCTCCGGAATGTTAGACGAGTTATTTACACTTTTCGGAAACAATATAACGTTACTGAATTACACTAAAGATCAAAAGATAGAAGTAATAAGACAGTTTTTTATTGAGCGCTATCAAATTGGTTTAACAGATGTTAATTTTTCCGTAATGGACAAACGAAGTAAATTAACCTTTAAAGCTCCTAATACTTTTTATACCAGAGAACAATATCCGGATATAGATGAAAATCAAATTGGTAAAGTAATTCAGGATGCTTATGGGTATTGCCGGGGTGTCCCAGGTACTGCGATTGATAGAAATAAAATATATAACTGGTTTATATCTGATACGAATTATGAGTTTAATAACTGGTTTGAATTTAAGTTTGCAAGACGTATAACTTCTATTGAAGAAATTTGGGTAAGGATGCAGGATGTTTGGATTCAGGTTTTTCCGGGTCTTGGTATTCCTGGAAATAATGACCCTTCCTTACTGCCTGATTCGCCTTTCAGATTCCAAGAAGTAAACACGCATCCTGTAAGATTAATAACTATTGATGCTTTTGGAAAAGATATTATAGGCGATGACAGGATTCCGGGAATCCCTATAACAGACCAAAATAAACGCGCTCTGCCGGAGAATAATGACGGTCGGATAGCAATTTGGTGGAGACAGTCTCAAAGAGATAATCCAGGCTTCTTAGAAAGACGCAATGGCAATTCCAACGCCGTAAAAGCAACAGGCGTATTTTATCCGTTACATACTCCTGGCGATATTATTAGAGACATGATGGTTCACTATGGAGCGCTGCCTTATGAAGCTTCGTATTTCGATATAGAAGATTGGGAAGAAGAAATGCGCGGCGGGGCAGAGATAGGCATTTTTTTAGATCAAGCAAAGAATATATATGACTGGATAGAATTAATGCAAAACGGCGCTGTAATGGGATTCCAGTTGCTGATTTATAGAGATTTATTTACAGCCAGAGTAGACAATGCGAACAGGGAAGAAAGTTTTAATATTAAACTTTCTGAGATATTAAACCGCGATGAAATTGTTGCCGAGTTTAACGGTGATTATTATGCCACATTTACAACTATAAATTATAACAAGGAATATACAGAAAAAGAATATTTGACTCACGTTAATAAAACACGGCGAAACGAAATATTAAACATTTACCAATATGACAAAGAATACACGAATAACAGTTTTTTAATTAAAGAAGAAGATGTAATTTTAAAGAGCAATATATTGCTTGAAGATTTTTCCAAGACCAGACCAATAATCAGAAACATAGAACTGGAAGGATTGCGCTGGGATGAAATAAAATTATTTTCAACAGGCTATATTGATTTTAATGTTGAGCTGCCAAGGCAAATGAAAGCTATCCAGATATATATGGAACAAAGAAATATGCTTGGAAAATTAAGAGTAAAAATTATCAGCGTTAAAAGAAACCAAAAACAAAATAAAATATATATAGATGTAATCCAATCAGACAGGTTGGATATAATACCGCCAGCAATAAAGGATGAAGATATGATACCGCTTTTTATTCCAACCCCGATATTTAATGACAATGATTTAATTAACGGTTTATTGGGAGTGTGTTTAGTTTGTGACGGAACTACTTATTTTTGGGGAGAGTATCCGGAAGTGAATACTTCAAGGTTTAAAGATTTTTTAAATAAGTACAGTAATTATGGCGGGAACGATAATGGCAATACTTTCACAATGCCGGATTTTAGCGGCTTGACAATTACCGGAGCAGGTGCGAATAGGTTTGTTGAGATACTTGACCAAAACGGCAATAGATATTCGCTGCCAAGATACTACGCAAGCCCTAACGTTGGCGATGTGCAGGGTGATGCGATTAGGAATATAACCGGTTCCGTTCACAGAAATTTATCACATTCCTCCGTTACAGGAGCTTTTAGTGGCGGGGGCGGGGGGTGGTGGGCATCTGCCCAACAAAATTCCCAAGGGTCTCATGACTTATGGTTCAATGCATCTCATGTTGTCCCCACCGCCGACTTTAACCAACCAGCAGCAATTCCCGTAATTTGGGTTATGCGAATAAAATAAGGAAATATCAAAATGAAAGTAAATAAAAAAATAATTTATAGATTAGACCAATTCGGCTTTGCAATAATTAACAGCGCAAAAACAATTTACAGCGATATGCGTACAGGCAAGTTTTCGGAGTATTCCGGGTTTGCTAATAATGCAGATGATTTGCCAGCGTTAAAAGAAAACGAAGGCGCTAAGTTTGTTAATGGTTCATGGGAGATAAAGCCCGATTTTCGTAATATAAAATTATGGGATAAAGAGTCGATGGCAGAATATAAAATAGAAGAACCCGAAGTATTACCAGATTGGGAAAAATACACTAATAAAGACCCCAACGAAGCAATGCAGCGATTAAATACACAATTTATTAAATATGCCGGAACTGATTGGGTTATTGATAAAAAGGAAAAAGAAAAATCAATTATCAATCAGCGAAAAAGAGAAATTGAGGATAGGCTTGACTTGATAGATATAAGAAGGCTTAGAGCTAAGGAAGCGATAGCCGAAGGTGTTGAAACAGAAGATGACTTGAAGCACCTTGAAAAATTAACTTCCGAAAGAGATGCATTAAGAAAAGAATACGCTGAATTGGGAAAAAAAACTAAAAAATAAAGGGGACGCAAAGCGACCGCAAGGCAGAGCTTCCCGGCGGTCGCTTTGCGCGTGCTTTGCACGTATCGCGGCATCCGTGTAGCTGCACCGGGCGCGGCCTACTTTGCAATGCCGCAGTGCACCCCGCTGCCTTTGGCGGCTTTCCGCGGCAGAGCAGCAGGGTACGGCTTCGCGGCCCCTTGCTAACCGTCGTAGCCTCGGTTCACAAGGGGCATAGCTCCTTTGTCCGCCTCACCATTTAGTTATGTACAGGCTAGGCTTGCCCGCCTTCGGGCTTGGCTGCGGCGTGGCACTCACTTCTTCGGCGTATGCGCAAGCCGCGCTTGCCGCGACTTTCTCTGCGTCAGCAAAAAACTCTGGGCAAGGCTCGTGAGATGATATATTTTGCTTCCTGATCATCTCTTCAAAATATAATTTTAAATAAAAAAGCCCGGAATTTACAGAACCTGTAGGAACATTCATAACTTCGGCAATATCTTTATGATTAGGCTCTGTTTCAACCATACTAATTTTTTCTGTTACAATACTTATACGCGATTTTATTTTATTAATTTCTGCATAATATTTTTCTTTTTCTTCGGCGACTTCAGCATCGGATAAAAATTCATGAAACTGATAAAGCTTGCAAAAATATTTGTTTCTTATCCCTTCAAGAAGCTGCTTTCTTTTAATTTTCTTTTCAAGTTTTTGTCTAATCTTAAAAATGATTTCATAAAGCCACTCTATGCCGCAACCCAGAATTTCTGCAATAGCAGGAATTTCTGCTTCTTTCACAATACTTATATTCTTTAATACAAGAAACAAAACCCTTTTTTTAAGAGTTTTATTTCTATTTCCGTATTTGACCCTATCATCCGAAAATATTTTCTCAATAAAAGTACACGTAGGCTGCGAATCTTTTTTATAAAAATCATTCATATGGGTTTCTGCAAGATAAACTCCATAATTATTGAATGACCAAAATTCTTTATTTTTTAATACCTTTCTGCCAATATCCTCTGCTGTTCTTTTTAGAGCAAAAGTTTTTATTTGAAGCCTAAGAGTTTTTATCAGATATGCCTCAAATGGCGCCTCTGCCACTTTAAACGTATCAATAATTTTGGCTATCTTGGGATAAAAATAACTAAAAAATTCGCTGCATTCTTCTTCTCTCCATTTATATGTTCTTGCAGGAAATTTATATACAAACAAACTTATAGCTTCCACAAGTTTTTCTCTTGTTAAAAATCCATTTCTATAAGCAACTAACATTAGTGTTAAATTTTCTTTTTTCATTGCCAATTCCTTAGATAAATAAATTTCACAGCACATAGCAATAATATCTGAAACTACGTCCAGTGATTTTTGCGAATAATTTTCTGTAATTAGGACGAAAATTAGGGCAAGCCCTACTTTCTCTTTTATCTAATTGGCAATTAAAGTAAAATGATTCAAGTTGAAGAAACATTAGAACCAAGCTGAATCATAAAGGAATAGTTTATTAAATTGCTTGCTAATATTCAAGACTAAAAAAATTTTTTTGCATGAAAACCATACAAATTTTTTATAATTTTGGTATTGCAGCCTTGAAAATTGAGTAATAAAAGGTATTACGTGCAAAGCACGCGCAAAGCGACCGCCAGGCAGCTTGTCCGCGGTTCTCGCTTCGTCGGTAAATAAGCCGATTCATATATTTTGCGAAAAATTCGTAGTTAATAACTTTTTAGACAATATCGTATTGAACAAGTTTTAAATATCAGATATAATAATTCCGCAATGCAGAAAATTAAAGATTAGGCTGAATAGCTGTTTTCTATTGACTAAGTATTTGCTAATATGTATTAATGCGAGAGTGGTGAAATTGGCAGACACGCTAGACTTAGGATCTAGTGCCGTAAGGTGTAAGGGTTCAACTCCCTTCTCTCGCATAGCCGCATTTCCTGCGGGAGTAGCTCAGTGGTAGAGCGCCACCTTGCCAAGGTGGATGTCGCGAGTTCGACTCTCGTCTCCCGCTCTAAGAAATCGCTGTTTTATTCAATCGGGAATTGCGAAGCATCCCGAAGGAGCAAACAGCGTTACCTTGCTGCCAAAAGCTGTCTAAAAAGGCAGCTTTTTTGTTTTTTTACTGCTTTTTTCTATAAATATCAGATTCTTCTAAAAAACACGAAAATTAGGGTATATACAAAAAAACTGCTTTTTGGTATCATTTTATGCATAAATTTGTAGAAAAAAATTTAATTAACTAAAGAAGAGGGACACCGTGGTTAAAAGTAAAGAATTAAAAGCCCTGGAAAATTCAGCCGTAGAACTATCCATCACTATCGAAAAAGAATCAATAAAAAAAGAATATGACGAACTTTTAGGCAAATATGCAAAATCTGCACACATAAAAGGTTTCCGCAAAGGAAAAGTTCCAACAGCAGTATTGGAAAGAAAATTCGGCGATAGCCTTAAACTGGAAACAGGCTATAACCTTGTCGAAAAGGGCATGGAAGAAGTATTAAAAGATGTAGAAAAAAAACCGCTTCCGCACTTTACGCCCAAACTTCAGGACGAAGAAAATTTTTCTGTGGACTTGGAGAAAGATCTCGTTTTTACAGTAATGTATGAAACATATCCGGATATAACACTTGGACAATATAAGGGAATTGAAATAGAAATCCCCGAAGTAGAGATTACAAAAGAAGACGAAGACCGCGAACTCAAGAGATATCAAGAACAAAATGCAGTAGTTACAGAAAAAAAAGACGGCACTGTTGAAAAAGATAATGTTGTTACAATAAATTACTCCGAAGTTGATGAAAACGAAAAAAATATCGATGGCACAGCAAGAGAAGGTTTTACTTTTACAGTAGGAACAGGATATAACTACTATAAAATTGATGATGATATTATTGGATTCAAACTCAACGAAGAAAAAATTATTGAGAAAAAATTCGCAGATGACTTTGAATACAAAGAGCTTGCAGGAAAAAGCGTAAAAATAAAACTCAAGGTAACAAGCATAAAATCAAAACAATTGCCAAAAATAGACGATGACCTGGCTCAGGATATAAACGAGAAATATAAAACTCTTGACGATCTAAAAAAAGATATAAACGAAAGACAAAAAGGCATTGTCGAAATGAAGCTTAAAGAGCTAAAACGCCGGAGAGTGCTCGATAAAGTAATTGCAGCATCAACACTGGAAGTTCCGCCGTCAATGATAGAAAACGAACTTAGCCATTCATGGAGCAATTTCCTGAATCAGGTTGGCAGCGATGAGCAAAAAGTTTTGCAAATTCTTGCAGCGCAAAACAAAACTAAAGAGTCTCTTCTCGAAGAGTGGAAACCATCTGCCATAAACAGCGTAAAAGCTCAGTTAATAATGAATCAAATCACCAAAGAAGAAAAAATTGAAATTTCCGACGAAGAAGCTGCCGATGAAATAAATAAACAGGCTGCAAAAAGCGGAATGGCAGAAGAAGATTTTAAAAAGTATATAGAAGAAAACAATGTAACTGAATATATTAAACATTCATTGCGCGAACAAAAAGCTTATGATTTGTTAATTGAAAATGGAGTGGTAAAGCAGGGAGACAAAGTTGGTTTTCTTGCATTTATCAGCTTAAATAACTAATGCGGGATATTAAATCCGCTTGTATAAGGTTAAAAAATGAATGAAAAAATGAACAATCTGGTGCCTATTGTAATTGAACATACTGGCGCAGGCGAAAGATCTTATGATATTTTTTCCCGTCTTCTTAAAGACAGAATTATCTTTCTCGACGGAGAGATAAACGACATAACAGCAGATCTTGTTGTAGCACAGCTTTTATTTCTCGAATCCCAGGATCCGCAAAGAGATATAAACCTGTACATAAATTCTCCCGGCGGTTCTGTAACAGCAGGGCTTGCCATATATGATACAATACAATACATAAAGCCAGATGTTCAAACAATATGCCTTGGTCAGGCTTGCTCAATGGCAGCCCTGCTGCTTACATGCGGAGCACCAAAAAAGAGATTCTGCCTTCCGTCAAGCAGGGTATTAATACATCAGCCGTGGGGAGGCGTTCGCGGGCAGGCAAGAGATATTGATATTCAGGCAAGAGAAATCATCAGGCTAAAAACCCTTATTATCGACTACTTTGCCAAGCACACAGACAAAAGCGCTGCTATAATTGCAAAAGATATGGAGCGCGATTACTATATGTCAGCAGAAGAAGCCATAAAATACGGACTTGCAGACTCAATACTTACCAGGGGATAATTCTTATGCCAAAAAATAAAAAAGATATGTATCAAATTTGCTCTTTTTGCGGAAAGCCTGCAGAAATGGTAAGAAAAATAATTTCCGGTCCGGGCGTTCATATTTGCGACGAATGTATAGTTGTATGCAACAGAATAATGAGCCAAGGAGAAAGAAAAGGCGGCGATGGTTTAGTTTTAAATGATGTCGCAAAGCCCATTGAAATTAAAGAGTTTCTTGATCAATACATTATAGGACAGGACGAGGCAAAAAAAACCCTTTCTGTAGCTGTCTACAGCCACTACAAGAGAATAGCTAACGCAGAAAAACTCGATAAAGAAATTGATATTGAAAAATCAAATATTCTTATAATAGGTCCGACAGGCACTGGAAAAACACTTCTTGCAAAAATACTTGCAAAAAAGCTTAATGTTCCGTTTACTATCGCAGATGCAACAACTCTTACAGAAGCAGGCTATGTAGGCGAAGATGTTGAGAATATTCTTTTAAAACTAATCCAGGCAGCAGACAACAACATACCTTTGGCGGAAAAAGGAATTATCTATATCGATGAAATCGATAAAATTTCGAAAAAAAGCGAAAATGTCTCAATTACCCGCGATGTTTCGGGCGAAGGGGTGCAGCAGGCTTTGCTTAAAATTATCGAAGGAACAGTTGCATCTGTGCCGCCGCAGGGCGGAAGAAAGCATCCGAATCAGGAGATGCTTAAAATAAATACAGAGAATATACTTTTTATCTGCGGCGGCGCTTTTGTGGGTTTAGATAAAATTATTGAATCCCGCACGTGCCTGCAGCCATTAGGATTCGGAGCAGACATAAAAGCGCCGGAAGAAAAAAAATTGTCTGAGCTTTATTCAAAGCTTCACCCGGATGATTTAATAAAATTCGGGCTTATCCCTGAGTTCATAGGCAGGCTTCCGATTACAGCAGCGCTTGAAAATCTTACAAAAGAAGAAGTTAAGAGAATAATCACAGAACCTAAAAATGCAATAGTCAAGCAGTACAGGGAGTCCCTAAAACTCGACAATACCGAACTTGAATTTACAGAAGATGCAATAGACCAGATTGCAGAATTTGCCATTGCAAGAAAAACAGGCGCGCGCGGAATAAGGTCTATTGTAGAAGCAATAATGATTGACATTATGTACGAATTGCCTTCCAAAGAAGGAAGTAAAAAAGTTATAATAAACAAAGAAGTAATTCAGGGAACACATAAGCCAATAATTCTAGCTATTGAGCAAAAAACAGCGTAGGATGGGATAACAACAGGATGTCTATAAACCTAAAAGGAAGATCGCTTATATCTTTAAAAGATTATACTCCCGAAGAAATAAACTATCTTATAGAACTCTCAATCGCTGTTAAAAAAGAGAAACAAAATAACATAAGACACCAACGCTTTAAGGGAATGACCATTGCCTTGCTGTTTGAAAAAAGATCAACAAGAACAAGGTGCGCATTTGAAACAGCTTTTGGAGAAGAAGGTGGGTTTCCTGTTTTTCTTTCAAGCGAAGATATTCAGCTTGGAGCAAAAGAATCAATAGAAGATACAGCCCGTGTTCTTGGAAGAATGTTTGATTGCATTCAATACCGCGGTTATAAAACTTCGAATCTCGAAGCTCTTGTAAAATATTCGGGAAAGCCGGTCTACAATGGGCTTACAGATGATTTTCACCCTACGCAGGTTCTTGCAGACATAATGACAGTGCGGGAATATTTTAACACTTATAAAGGGATAAAGCTTGTCTATGTCGGAGACGGAAGAAACAATGTTGCCAGCGAGCTTATGATTGGCTGCTCAAAAGCAGGGCTTGACATACGAATTGCATCTCCGCAGCCTCTGTTACCCTGCGAAAATATAGTCTCTCTTGCAAAAAATTTTACAAAAAAATCAGGTTCTGCTATAGAAATTACGACAGACGTTAAAAAAGCAGTACAAGGTGCCGATATTATCTATACAGATGTTTGGGCATCTATGGGCGAAGAAGATAAACTTGCAGACAGGATAAAACTTCTTAAACCGTATCAGGTTAATAAAGAGCTTATGTTCTTAACAGGCAAGGAAACGATTTTTATGCACTGCCTGCCTGCAGTAAAGGGCAACGAGGTAACTGCCGATGTCATTGACGGCGATAAGTCAGAGGCATGGAATCAGGCAGAAAACAGAAAACATACGATAAAAGCCATAATGTTGGCAACCTTGGGGCTTGTATAGTTTTTTTATTCTTGATTTTTATTTTGTATTAGATATATAATTAAGGAAGTAAATAATTTCCAATCTTTAATGCGGAGGCATTAGCGTGAAAAAATGGGTAATCATACTCTCACTAATAATACTTGCAACTGTTACTTACAATATATTCAGTGCTGAATCAGAGTTATATGCAAGAACCGTTTTTATTCATAGAATTTTTAACCACCCCACTGGATTTATTGTTCATTATCAGAAACAAAACATGAGACTTCATGAAATTTATATACCATACTCTTGGTTTCAGGTTCCGCGAGAAGGCGGGGTAACTGCATGGCGGGCAGAGGTTATTTATGGCAACAGGCCGGAATTCCCGTTTATGCAAATTTTTTGGGATAGAAACGGATTTTCCCACGTAAGACTCTTTCTGCATGAGAATAGAACACATCCAAGCTGGGGAACTCTGCGAAATCCAAGCAGATTTAACGACAGCTTTGATATAGAAGAGCCGTATTTTCGGTTTTAATGATCGATATAAGCAAAGTCGAAAAAGCCATTTTGGAAGAAAATCTTTCAGGGTGGCTTTTTTTTAATTTCAGGCACAGAGATCCCATTGCAGATATGGTGCTTAAAATCGACAAAAAATCAACAAACAGCAGAGGCTGGTTTTACATAATAAAGGGCGCAGAAGGCTACATAAAAGAAAATATTAAAATTATCCACTCTGTTGAGCCAGATGTTTTAAAAAATTACCCAGGAAAAACAGTTTTTTATACCTCAAAAGAGGAGTTAAAAGAAATCTTAAAACAGTTCGCCGGTATGACCCTCGCAGCCCAGGCAGACCCGGATCTTACGCAAATCTCTTTTCTTGATAGCGGAACAGCATCAATTTTGCAAAAAGCTGGCATAAAAATTGTAAGTTCTGCATCTCTTGTTAAAAAAATAATCGGAACCCTTGATAATGAGCAAATATTGTCGCATGAAAAAGCAGCAGCTTTGCTCTACAAAATAATCGAAGAAACATGGGATTATCTCTCCATTAATTTTAAAAAAAATCAGAAAATAACCGAAAAATCTATTCAATCCTTTATTATCGAAAAATTCGAAGAAAACAACCTTGTTTCAGACTCCCTTCCGCTTGTGGCTTTTGGCAAAAACAGCGCTAATCCGCATTACAAGACAGGAGAAAATGACTTTTTTTTGGAAAAAAATAGCATTATCCAGTTTGATATTTGGGCAAAATTACTCACAGAGTACGCAGAGCAGGCAGATAATGAAAAATGCGTATATGCAGATATTTCCTGGGTTGGGTTTGCCGGCGAGGAGCCTCCGCAGGAAATCACCAAGAGTTTTAATGCAATTAAAGAAGCAAGAGATTCTGTAATAGCTTTTATAAGAGAAAACCTCGAAGCCGGCAACACAGTTTTAGGTTTTGATGCAGATAAAAAAGCCCGAAATATCCTGCTTAACAGAGGCTATAAAAATGAGATAAAACACCGAACCGGGCACGCAATTGACATAGAACTCCACGGATATGGAACAAATCTCGATTCCGTTGAGTTCCCGGACAAAAGAACTCTTTCAAACGGCTCCTGTTTTTCTGTCGAACCTGGACTTTACTTTAAAGATTTTGGCATTCGCACAGAAATAAACTGTTATATTCAAAATAATATGCTTTACATTTCCGGAGGACTACCGCAAAATGAACTTCTTGTGATACAATACCCAAAACGGCGGTAAATTATGGATTTAATTATAGATTTTATTAAAAAGTATGATAATTTTTTGATTTTCGGACACGACGACCCGGATGCAGATTGTATATGCAGTTCAATAGCACTATCAATATTCATTAATTCTTTGGGGAAAACAACACATATATATACCCAAATGCCATTTTATCGAAGAGAACTAAAACAATTTGAAAAATATTGCAAATCCGACCTCTCTCCCGAAGATATAACAGAAAACAGCGCAGTAATTTTAATCGATCATCATAGCCTCGCGAGAACCGCGCAGTTTACAGAAGCAGCAGCCTCTCTTCCGGTTGCAATTATAGATCACCATAACACAGCCTCAGATGCAGTACCCGAAGGAGTCGTGGCAGTGTTCATAGACAGCAAAGCGCCGTCAGCAACAATACTTATTAACAGACTCATGAGAGTCTGCAAATATATTCCCGATGCCTTTGTAAGCAAGCTGATTTTTCTCGGCCTTAGTACAGATACAGGCTTTTTCCGGCATCTCCAGGAACATTCCTTTGAAGCTTTTCGGCTCGCAGGAAAATTAACAGAATTCGGCGTTTCTCCAAACAAAGTTTTTTATGAAGTATACGGCAACAGATCTCTTGCATCCAGAACCTTTCTTGGGATAATGCTCTCCCGCATACAAACCTTTTTCGATGACCAGCTGCTTATAGTCCATGAAAAAATCTCAGACCTTGAACATTACAGCTTGATGGACAGAGACAAAGACATGCTTTATCAGATACTCCTTGGAACTGCCGGAGTAAAAATCGTAGCATCATTTAGGGAAGAAGAAGTAAATAAATGCAGCGTAAGCCTTAGGACAACCGCAGAAATAAATGTTGCAAAGATCGCAAGAGAATTTGGAGGCGGAGGGCATAAAAAAGCCTCCGGCTATGCAGTAGATTCAACAGTTGAAGCAGCAATATCAGACCTTGTTTCCTATACAGAAAGGTTTTTAAAAGCAAACGCAGAGAAAGAAGAATTTATTTATTCTCCAGCCAAGTTCTGAGTCTCCAGAGCAATCATAAGCTCCTCATTCGTCGGAACCACCATTATTTTCACAGGCGAATCATCTCTGGAAATAATACCCTCCCCCTGCATAGCATTATTTTTATCCGCATCAATATAAGCCCCAAGAACAGAAAGCCCCTGACAAAACATCTCCCTCGTCAAAGCAGAATTCTCAGCAATCCCGCCTGTAAAAATAATCGCATCCAGCCTTCCGTCAAGCTCAGACGCCATAGCCCCAATAAATTTCTTTG
>JGI20163J15578_10000543_pt1 | contig 15584 bp, 15 predicted proteins | sample TergutCu122P1_FD_15578 | JGI IMG/M metagenome (IMG submission 15578)
CCCTCCGACCCGCCTTCGGCGGGCCACCTCCCTCAAGAGGCAGCCGACAACTATCACCCCCCATTACGGTTCGTATGATCCAGGCTGATCCACCCCATGCCGCTCTTGAGTCTGCCCCATTTATTTGCACCGGGACCGGCGGCTTCCTCGACGATCGTGTAAAGCCCCCTGTCCCTGATTGAGCCGTTCTTGTTGTAGTGGGTGCCAGGCCCTGTGCGTATATTGAGCTCATTCACCGTCACGCGCACCGCATAGGGCTGAAATGCAGGAGGCGCAGAAGGCGGTTTCGGCGTGGAGGGCGGGAGCGACGGTTCCGGCGCGGAAGTTCTCCCTTCCATTGCGGCCTGGACATCCTGCCTGAAACGATCCATCGTCAAGCCATACGCCTTCCAGAGATGTTCAGGGTCGGCGTGATTGCTGGCAATGCCGGCTTTGGCCCCTTCGGAATGGGAAATGATGACGCCCGCCTTCATGGGATCGAGGCGGTATTCCTTGCACAGATGGGCGAACAACTCGACGGCGGTTTTATAGGCGCCGAGAATGTGCGCTTTCGTGCCTGTGCCGTCTCCGGTTTCCTCCCATTTCGCGCCGCTCGTATATCTGATTGTCGCGGGTTCTGTCATTTCCACGCCGATGTGCGTGTTATTGGAGTTCCCCCCGCTGTGCCAGCCCCGAAAGTTCCAGGGCAGGCATTGAATGACCCGATCGGGTTCAAGCACCGCATGCACGGCAACCACTTTCCCGGCCTGATTCCAGGCATCGGCGAATACCTGCGCCTTGGGCTGTGGACACCCGACGCTATGCAGCATGATGCCAAGCGGGCCGCGTGTCTGGAATGTGACGTAACGACTGTCCGGATCTTTGATGTTGCAGTTGTAGCAGTCGTTTCTGATGCTCGGTTGCTGGATGAGATTCATTTCAGAGCCCCTCCTTGTTGACAGACCGTGCGTGGAGCAATCCCGTTAAATGTACAACGATCAGGCTGCTACGGAAATGTTGCGGTATTAAAAGATTTTGGCGGCGTACAGGCGGAGGGGGTTGCTGGAATTATGCTGCGCCCCATTCCGTCTACGATCATTGATGACGCTTCGCTGAAAATAAAATGTATTTTGATTGCCTTTTGAGCGGATTGACCGCCGGGTCAACCTGATTCACCCGCCCGCTTCAAAGCCGCATCAACCAGCGCCTGCGAAATGCGATAGCCGTTGTGCTGCATACGATCCAGCACAGGCGCTATGCGCGTGATCCTGCCGATGCGCTTGGCCTGCAACAACACGCCCAACACACCGAACAGAGGCACGTTTTGACGAATGGCAGTCTGGCGACCACGGCGATCATCCATCAGTACACCACAGCCCAGCGCATGCGCCAGGCTCAATGCCTGCGCCTCGCCTTCGTCAAGATGTTCAGCAGCGGCAGCGTAAATGGCGTCATTCCGGTTGGCATGGACTTGAGCATGAACCTGAGCAAAGGTCGCAATGTCAGCCGCGCCACGGCGAGAGCGATCTGCCGTGGTCTCGTCCAGCACCGCCTGCGGTATGTGAACAGCATCAAAAACAGCTACGAGCAGTTCCAGATGATGGCAATCCGCCAGCGCAATCAGCGGCCCGGAATCGGAAACGACAACAGGCCGACTCATGCATCGAAAGCAGCGAGTTCCTGCTCCAATTCAGCCGGTTCGTAATCCACCACAGCAATGCCCCGTGCGCTGAGGTGTGCCAGAAACTGCGGCAGGCTCATTCGCGCCAATCTGGCTGCTTGCGCAGACGTCAACTCGCCGTTTCTGAAGAGGCTGACGGCCAGTGCCGTGTGTACGCCCGCCTGAAGCAGATCGTCCGTGAAGGGCACGCTGACGAACAATGGTCGTCCGTGACGGGTCACGAGCGAAAGCCGACCTTCTTCAGCTTCGCGGCTGAGTTCGCCGGAACGTTCGCGCAGTTCGCGGATAGTGAAAGCTTGCATGGCAGAACTCTCTATATTGTTCCCCAGTATTGGGGCACAAAATGGTCATGAAATCAAGCCTACATTCGGGCTGCGCTTGCTGATTCCTTCACCACAAAGACCGTTTCACTCCTTCCCCCGCTTGCGGGGGAAGGTTGGGATGGGGGCAAGTGTGTAGCTCCCGAAAAAAAGGGGGCGTAAGCCCCCTTTACACCCTTTACAGGAAAGATCGGAAAACCGGATTACGCGTTCTTGCGGCGGCGACGCGCCACAGCGCCAACCATGGCAAGACCGGCCAGCATCATTGCGTAGGTTTCGGGTTCGGGGACGGTGCTGGTGAAAGTCAGCTTGTTGATGAAAATGCCGCTGTCGTAATACCCGTCGTAGAAATCGGCAATGCCGATTTTGATGGTGTGCTCGGTACGGTTGGGATCGAGCTTCGCAATGAGCTCAAATTCCTCCGTTCTGTGGAGGTAGCCAAAGTCCGAGCCGTCGATGTAGTACTCCCGCGCCGTTTCGGCCGTGACGATTTTGCCGTTCGGCAGAAGAGCGTAATTCACGTCATCGACCCAGAAAGCGAAAACGTCCCCAGCGGGCCCTACTCGGGCTGCGAGTTCATCCGTGGCGAAGATGAAGCTCGTCAAGACAGTGTCGATGGTAGGGTCGTTGAGCGTGAACGTGAAGGTCAGCAGGCTCGTGTCGTAAATGTTGGATTCATGCAAAGTGGTGCCGGGCTGCTGCGTTTGGGCCAGCGCCAGCAGGTCGGGATTGATGCCGCAGCGGTTCACACTGTTCACTGAATAACATTTCTTCTCGTCGTACCAAGTAGAGTGGCCCCATATTTTCCTGTCTTTGGCAATATCGAGAGAGTGCCCCCCGGGCCATCCGGTACTCAAGGCAATGCCACCAGCATTCATGGCGGCTTGTCCGTAGCGCTTATCGGCGGAAATCATGCTTGCGCTGGTGATGGTGATGGCGCTGTTGTTGCCGACCAGCGCTTTGACCAGATCGGTCTCAGGGAACCATGTAAAGGTCAGGTCGGACGCGATCAGGGGGTATTCGCTGTAGGCGGCACTTGCCGCAGGCGCTGCCAACGCGATGGCCGCTCCAAGAATCAGCGATGAGATTGTTCTCTTGTTCATAAAATTTTCCTCTTACGGTGTTGAAGGGGGAAGCTGCCTTGGCTTCGCAGGTCTGTTCACAGACACACCGATTTATAAGCAATTTTTATGCCAGAAACTGTAAGTAATTGATTTTCTATATATATATATATATATATATATAGAAAATCTGAAGTGTAAAAATTTTCGACACGTGTGTATCAACAATTAATCTGATTTATTGTGGAAAACACGTATACAAATTAAAAGGGGCGTTCTGCTTATATGTGGATACAAATATATATAAGGCGAGGTGGTAAACGGGCGTTTTTCTCCGTGGAGGGGTGGCGCAAAGCGCGTCGCCTTTATGCCTCCCTCATGAGGGAGGTGTCGCCCGGCGCAGCCGGGTGACGGAGGGAGTAGCAGCGGTTCGGCTGCCACATCATTCAGCGCGTATTCAGGCGCTGTTACTCCTTCCGTCACGCGCTTCGCGCGTGCCACCTTCCTCAAGAGGAAGGCAACTTCCTCCGGCCCGCCTTCGGTGGGCCGCCCTCAAGAGGAAGGCTGCAGGATCGCAGGCCGGGTCGGCAGCATTGCACTTCAGAACGTCTCTCGCCCCAGTTCCTCGAGTTGCTCCGATAGCGCCATCCAGCGACATTCGGCCTCTTCGATCCAGCCCTGCAAGGCGGCCTGACGTTTGAGCAGTTCCTGCAATTGCGCGCTGTCGCCGCCATTGCCCGCGCCATAGAACGCAGGATCGGCAAGACGCGCTTCGAGCAGTTTTTTCTCGCCCGTCCAGCCCGCCAGTTTCTTTTCGATCTGTTCGATCTCCTTGACGAGGGGCCGTCGTGCGGCAAGCATGGCCTGTCGTTCAGCCCTGGCCTCGCCGCGATCCGTGCGCCGCGCTTCGCGCCCTGCGCCTTCTTCTTCACGCCGGGTGCGCTGTTCCGCCAGCCAGTCGCGGTAGTCGTCGAGATCGCCGTCGAAAGGGCGCAAACGCCCGCCGTCGATCAACAGCAGACGGTCGCAACAGGCGCGGAGCAAAGCCCGGTCGTGCGAAACCATCACCATCGCGCCGTCGTACTCCTGAAGCGCGCACATGAGCGCGTAGCGCATTTCCATGTCCAGATGGTTGGCGGGCTCATCCAGCAGCAGCAGATTGGGCCGTTGCCAGATGATCAGCGCCAGCGCGAGACGGGATTTTTCGCCGCCGGAAAACGAACCGCAGGGCGTGGTAGCCGGGACGGAACAGCCATCCCGCCCGTCGCCGCGAAAATCGAACCCGCCCAGGTAATTGCGCATGTCCTGTTCGCGGCTTGAAGGATCGAGCCGCATCATGTGCTGGAGCGGAGATTCATCGCTACGCAGGGTTTCCAACTGGTGCTGGGCGAAATAGCCGGTCGCCAGTCCCCTGCCCTCGTTCTTCTGACCTGCCGTGAGAGCGATTTCCCCGGCCAGAAGCTTGATGAGCGTGGATTTGCCCGCGCCGTTACGCCCGAGCAATCCTACGCGCTCACCGGGACGCAACACGAGTTCGATGCCTTCGAGCACGTTTTTCCCTCCGTACCCGGCAGCGCCCTTTTCGATTTGCAGCAAAGGATCGGGCGCGGCGGGCGCGGGACGGAAGGCGAAGGAAAACGGCGTATCGACGTGGGCGGCGGAGATGCGCTCCATGCGCTCCAGCGCCTTGATCCGGCTTTGCGCCTGCCGGGCCTTGGTGGCCTTGGCCCGAAAGCGGCGGATGTAATCTTCCATGTGCACGATCTCGCGCTGCTGACGCTCAAAGAGCGCCTGCTGCTGCGCCAGACGTTCGCCGCGCTGGCGCTCGAAATCGGTGTACGAGCCGTTGTAGAGCGTGAGCTGCCGCTGTTCGATGTGGGCGATATGGTCGACGCAGGCATCGAGAAATTCGCGGTCGTGGGAGACCAGCAGCAGGGTTCCGCGATAGTCGCGCAGCCATTGTTCGAGCCAGATGACGGTATCCAGATCGAGGTGGTTGGTGGGTTCGTCGAGCAGGAGCAGGTCGGAGCGGCACATCAGCGCCTGTGCGAGATTGAGCCGCATCCGCCAGCCGCCGGAAAAATCCGCTACGGCCCGCCCGGCGTCCGAAGGCGCAAAGCCGAGCCCGTCGAGCAACGCCGCCGCGCGCGATCTGGCCGAATAAGCGCCTATTTCCTGCAACCTCACATGCAACTCGGCGATACGCACGCCGTCGTGGGCCGCCTCGGCCTGGGCCAGATCGGCTTCGACGCGCCGCAGCTCGGCATCGCCGTCGAGCACATGCTCGATGGCGGCGCGCGGCAGGCCCGGCGTCTCCTGTGCAACATGGGCAATCGTCCAGCCGGACGGCCATTCCAGGTCGCCCCGATCCGGGAGCAACTGCCCGCGCAGGAGCGCGAAAAGGCTCGATTTACCGCTGCCGTTAGCCCCGGTCAGACCAATTTTCCAGCCGGGGAACCACTGGAGGGAAACCTCGTCGATCAGGACGCGGCCACCCCTTGCAAGGCGCAAATTGCGAAAACGGATCACGCTTGAAGTCGCAGATGTTGATAAAGGGCGTTATTCTACGCATATCTCAATTACGCACTGCGCGGGTTTCTCTCCTCATGCCTGCCCGTCCTTCAACTTTCCATTCGCTCTCCCGCCACGTTCTTGCCATCGGCGCATGCCTTGCCATGACGGTTTTCCCGTCTGGAGTCATGGCTGCCGATGAAGATGAGGGCAAGAGCGCCGCGCCCAGTCCCGCCGAACATATCCGCCAGTTGCGCAATGAAGCCGCAAACCTGCGCACGCAGGCCGAAACCAGCTTTCAGACTGCGGAGACGGCGTGCTACAAACGTTTTTTCGTCAACAGTTGCATCGACGACGCCAAGGCTGAACGCCTGACCATCATCCGCCGCGCCCGCGAACTCGAAACCGAGGCGCACGAAATCGATCTCGCGGAACGCCGCCGGGCAGCCGCCGAAATGGCCAAAAAGGCCGAAGAACTTGGCAGCGGCCCACGCCCGACGGAAGCTTCCTTGCCAAGCGCCGATCAGGACACGCCGAAGCTGCGCCCCGAAACAGCAATATCTTCCCGCCGCATCACCCCGCCGAACACTACCAGCAGCGCCAACGCACGCGCCAAGGCTGCCGCCCGCCGGGCAGAAGCCGCTCAACGCGACCGCGAACGGTACGACGCCCGAATCCGCGAACTCGAAGAGAAAAAAGCGCGCGACGCAGACGGACGGTGATCCCTTATCGCCCGCCCAACCGCTCCAGCGTTTCAATCACCAGCCCCGCCACGTCAAACCCTTGCTGCGCGGCAATCTCGACCATGCAGGTCGGGCTAGTGACGTTGATTTCGGTCAGATGCCCGCCGATCACATCGAGCCCGACGATCAGTAACCCGCGCGCCCACAGGATGGGAGCCAGAAAACGGGCGATTTCCCATTCGCGCGTCGTTAACGGCATCGCCACGCCGCGTCCGCCCGCGGCAAGGTTGGCGCGGGTTTCTCCCTCTGCGGGAATGCGCGCGAGCGCGTAAGGCACGACTTCGCCGCCGATGATGAGCACGCGCTTGTCGCCTTCGCGAACACCCGGCAGGTAACGCTGCGCCATGATCGTGCGCGCGCCGTGTTGCGTGAGGGTTTCAACGATCACGTTGCGGTTGGGATCATGGGAAGCAACGCGGAAAACCTGACTGCCGCCCATGCCGTCGAGCGGCTTGAGCACGGCATCACCAATCTCGTCGATGAAGGCATGGAGACGGCCTGGTTCGCGCGCCACCAACGTATCAGGAATGAATTGCGGGAATTCGGTGATCGCCAGCTTCTCGGAGTGATCGCGCACGGCGCGCGGGTCGTTGAACACGTGCGCGCCGCCATGCACGGCGCGTTCGAGCAGCCAGGTCGCGGTCAGGTATTCAAAATCGAAAGGCGGGTCCTGCCGCATCAACACCGTATCGAACGCGGCAAGCGCGCGGATTTCCGGTTCGCCCTCCGTGTACCAGTCATGATCGTCTGCGCGCAGAGTGAGCGGTACGGCGCGCGCCGAAACAACGCCTGCCCGCCAGACGATGTCCTCGCGCCGAATCGCCCAGGGACGATGCCCGCGCGCGGCAGCGGCGCGCATCATTGCCACGCTGGAATCCTTGTACGCCTTGAGTCCGGACAGGGGATCGACGATGAAAGCAAAATCGAGCGCTGTCATGGCTGGGTCAGGCGGCGCGCGCAGGTTCGGGGGCATGGCGACAGCCGCATCCCCCGTCCGCATCGTTGGGCGCGGACAACATTTCCTCGATTTCGACCGAGGCCGCGAGCAGCGCCAGACGCGCAACCACGCCGTAGGTGTAGAGCCTGTTGGGCATGGCATCCGGGTCCAGATGGCTATCGGGAATGTTGCCGGGCGTGTCGAAGGCCAGCGGCCGGAATTCCATGCCCGGCGCATTGAGATTTTCATCGTTGCCGCGCGCCGTGTGCACGCGGTAAAAACCGCCGACGACGTAATGATCCATCATGTAGACGACCGGCTCGGCCGCTGCGCCGCCAATGGTCTCAAACGTGTGCACGCCTTCCTGGATGATGACCTCCCCGACGAGCAGCCCCTCCTTGACCACCGCCATCTTGTTGCGCTGGCGGCGGTTGAGCCCAACGACTTCGGAAGCGTCCTTCACCATCATCACGCCCATGCCGTAAGTGCCCGCATCGGCCTTGACCGCAACGAAAGGCTCGTCTTCGATGCCCAGCTCACGGTATTTGTGACGGATGCCGACGAGCAGCGCATCGACCTGCTCGGCCAGACATTCCTCGCCCGCGCGCTCCTGGAAGTTCACGCCCCTGCACACACGAAATGCCGGGCTGATACGCCAGGGATCGATGCCGATTTTCTCCGAGAACATCTGGACGACCCGCTCATACGCCGCCGCGTGACGCGACTTGCGCCGCGCGTGCCAGCCCGCGTGCAACGGCGGAATCAGGCATTGCTCATCCAGCCCCTGCAAAATGGCGGGCACGCCGCCGGAAAGATCATTGTTGAGCAGGATGGCGCAGGGATCGAATCCGGCCAGACCGAGGCGGTTTCCTTTCCGCTCCAGCGGTTCCAGTAGCAGGCTGTCGCCGTCCGAAAGCATGATGGGCGTCGGCGCAGTGATCTCCGGCAGCAGGCTGCCCAGCCTCACTTCCACGCCGGTCAGACGCAGGATGTCCGCCAGCCGTGCCACGTTCTTCAGGTAGAACAGATTGCGGGTGTGGTTCTCGGGAATCAGCAACAGACGGCAGGCATCGGTGCACATGCGTTCCACCGCCGCCTGCGCAGCCTGCACGCACAGGGGCAGGAACACGGGGTCGAGGTTATTGAATCCGCCGGGAAACAGGTTCATGTCGACCGGCGCAAGCTTGAATCCGGCATTGCGCAAATCGACCGAACCGTAAAACGGCGGAACGTGTTCATGCCACTGCTCACGGAACCATCGTTCGATCATGGTGCTGTGGTCGATGAACTGGCGCTCCAGTTCGAGCAGGGGACCGGAAACCGGGGGAGTAACGCAGGAAACCATAAAACCTTCCTTCGGGCCGCGCCCGAAAAGCCTTTCAGCGATAAATATTAAATATATTACAGCCGCGTCACCACGCGATGACGGAGAAGGACGTGAACGTTGGCGCGGAACGCTTCGCCCAGCCGCTCGGCAATATAGACCGAGCGATGCTGCCCGCCCGTGCATCCGATGGCAACGGTCAGGTAATTGCGATTGTCGCGCATGAAACTCGGCAACCATGCGGCAACGAATGCGCGGATGTCCTCCACCATGCGGGCAACCTCGGGTTGCGTCTCGAAGTAGGCCACCACTTCCGGATCGAACCCGGTGAGCGGTCGCAGGCGCGGATCGTAGTGAGGATTGGGCAGGCAACGCACGTCGAACACCATATCGGCATCGAGCGGGACGCCGTACTTGAAGCCAAAGGACTGAAACATCAGGATCAAGCCCTCGCCCAGCTTGGCTCCGATGAAATCCTTTATCCGGGCGCGCAGGGTATTGGGATGCATGTCGCTCGTGTCGATGCGGTGTCCGAGGATGGAAACGTCGTCGAGCATGTCACGTTCGCGCCGGATCGCCTCTTCGAGCGAGATACCCTCCCCGGCCAGCGGATGGCGGCGGCGGGTTTCGGAAAAGCGGGCAATCAGCGTGTCATCGCGCGAGTCGAGAAAGATGAAGCGCACGTCCTCGATCAGTTCACGCAGGAATTTCATCTGTTCAGGCAATGCCGCAATGCTTTCCCCGGAACGCACATCGACCGCCACCGCGCAGCGCGCGTAGCCGGTACTGCGCAAGGCTTCCATCAACTGGGGCAGCAGCATGGCCGGCAGGTTGTCGACAACGTAATACCCGCCATCTTCCAGCGCCTTGAGCGCCACACTCTTGCCTGAACCGGAAAGGCCGCTGATGAGGATGAGTTGCATGAAGGCTGGTCTGAGGTGCTGACAACGGCAACATGATGCCGATAGGGACGGGAGGAGTCCATCCCATTATTATCACCAGGCAATCGAATAGGCTGCACTGCCCCCATCCCAGCCTTCCCCCGCTTGCGGGGGAAGGAGGCCGCGCCTTTGGCTTGCGGGGGAAGGAGACTGTAAACCTACGCCGTTCAGCAGGCGCAGCGCCTGCGATCAGTACGCCGCCTCTGCAACGTAGATCTCGACCCGCCGGTTCATGGCGCGCCCCCCCGCCGTATTGTTGCTGGCAATCGGTTCGTATGAACCACGTCCGTCGATGGCAATGCGCCGCATCGCCACGCCACGGCCTCCAAGGTAGTCACGCGTTGCAGCAGCGCGATTGACCGACAGCGGGTTATTGATCGCATCGGTGCCGGTACTATCGGTATGGCCGATGATCGTCACATAGGTAACCGGATTCTCTTTCAGGGTGACCGCAAAACGGTTGAGAATCGGCCGCATGGCAGGCTTGATATCGTGACGTCCCGTGTCAAACGAAATGTCGGTCGGGATCGCCAGTTTGAGCTGGTTATCCGCAGTCTGCGTGACACTGACCCCGGTTCCCCGGGTAGCCTGTTCCATCTCCTCTTTTTGTTTCTGCATATGCTTCGACCAGAGGTAGCCGCCTCCCGCGCCAAGCGCCGCGCCAACTGCCGCACCCGTGGCCGTGCGCTTACCCTTTTTCCCCCCTGCTGTCGCGAGGCCGACAGCCCCGCCCGCAGCCGCGCCAATTGCCGCGCCGGTTCCAACCGAACGTTCCGTCTCGTTCATGTTGGCGCAACCGAGAATATTCGTCGCACAGAAAGCAACGACGACACATGCGATGGTGATCTTCTTCATGATGAATCCCCCATGACTGGAGAATGACAGCGGAACCGAATGAATGAATCTACAAAAATTATAGCAGAACAAGCTCGCGCGGAGTGGCGCGCGTAACAAACCCCAACGCATGGGAACAAGGGAAGCTTTTTAAGAAATGCAAGGTTAGCGGATAGGCTGCCGGGAGTAAGGAGAGAAATGAAAGCTGTTTGGCTCATGCCCTGTAAAAAATGTGTAGAATGCATATTTTTAACGGGACTTTGGGACAGGCACATGTTTAGCGATGAAATTGAAATTATTGTCAGCGATCAAGTGCCGCATAAAACTTCCATGTTTGGTCACGTAGCTATTGTTGTTGATTACACTGCATACTCACGTGCGCCGACAAGATACTTTAGAACAACGCACGGAGCATATATACACTCTCAAAGAAACCTACCGCGTGATTCTGTTGGCTATTTCCTGCGTGTAACGCACGCGGAAAAAATAAAAATAAGAGAAGAATTAGAACAGCGAGTTATAGATAATCGGCCATATTCTTTTATGAGCAATGATTGCACTACAAACGTTGTTGAGGTACTAAAACTTGTAGGAATTATTGATGCCCACGACCAACGCGGATTTGGGATAGCGAGCCCGGCAGATTTTACGATAGGGCTAACGCGCTCTCGCCGGTTTGCGAGAAGGATGTTTTATCCAAAGTATAAAGCATAAGAGAACCAGGATGGATAAAAAATTTTTCGCCCTTGTGCTCTTTGTCGTTGCAGGCATTGCAATATTCTTTCTGTCAATATATGCAATCTTCCATATATGGGGTTATCTCACTTACGAGACAAAAGCAGAGAAAGAACTATGGATCGCAGAAGACAAGCTTCTATTAGCAGATGAAGCTAATTTTTTCCCTGCAACGGGGACTATCGTTATTGAAAAAAACGAGGCATGTATCCCTATACGAAGCATCAACGAAAAAGAAGCAATTTACACAGAAGTCCTCTGTGAAAATGGACGGGGCTGGGTAATTGGAAGCAGTAATTTCAGGGTAATTCGCCCAGCAAGTCCACGCTAAAAAACTTGGCAATATTGGGAGCTAACTCTTCTGCTCCTTCGCCCTCCTCCCGAACCTGCGCTCTACCGCCTACCTCATTGACCTGATCTGCCTTATCCGGAAAGCAGGGTCATTATCAGGTCGCCTTCGCCTACCGGATCGCCTTCTGCTACCAATATCCTATCTACAACGCCAGCAGAGGGTGAAGGGATATCGAGCGCAACCTTGCCGGTTTCCAGAACGAGAATCGTCTCATCGTGGCGAATGCAATCGCCGGGCGCTACGGGAATTTCGAGCACAAATATCGCTCCTTGCCCACAAGCACCGCAAGACTCCCAGCATTCGGGAAGCTTGGGCATGCGAATTTCCTTGAGCGACATGGCGGTACCTCTGTCTCACTCCAGCGTGTGGAATCCAGGCGCACCTTCACGCCATCACATCCCCTTCACCCACCCCCTCACGCTCTCCAGCGCTTCCGCCAGTTTTCCTGGCTCCGTTCCCCCCGCCTGCGCCATATCCGGCCTGCCGCCGCCTTTGCCGCCGACCTGCTGGGCGACGTAATTGACGAGCTCCCCAGCCTTGAATCTGCCCGTCAGATCTGCGGTAACGCCCGCGATGAGACTCACCTTTTCGTCGCGGACGGTGGCGAGCACAATCACGGCGGATTTGAGCCTGTCTTTCAACCTGTCGAGCGTTTCGCGCAGGGTCGCGGGGTCGATGCCTTCCAGCGTGGCGGTCAGAAGCTTTGCGCCGCCCTCGATCTCGACTGCCTGATCGATCAGGTCGTCGATCTGGCTGCCCGCGAGTTTCGATTTCAGCCGGGCGACTTCCTTTTCGAGCGCCTTCGTCTGTTCGAGCAGGCTCACAATGCGATCGGCAAGGGCTTCGGGTTGAGCCTTGAGAAGGAGAGCAATCTCATTGAGGCGCTCCTCCTGCGTTTGCGTGGCGCGAAGAGCGGCATCGGCAGTCACGGCTTCGATACGGCGCACGCCCGCGGCAATGCCAGACTCCGAAAGAATCTTGAAGAAACCGATGTCTCCGGTGCGCACCACATGCGTGCCGCCGCAAAGTTCTCTGGATGCGCCAATGCTGACCACGCGCACGGTTTCATCATACTTTTCGCCGAAGAGCATCATCGCGCCGGTTTTTTGCGCCTCTTCCAACGGCATGACAGCGGACTGATTCGCGGTATTCGTCAGGATCTCGGCGTTGACGCGCGCTTCCACTTCGCGGATTTCCTCGGCGCTCATCGGGGCGGTATGGGCGAAATCGAAACGGGTCTTGGCGGGATCGACGAGAGAGCCTTTCTGCTGGACATGGCTGCCCAGCACCTCGCGCAGCGCCTTGTGCATGAGGTGCGTGACGGAGTGATTGCGGGCGGTGGCCGCGCGGGCGGCAACATCGACGCGGGCCGCGACCTTGTCGCCGATGCGCAATGTGCCGGTCTTGACGATGCCGTGATGACCGAACACCGCCGCCTGGATTTTCTGGGTGTCTTCGACGGCGAAGATGCCCGCAGTGGCCCGAAGTTCGCCCGTATCGCCGACCTGACCGCCGGATTCGGCATAGAAAGGGGTGTTGTCGAGCACGACGACGCCCAGATCGCCTTCGCGCAAGGCGTCGACGGCGACCCCTTCCCGGTAGAGGGCGAGGATTCTGGCGTCGGATTCCAGCGAATCGTAACCGTGAAAAACGGTTTCCGCGCCCGCGTAATCGAGGTTGGTCGCCATTTTGAATTTGCCCGCCGCGCGGGCCTGTTCCTTTTGCCGCGCCATTGCTGCATCGAACGCGGCAATGTCGACCGACACACCCTGCTCGCGGCAGACGTCGGCGGTGAGATCGAGCGGAAAGCCGTAGGTGTCGTGCAGCTTGAAGGCGAGTTCGCCATTGAAGCTGGCGCGTCCCTCTGCCCTCATCTCATCCAGTCCGGTTTCCAGAATCGCCATGCCATTTTCGATCGTGGCAAAGAAGCGTTCTTCTTCGGCCTTCAAAATGTCGGCAATCCGCAACTCTCCGGTGACGAGTTCCGGGTAGGCCGCGCCCATTTCGCGGACGAGATCGGGCACGAGGCGATAGAAAAACGCCGAGCGCGCACCGAGCTTGTAGCCGTGCCGGATAGCGCGACGAATGATGCGGCGAAGCACGTAACCGCGCCCTTCGTTGCCGGGAATGACGCCGTCGGCAATCAGGAAGGAACAGGCGCGGATGTGATCGGCCAGCACCCTCAGGCTGGGACTCGCCATGTCGGAAGCTTTGGTTTCACGCGCCGCCGCAGCAATGAGAGTCTGGAAAATATCGATTTCGTAGTTGGAATGCACGCCCTGCAACACGGCGGAAATGCGCTCCAGCCCCATGCCGGTGTCCACGCTGGGACGCGGCAGCGGATGCATCACGCCCGCCTCGTCACGGTTGAACTGCATGAAGACGTTGTTCCAGATTTCGATGTAGCGGTCGCCGTCCTCCTCCGGTGTGCCGGGCAGTCCGCCGGGAATCTCCGGGCCGTGGTCGTAGAAAATCTCGGTGCACGGGCCGCACGGGCCGGTGTCTCCCATCATCCAGAAATTGTCGGAGGCATAGCGCGCGCCTTTGTTGTCGCCGATGCGGATGACGCGTTCCGGGGCAAGCCCCACCTCTTTCGTCCAGATATCGAACGCCTCGTCGTCCTCGGCGTAGACGGAAACATAGAGCTTTTCTTTCGGCAGTTTGAAGACTTCGGTGAGCAGTTCCCAGGCGTAGAGGATCGCGTCGCGCTTGAAATAATCGCCAAAAGAAAAATTGCCGAGCATCTCGAAAAAGGTGTGATGCCGGGCCGTGTAGCCGACGTTTTCCAGATCGTTGTGCTTGCCGCCCGCACGGACACACTTTTGTGAGGTCGTGGCGCGGTTGTAGGGGCGCTTGTCGAAACCGAGGAACACATCCTTGAACTGGTTCATGCCCGCGTTGGTGAAGAGCAACGTGGGATCGTCCCCCGGCACGAGCGAGCTGGAGGCCACGATCCGGTGCCCCTTGGACTCGAAGAATTTCAGGAATTGTTCGCGGATTTCGGCGGATTTCATGGGGTTTGCTCTTGCAGAATCTGGTTCAAAGAGTGTGAACAAGCCCGATTTGAAGCCACGGGCAAAGCATGACAGTTTATCATGCACGCTCACCCGCCAAGGATTGCCACCACCCGACAGGAAACATATGGGACATCGCATCTCGAAAATTTACACCCGCACCGGCGACGCCGGCCAGACAGGGCTGGGTGATGGCCGCCGTGTCTCGAAAAGCGACGCGCGCATCCATGCGATTGGCGAAATCGATGAGACCAACACTTCACTTGGTCTGCTGCTCACGGAAAATCTGCCTGTCGATGTACGCGCGCTCCTCATCGACGTGCAGCATGATCTGTTCGATCTGGGCGGTGAAGTTTGCATCCCCAGCATGAGCATGATGACCGAACGGCAGGTTGAGCGGCTGGAGCAGGCCATCGACCACTACAACGCCGACATGGAACCGCTCAAGGATTTCATTCTCCCCGGCGGCTCCCGTGGCGCTGCGTTCGCCCATCATGCCCGCGCCGTTTGCCGCCGTGCCGAACGCGCGCTGGTGGCGCTGGCACAGAGCGAAACCGTCAATGACGGCGCGCGCCAGTATCTCAATCGCCTCTCGGACTTGTTGTTCGTGCTCGGGCGCGTGCTCAACCGCGAAGCGGGGTGCGGGGATGTGCTCTGGCAAAAGAGGAAGAACGCGGGAGAGGCTTGAGGCAGCCCTACAACCCCTGCTCGATGAGCCATTCATCGATCCGGACGGCGACTTTTTCCCAATCGCGTTCGAGCATCATCGCGTGCCCCATGTGGGGGAAGATTTCCGAACGGGTTCCGTAGACGTCCGCAGTTGTCCGAACCTGACCGGGAGAAATCAGCCGGTCGTACTGCGCGCCGAGCACCAGCATCGGCGGCCTGTAGACGCGGGAAGTGTCGGGCAGGCTGTAAAAGAACATGTCCCAGATCGCGCGCTGGGACTCCGGTTGGGATTGCTTCCAGTAACGCCGGAGCTTCTCGGCGGCAATCGGCTGGTGAAAAAGTATCTGGCGCAAGCTGTCGATATCGGGCTGGCCGCCGCCCATGACCTGATTGAGAGCAAAAAGCAGGTGTGGCGTGGTGAATAGCATGCCGAGCGCGGAAGCGATCAACCCATGGGGCGGGACCGAGGCCATCAATACAGCG
>JGI20163J15578_10000545_pt1 | contig 15550 bp, 15 predicted proteins | sample TergutCu122P1_FD_15578 | JGI IMG/M metagenome (IMG submission 15578)
TTCCATCTGGGTCTAAAACACATGCTTCATTCTTAGAAGGAAGGTAGTGCATTGGCATGATTTACTATGAGAACAACGATATTGTTATTCGCCCTATGAAGAAGTCAGACATAGAACATCTCTCTGATGAGTTTATAAACGATGATGACCTCAATCTGTTTTTTGTAAAGCAGCTTGTTGATTAGGAGCGGAATGACTGCTGTTTCACGAAATGTAGCAATGTAGAGCAATTATATTTTGTAAAGGAGTAACTATAATGAGCGTAAAAGAAGAAAGAGCATTGAAACTATTTTCGAAAGGTTATAATTGTGCGCAAGCGGTTTTTGCCGTATTTTGTGAGGAAGATGGCATGGACATGAATACCGCGTTTAAAGTTTCCAGCGGACTTGGTGGCGGGCTACGTTACGGCGAAGTTTGCGGAGTGGTATCTGGTGCAATATTGGCAATCGGGTTAAAGTGTGGATTTTACATAGAAGAGGACTTAGCGCAAAAAGCCTATTGCTATGAAAAAACCTGTGAATTTATGGAGAAATTTAAAGAAGCCAACCAATCAATTCTCTGTCGTGATTTGCTCCATCTTGATATTCACTGTCCTGACGACCATAAAACACCAGAGGCACAGCAAGCACGTCAAACCATCTGTCCAAACTTAGTGGCTACGGCTGTGGGCTTGGTGGAAAATATGGAATTGAAGCAGAGCTTGTAGAAAGTGGTAGTGAAATGTCGTTACCTTCTGGTACTGGGGCGTTTGCTTTTCTCAATATGAGTCAAACCCCATCAATTGCAGAGATTAGTTTCGTGATTGACGGAGTCTCTGTGGAAATAAGGAAGGTTAGAGAGTATTATATATACATTGAGTCAAGGATGGCAGAGGCAAGAGCTTCTGGCAATAACTCTAATAGGATGAATTTTTCTTTGTCACCATTTGAATCAACAACAACTTGGACGGTTACGGTCGGGGGTGCTCAATGATACAAGCTATTCCGTTAGCCATCAACTTACCGAAGAAGGGATTTTTATGGGGATATCTTGTATCATGACATTTTTAACTATGAAATAATAGTCATAGCCCTAGATATGTGGTATAATCTCTAAGGAAGATTCAGTTTAGTAGATTTAGGATTTAGACAATTATTTGTAAGAAGGTAAATGAAATCTAGTCAATCAACAATAACTTCCCCTATATACCCAAGTGGTTAAGGGGATTTTCTATGCATAAAAAATCCTCCAAAACAATTACAGAAAGTAGAGAAGAAAAATATTGGAAAAATTAAAATTTAATGAGTTAGAAGTATCAGAAGAAATCAAAAGAGCAGTTGCCGAAATGGGCTTTGAGGAGGCGACGCCAGTACAATCAGAAACCATTCCCTTGATTATGGAAGGGCTGGATGTAATCGGACAATCTCAAACGGGAACAGGGAAAACAGCTGCCTTTGCCATTCCAGCTTTAGAAGGGATAGAAAAAGCAGGAAACAAACACACACAAGTATTAATCTTATGCCCCACCAGGGAGTTGGCCCTTCAATGTTCAGACGAGCTAAGGAAGTTTGCCAAGTACAAGCAGGGGATAAGAGTGGTGTCTGTATTCGGTGGACAGCCCATTGAGCTTCAGATGAAGCAACTTCGTCAAGGGGCAGAGATTGTTGTAGGTACTCCTGGTCGTATTATGGACCATATGAGAAGGAAAACCTTAAAGCTTGAATCCTTGTCAATGGTCATCCTTGATGAAGCCGACGAAATGTTAAACATGGGATTTAGAGAAGACATTGAGCTGATTTTGGAGAGCACTCCCAAAGAGCGACAAACCATATTGTTTTCAGCCACCATGCCTCCTGGGATTTTGAAAATCACAAAGTTATATCAGAAAGACCCTAGATTTGTAAAGATAGAAGCCCCCCAGCTGACGGTGGATGGGATCGCTCAGTACTATTGTGATGTGCCCAAGAACATGAAGATGGGGGCACTAAAAAACCTGGTGGATTTCTATGACCATCAACGAACCATTATTTTCTGCAACACCAAGCGAATGGTAGATGACTTAGCCGATGACCTGCAAGGCATGGGTTATATTGCCAATGGTCTCCATGGGGATATGAAACAAGCCATTCGGACTCGAGTAATCCAAAACTTTAAAAGTGGGAAACTAGACATTTTGATTGCTACAGATGTGGCTGCAAGAGGCCTTGACGTGGAAGATGTGGAAGTGGTCATTAACTTTGATATTCCTCAGGATGTAGAATATTACATTCACCGAATCGGACGCACAGGAAGAGCGGGAAAGACAGGAGTGGCTTTTTCTCTGGTTACAGGCAGAAAGCAAGTTTTTGAACTACGAACCATTGAGAAGATGATCAATACGAAAATAAAGTATCGTGATATTCCAACTTCAAGAGATGTGAAGAAGGTTCAAGACAATAAGGTGGTTGAAAAGTTCAAAAGAATATTGGAGAAAAACAATTATAAAAAGAATGAACATGTATTTGAGGCACTGGTTTCAGAAGGTTATACAGCTGACGAAATTGCTCATGCTGCCATAAGTTTGTTGGAGAATCCAAAAGAAGATGGGAAGTCTACAAAGCGAAAATTCAGAGATTTCCTACCCTACATAAAAGAGTCTTCAGGAAGTAGAAAAGAATATTTTGGCAATAGAAAAGAGCATTCTGGCAACAGAAAAGAATATTCTGGCAATAAAAAAGAGTTATTACGTGACAGGAAGGATGTCACTCCAGCTAAAAGAGAGTCTCAAGGCAGAGAAGAAGGAGAAAAGAAGAAACCTAAATTCATAAGAAACCCTAAGATGGATTTGAGGGGTGTTGGTCGATCGAAAAATGTTGTAACAAAAAAGCCAAATTGGTAAGAAGAATCTTTCCTATTGGTCATTGCGATTTCTTCTATGTTCTGATAAGATAGGATATGGCTACATACAGAGCAATTAAATGGAAGAAATCGTAATTTTAAGTAAGTTCAAATATACCCTTTGCATCTATAGAGGATGCAATGAGAAGGAGAGAAAAATGGACGGACGTCGCTCTTTTTTATGGATTATAGCTGGTGGTTACGTGGTTTATTTGGGAGGAAGTTTATTTCAGAACCTTCGAGTGGAACAACCAACCAATTATATGTGGATGACTGCAGGTGCAGTGTTCTTAATGGTGGCAGGAGCTGGCCTGTTTATTCTGGGACTGCGGCCTGTGCTTAAAAAACTAAAAAATAATAGGGAACCTGAAGAAGTTACCCCAAGGGAGACAGTGGAATCTGGTGAAGAGAACCTAGAAGCATATTTGGAGGATTCAGAATCAAATGTGGAGCCAGGGCCTAAAAAACCAAAAACCATGAGAGAACGAGCAATGCTTGGCAGTCTGAGCACTGCCGAGACTCAAGAGATACAGGTGGGAGCAACCACAATGAGCCCTAACCTGAGAGGTTATGACACAGAGAAAATGCCCAAAATACCACCTTCTAGCTTAGAAGATGTAGACGTTGGAGTTGCAAGTGAAGATATTATTGCAGCAACTGAAGAAATAATGGTTTCACAAGAAATCGAGGATGCAATTGTAACCATTAACAAAAATGGCTCTGGAGGAAGAGCCAAGAAAAGCAAGCCTAAGAAAACACAAGATGATGGTTTGACCAAGATGGTTAAATAAAGTTGAAGAGGAATAAAATGCGAGTAGGAATAGGATATGATGTACATCAATTAGTGGAAGATAGAGACCTTGTCCTAGGAGGAGTGAAGATTCCTCATGGAAAAGGATTATTGGGCCATTCTGATGCAGATGTATTGGTTCACAGCATTATGGATGCCTTGCTAGGAGCAGCTGCACTAGGAGATATTGGTCAACATTTTCCTGATACAGAAAATGAGTTCAAAGGGATTTCCAGCTTGAAGCTGTTAGAAAAAGTGGTAATCCTTCTTGAAGAGCATCGATTTGTTATTGAAAACATAGACAGCACCATCATTGTCCAAAACCCTAAACTAAAGCCCTATATTCAAGAAATGACAGAGAACATTGCAAGAGTATTGGAGCTGAATATTGACCAGGTAAATGTGAAAGCCACCACGGAAGAGCATTTAGGATTCACAGGAAGGGAAGAAGGAATTGCCGCCAGGCTATCTGCTCCTTAACCAAGATGACAAACTTTAGTAGCTTCGATGTGGAAGAAATCCCTCCTCACATAGAGAGGGGTTGTAGCAGTTGTAGCGGCTGTCTTAAAAGATAGTTTTCAAAGTAAAAGCTAGTGAGGAGAATTGCAAGGATGAAAATGATTGTGAAATTAATCGCTTACATTAACGAAGAGATAGCATTAATTAGAGAAAGAGATCCAGCAATTAAGTCAAACTGGGAAGTAATGTTGTACCCAGGATTTAGAGCAATATTAAGTTATCGACTTGCTCACCGATTATACCGCAGGAGACACTTCTTCTTAGCACGGTATATTTCTCAGCGAGCAGTTCGAAGAACAGGAATAGAGATACATCCTGGAGCCAGAATCGGTAAAGGGTTATTTATCGACCACGGCAGTGGTGTGGTAATTGGTGAGACCACCATTATTGGGAACAATGTTACCCTCTATCAAGGGGTGACTTTAGGGGGAACAGGCAAAGAAAAAGGCAAAAGACATCCCACCTTAAAAGACAATGTAATGGTTAGCGCTGGAGCCAAAATCCTAGGTTCATTTACCGTAGGAGAGAATTCTAAGATTGGAGCAGGCTCCGTAGTGCTAAGCGAGGTTCCTCCCAACAGCACAGTGGTAGGGATTCCAGGTCGAGTGATCAAAAAAGACGAAGAAAAGATGAAGCGAATTAACCGTAAAGAATTGGATCACGGAGATCTGCCAGACCCTGTTTTGGCAGACATTAAGGATTTGCAGCTTATCAATATAGAGTTAAAAGAAAAAATTGAAAAGATTGAAAAATTAGTTATTAAAGAATGGTGATTTGACCAAGAAAGGATAAGAAATTTATGAAAGTATACAACACGTTAACCAGAAAAAAAGAAGAGTTCATTCCCTTAGAAGAAGGCAAGGTGAAGATGTATATCTGTGGTCCCACAGTGTACAATTTTATTCACATTGGCAATGCCAGGCCAGTCATCGTCTTTGATACCGTAAGAAGGTATTTCTTGTATAAAGGATATGATGTGAACTTTGTATCTAATTTTACAGATATCGATGATAAAATCATCAATGAAGCAAACCGACAAGGAGTGACTTCCTGTGAAATCTCCAATCGTTATATTGAAGAGTATAAAACCGATACAAAAAACCTCAATGTCATGGAAGCTACCACCCATCCTCTGGCAACCCAAGAAATAGGTGGGATGTTAGAGATGATAGAAACCCTTATAGAAAAAGGATATGCTTATGAGAAAAATGGTACGGTGTATTTTAGAACCAAGAATTTCAAAGAATACGGGAAGTTATCCCATAAAAAGCTAGAGGACTTACAATCAGGAGGACGTTCCTTGCTGGTTTCAGGAGTGGATGAAAAGGAAGAATCTGTGGATTTCGTTCTCTGGAAACCCAAGAAAGAAGGAGAGCCAGCTTGGGATTCTCCATGGGGGTCTGGTCGTCCAGGATGGCACATCGAGTGTTCTGCCATGGCCAAGCGATACTTAGGGGAGCAGATTGACATTCACGCTGGCGGGGAAGATTTGGTTTTCCCTCATCATGAGAACGAGATTGCCCAAAGTGAAGCCGCCAATGAAAAAGAATTTGCCAGATACTGGCTGCACAATGCCTTTTTAAATATTGACAACAAAAAAATGTCAAAGTCAGATGGGAATTTCTTTACCGTTCGAGAAATAGGAGAGAAATATGACTTACAAGTATTTCGTTTCCTCATTCTTTCCGCTCATTACCGTAGTCCTCTTAATTTTTCCGAAGATTTGATAGAATCGGCAAAGACCAGTTTGAATCGAATCCTTAATGCGGTGGATAATTTGAAATTCTTAAGAGACAATGTAAAAGTGGTGGAGTTGGTAACTGATGAAAGGGAAATACTTGAAAAAGCAAGAACTTTTGTGGCGAACTTTGAGAGAGCCATGGAAGATGATTTTAACACGGCAGATGCTATCTCTGCTCTCTTTGAGCTGACCACCTATGCCAACACGGTAACCAACGAGAAAACCTCCAAAGAATGTTTAGAGCAATTGATTGGAATCTACGTAACCTTAACCGACATTCTGGGGATTATTGTGGATAGGGAAGCAGATGACCTAGAGGCAGAAGTAGAGGCTTTAATTCAAGAGCGTGGGGAAGCCAGAAAAGCTAAAAACTTTGCCAGAGCAGACCAGATAAGAGACGAACTTTTAGCCAAAGGAATTGTTCTAGAAGATACCCGCGAAGGAGTCAAATGGAAAAAGATTTAAGTCGCTTTATTATGGACACTTTTGAACTTGAGAAGGCGGAGGCCAGCACCTATTCCCCACTTGTTTTAGCTTATATAGGGGACAGTGTTTATGACATCATCATTAAATCCATAGTCATTAATAAGGGGAATCGGCAGGTTCAAAAGCTTCATAAGGATACCAGCAAGCTGGTTTGTGCCAGTACCCAATCCCTAATGATGCGAGCCATTCAAGAGCATCTCACGGAGACAGAACATGGGGTTTATCGCAGAGGACGGAATTCAAAAACCATTACCCCAGCAAAGAATCAATCCATCACCGATTATCGTCGGGCCACAGGGTTTGAAGCGTTAATCGGATATTTGTATTTGAACAAAGAATATGGACGTTTGATGGAACTGGTGAAGATTGGGCTGGAGCATTTTGAAGGTGAAGTGTCTTAAAGCTTGGATAGTGACGACAGGTGAACCAGCACCTTATGACGTGTTTGAGATATTCCTTACATCCTGCGTCTATATCCTACGACTACATCCTTCGCTTGTACCCATATGATACTATATGTAATGATAAAAATAAACAGAGAGCAGATAGGTAGAGTTAGAAAATGGAAAAGGACCAAATGAGTGCCAGCGGGCAAGGTGTTGAAAAAAACGGAACCAGAGACCATGGTAAAGCTCAGGAAGATTCAGAAGGAAACTCCCAGCTGGTAGAGGGCAGAAATGCTGTAATTGAGGCTTTTCGTTCTGGAAAAGATATTGATAAAGTCTTTGTTCTAGATGGTTGCATGGATGGACCCATTCGAACCATTGTTAGAGAAGCGAAGAAGCGAGACACCATCCTTAACTTTGTGGATAAAGCTCGCTTAGGACAATTAAGCGAAACAGGAAAACACCAAGGGGTGATTGCCTATATCTCTTCATACAATTACAGCAGTATTGAAGAGATGTTTGGGTTGGCAAAAAGCCGACAGGAAGATCCTTTTATTATATTGCTAGATAACATTGAAGATCCCCATAACTTAGGAGCCATTATTCGTACGGCCAATGTAGTTGGAGCTCACGGAGTGGTGATTCCAAAAAGGCGAGCAGTGGGGCTTACTGCAACCGTAGCAAGAACTTCGGCAGGGGCATTGAATTATACTCCAGTGGCCAAGGTAACCAATCTCACCACCACAATAGAAGAACTGAAGAAACAAGGCATGTGGTTTGTCTGTGGTGACATGGATGGAGAGATGATGTACCAGCTAAATCTGAAAGGATCCATCGGTTTGGTGGTTGGAAGTGAAGGATCAGGAGTAAGTCGCTTGGTAAGAGAAAGTTGTGACTTTGTAGCTAAGATTCCCATGAAAGGCGAGATTGAGTCCTTGAATGCTTCGGTGGCAGCAGGAGTGTTGGCTTATGAAGTTCTGAGACAACGAATAGTTTAAACTGAATGCCTAAAAGTTCGAAATGGTTGAGAACAAGATAATGGAGAATGGATACAGAATGGACAAATTCCAAGAATTTTCAGATGAGCAACTTCTAAAAAAGTATCATCAAGGTGAAGATGAAATCATTGACTATCTGATGAACAAATATAAATCAATGGTACTAAAAAAGGTTAGAACCCTGTATCTATTAGGTGGAGAAACGGAAGATTTAATCCAAGAAGGAATGATTGGGTTAATTAAGGCAGTGAGAGATTACAATGAATCCGAAGGGGCCACCTTTTACACTTTTGCCAATCTCTGTGTGTCCAGACAGATTTACACCGCAATTGAGCGGGCTGGGCGCAANAAACACATTCCTTTGAATTTTTACGTTTCNATATATGAAGAAAAGGAATCTAAAGACGATCAGCGACAACCACCACTGATTGAAACCATAAAACCAGAGATAGAAAATGACCCAGAAGCTTTGTACTTTGGAAAGGAATACACCGAGGTTTTTCTGAACAAGCTAAAAGAACGATTAAGCCACTTGGAAAATCAGGTGTTGTCTCAGTACCTAGTGGGTACGGATTATCGGGGGATAGCAGAGGCACTAGACAAAAGTCCCAAAACCATCGACAACGCCATTCAGCGATGCAGACAAAAAGCGGATAAACTGTTACAGGAAGAAGAACATTGACATAAATGAATTGAAAACTTACGAAGTGATGGAGGATTGATGATGAAAGTTTTATTATTAAATGGAAGCCCCAATCAAGAGGGCTGCACCTACACCTGCTTGAAAGAAATTGAAGGGGTGCTGCATGAAGAAGGCATTGAAACAGAGATTTTCTGGCTTGGCAAGAAACCCATTGGTGGTTGTATTGCCTGCCTGAAATGCAAAACAGAAAAAAGGTGCGTTGTAGAAGGTGGTGTGAATGAGTTTAGAGAGCTNGCTGAAGNATGCAGATGGTTTTATCTTCGGTACTCCAGTTCATTACGCGGCGGCTAGTGGTAATATCACNTCATTCTTAGATCGNTTATTCTTTTCCACAGGATTGATGGGAAAAAGGGATGTTTTTAGGCTGAAACCCGCTTCCAATATTGCCATTGCAAGACGAGGAGGTACAACGGCAGCTCTGGATCAACTGAACAAATATCAAACCATCAGTGAGATGTTTCTGGTCTCTTCTGCTTATTGGAACATGATTCACGGAGCAGGCCCACAAGACATTCCTCAGGATAAAGAAGGGTTACACACCGTGCGTGTGCTGGCAAGGAATATGTCTTACTTCTTGAAATGCCAAGAGGCAGGAAAAACTGCAGGGATAGATAAGCCAGAGATGGAGCGAAAAGAGTGGACAAATTTTGTTCGTTAATATTGACAACAGGGGCAACCTGTAGTATATTACTAATGTTGTGTAATTACACAACAGATGCTCTCGTAGCGCAGTAGGTAGCGCACATCCTTGGTAGGGATGGGGTCGGCGGTTCAAATCCGCTCGAGAGCTGGTTGAAGAAGTGGTGAAAAACCTTGTGAACAGAGGGTTTTCCCACTTTTTCCTTTTTAGCAAAATCGTAACACAAAGCAGGTTAAGTTTGGTTAAGAAAATTAAAAAAGGAGGAAACTAAGAATTCTCCTTGACAACTGCGACAAGCTGTAGTAAATTATAATTACTACAATCTGTCGTAGTTGTTATGTAAGGAGGAATTTAAAGACTCATGAATAAATTAGGCAAATTATCCGAAGTAGAAATGGAAGTCATGCAAACCATCTGGGGGCTATCTGGCCCTGTAACCGTTGCACAACTGGTTGCCATATATAGGGACAGCAAAGGATGGAAAACCTCCACCTTATCAACTATGCTAGAGAGAATCATATCCAAAGGCTTTCTTCGCAAAGAGATGAAGGGCAAGGTGAATTATTATACCATCGCTGCCACCTTAGAAGATTATCAAAAACAAGAAGGGCGAAACATCCTATCTTCTCTTTATCAGGGAAGCATTAAGAATTTTATGGCCGCTCTTGTGGAAGATGGGAGTATCACCGATACAGAAGTCAGGGAATTACAAGAATGGTTTCAGGAAAGCATCCATAAGGAGGACAACTCGTGAATGTACTTTTAAGCATAATCATCAGTAGCATCATAGGAAGCTTGGTGTTTGTACTCCTATTATTGCTTCGCCCTGTTACGGGGAAGATATTTTCAAAGTCATGGCATTACTACATGCTGCTTGTCCCCCTCTTCCTACTGTTGGGAGGAACTCATGTTGGTGTGAGTGTTGCAGGTATTATTCCAAGCCTAGCTTTAGGGTCAGGGGTTTATGTTGAGTTGCCAACAGAAAGCCACCCGTTAACCCCATTGCCAGAGGGGGTTAACCAAAGTGACTCCAGCGGCATTTACAGGACAGATGGCAATCTACTCCAGAGCATGCCTATCCCTGGCGAACCGTTAGAATACAGTAATATGTTCTTTTTGGTAAATGGAGAGTTATTGTTCAGAGGTCTTGAAAGGATTGCGCCATTCCTGCTTGGGATATGGCTATTGGGTACTACCTTATATCTGACCTTAAATAAAATGGCGTATTTAAAATACCGTCGCACCATATTAGAGAGTGGAAAGATTGTTTCAACCATCAAATGGAAAACATTCCTTATAGAGTCTGAAATACCCATTATGGTGAGTAAAGCCACAGATACACCGATGCTGATAGGGGTTCTTAAGCCAATCATTGTTATTCCAGATTTACATTTTGTGGATAAGGAAGTAGAGATGATTTTAGAGCATGAGTTAGTTCATTACCAGCGGAATGATTTGATCATAAAGATGGCCATGCTCATTGCCAATGGCATACACTGGTTTAATCCTCTTGTTTATCTTCTAAGCAGACAGTTGAACACCCTATGTGAATTGTCCTGTGATGAAAAAGTGGTATTAGAGATGGACAGCCTAGAACGTCGTTTCTACAGTGAAACCATCTTGTATGTTTTGGAAAATAGCATAGGAAAGAAAGGATTCACCTGCAATGCTGCTTTTGCTACTCATCAAAATGGTTCCAAAGAAGGGTTTAAAAGTCGTTTAATCCATGTGACAAAAGCAAAGAAAATGAAAAAGCTCACCGTAGCTTTAGCCATTATTATTGGTGGGTTGATTATAGGTGGCGGTGTAATTGTCTCAAATGCATTAAATGGATTGATTCCAGTAAACGATGAAGTCTACACCATGACGCTTGGGGATGAAGAAAGCGATGTTTCTGAGATTTCACCACCAACAATAGATGTACCAGATAGAAGTGAATACAACATTGTTGTTAATGGGAGAAATGATTACAACATTGTTGTTGACGGGGTAGGTTTACCTCTTATGTATGATTTCTTCACGTTAGATGGAATGGAGGCTCCTACCCATGTGCCTTTGTATCCTGTCCTTACTGCCTTAGGGTTATCTGACATATCGGCAGGTAGTCAAATTGCAGTTCAAAATCAAGAGGGTGACATAATTGCGCCGCTAAATATTGTGAATTATCTTGCTTTTGGTGAGGGAGAGATCCACATGTCTGGGGTAGGGGTGGATGATGTATTCATGGCACAGAACTTTGGGATTTACGCACCACTCTCCTTTTTCAGACAGATAGGATTAAGCGCCTATTTTTTGAATGGTCAGGTATTGATCTATGGCCAAGGGGAGATTCTACAGCCTATACTGGGCTCATCAGATATTACCTTAGAGGATATTTTTCCTGAACTAATCATAAGTGATAACAGTGAAATGGCAAGAGAGCAACTCATCTCAAATGTAGGCCATACTTTTATTCAGATTAGTTTGACAGAGCAACATCTGTGGTTTATTTTGGAGGGCCAGGTTGTTTTGGAGTCACCAATTGTTACGGGTCGACCGGATGTAAATCCCACCCCATCAGGAATTTTTGAGGTTTTGTGGAGGGAAAGTCCAACGGTCTTAAGAGGGCCCCGAGATGATGAAACAGGGGTATATGAGTGGGAGTCACCAATCTCTTATTGGATGGCAATTACTTGGTGTGGTGTGGGGCTTCACGACGCTACATGGCAAGTATACTTTGGTGGAGACCGCTATACCTACAGCGGGTCGCGCGGCTGCATTGAAATGCCGTTAGAGGCAATTTCGGAGTTATTTAGTAGGGTGTCTGAGGGGACACCTGTTGTGATACATGATTAAAGTTATCAAATTGAGGAAATGTAGGGGAAAAATGTGAAGTCAAATCGTTCAAACACCCGTAAGGGAGATGAAAAAAGTATTCATGTTATGGTTCATGGGGGAAACAATAGAACCAGAAAAAACAATTCTAAGGAAAGAACTTTGGCACAGGGAAGCTTAAGAAGTAGAAAGGTTTCCAGTAGCAAAGCAAAAGGTCGAAGGAAGGCAAGGAGAAAAGTAGCAGGATTACTGGCTGCTTGTTTTCTCCTGTTTGTGGCGATCGTCTATGTTGGTGGAGTAATCTATTTTTCTAATCATTTCTTTTTTAATACCAAGATTAATGGGCAGAATTTCTCCCTGCAAACGGTGGAAGAGACGCAGTTTGGTTTGCTGAATCATATTGAGCATTATCAACTGAGCATCCTTGACCATGAAGGTCACATTCATGTGATACAGGCAGAGGAGATCTCTCTGGCTTTTCAAGAGAATGAGAAAATCGTTGAACTGTTAAGTCAACAGAGGGCGATAGAGTGGCCAACTTCTCTTCTTAGAGCCAACCAGACAGAGATGAGCTTTCAACTGGAGTTTAACCGAATCCTTTTGGAAGGAAAAATCAGGAATTTTCCCTTTGTTACGGCAGAGCAGAGGATGCCCGTTAATGCTCATCCTGTTTTTGATGGGACAAGATTTGTGATTGAGCCAGAAACCATGGGAACAGCCATTGACCTAGAACGATTATCTGCGGCAATCCTTCAAGCCATTTGGAACTTAGAAGAGGAATTGAGCTTTCACCATCTAGATGTGTTTTTGCAACCAGAGATAACCGCAGATTGTTCTTTCCTTGCAGCCAAGATAGAGAGGCTTAACGGCTATCTTAATGCAAGCATTACCTACAATATGAGAGAACAGGTGGTGGTTGATGGCAGCCTTATCTACACCTGGTTGGATATCGATGAGGACTATCAAGTAACCTTAATCGAAGAGCGTATTCATCAATGGGTAGCTGAGTTTGCTAGCATTCATAATACCAGAGGAACCACCCGAACGATAGTGACTCCAAGAGGCAGAACCACTCAAGTTACAGGGGGCGAGTATGGGTGGTGGATCAATCAAGAAGAAACAGCCAACGCCCTTATTGCCCATATTCGAGCAGGAGCTACTCTTTACAAGGAGCCAGTGTATTTTATCAATGGAACAGCAGCAGAGCATTCTTCCACAGACTGGGGAAGTACTTTTATTCAAGTGGATTTAACGGAACAGTACATGTGGTACATTGTCAATGGTCAGGTAGTCTTTGAAGCACCAGTGATTACAGGTTTGCCAGGCAGGAGTCCCACTCCACAAGGGGTTTATTACATCTTATATGCAGTGAGAGACGCGGTTCTGCGGGGACCACCCGATCCAGAAACAGGAGTATATCAATGGGAAGAGCCGGTTTCCTACTGGATGCCCATTACCTGGTGCGGAATCGGATTCCATGATGCCATCTGGCAGGTCAATGGGTTTGGTGGTCAGCTCTATCGTACACATGGCTCCCAAGGATGCATTAACCTGTCCCTCGGTGCAGCGTCAGAGTTGTTTCAGATGATTGGACCATTTACCCCTGTTGTGGTGCATTACTAAAAATCAAAAATTTGTTTTAAGAGCTTTGAGTATTTTTGCTTTTGAAGCTCTTTTAATTGGCCTGCAATTTTTGTTAAAAAAGGCTAGCATAAAAATATAAAGTGACTAGAAAAACAGCGATGATAGTAAAGAAATGAAGATTGAATGAATACCGTTTACTAAGAAATAATGTTGTACTAGAATAAGGGTGTGAAATAGAAAATATCTATGGAACTCATAAACCTAAAAGCTGAGAAAGTTGTTTTTCTGAGAACAAAGAATCTTCTGGTTTGGAGAAGTACGCTTTGGAGAAGTCGGGAGGAAGTGATGAAATTTACGAAAAGAGCATTTCTAAGTATTAAAAGAAATCCAGGCAAGACCTGTTTATTATTTTTTGTTGTGCTGATTCTGGGCACCGCTCTTTCGGGAATGATTTCTGTAAATCGAGGTGTGGTGAATCTGGAACGCAATATGATTGCAAACATGCAACCCTATGCCATGATTCAATTTGATTTTGACGCCTATTTTGAGGAAAATAGGCCTGTTGATGGAGGGTGGCAAGTGTCTGAAGCCGCCACATTATCCTCCGCTTTGCTGGATGAAATTGGTACTCTACCTTATGTAAGAAGGTATGATTACTTCAGTCTATATTTTCTGCATGCTCACTTAGAGAAGGCAGAGCCAGAGCTCATTCCTGATGAAAGATTTCAACAAAGTACACCGACCTTTTGGAGTCCGTGGGATGAAACCTTTGGTCTTCAATTTACTCTTACTGGTGTTCGAGATCCGAATGTACATGATATTGAGCGAAATATAATTGAACTTGTAAGTGGGCGAGTGTTCACAGAGGAAGAGGTAACTCACTTTTCAACGGTTGCTCTTGTATCTCAGGAATTTGCTACTTTGAATCATGTAAATGTAGGTTCTACGATGACCTTTAGAAATGTGGTGATTGATTTTGAGAGGGCTTTTCTTTCTGAAATCGAATATTTCATTGAGGATGATGTTTTTGCCAGTGAATATTATGAGATAGAGATTGTTGGGATTTTTGAGCCTATTGGGTTACCATCCACAGATGACCCCGTGTTCAACTGGACCATTGCCAGAAATATGTACAACAATATTTATGTACCCATTTCACTTGTCGAGAGAGCAAGAATGTTTTCTGCTCTAGCGCAGCGAGAGTTATATCCAGAAATCTATGAACATCTCGGGGAAGAGGAGCTGACAGTTGAAGATGTGATATTTTGGTCTAACTTTTTTATCCTAGAAGATCCTAGTTATTTTCCCCAGTTTCGGGAGGCGGTAGAAGAGTTGACTCCCCCATTTTATGTTGTGATGGATAATAATAGCGCCTTCGCTCCTATTCTTGCTGCCCTTGAAGCCATGAAGGATTTGATTTTTATGGTTCTTGTAGGAACCATAGGAGGCTCTGTTCTTATACTCACTCTATTGATTATTCTATTCCTTAGAGATCGAAGGCGTGAAGTGGGAATTTACCGCTCTTTAGGAGAGAAAAAGGGGAAAATCATCTCCCAATTTCTCATAGAGATTGTGATGGTTTCTTTGATTGCAGTCATAGCCTCTCTGTTCATTGGGAATATCATCTCAGCAAACATATCCAGAGAGATGCTGCTGGAGGAGTTGCATGTTCAGCAACAGCATATCAGAACAGGAGGGTGGCTTGAGCTTTGGCAAGACCCTTTTATCTCTTCGGGTATCCAAAATGATTCTTGTACCGAGACCATTTTGAAGAGCTATGACGTTTCTCTTCATCCCATAACAATGATTTTGATAATGGTAATCGGTCTTGGTACAGTGGTTTTGGGTACTGTCATTCCTATGCTCTATGTACTAAGGTTAAATCCTAAGAAAATAATGTTGTAAAATTTTTCTGAAAGATGGAAAGAAGGCATTTTATCCGATGACTAATGTGCTCTAATACCCCCACCTCTACAGGTGGTGGGATAAGAGCACCTAAGCCCCTGGATAACTGCAACCATACATCAGTGGTG
>JGI20163J15578_10000546_pt1 | contig 15548 bp, 13 predicted proteins | sample TergutCu122P1_FD_15578 | JGI IMG/M metagenome (IMG submission 15578)
ACACTGTTGTGTCTGTTTATTTTTGTTGTTCATACCTTAGGGACTTGAACCCTAAAAAATATTTTTTTGGATTTTTTTTGCAAAAGATAGATTTGACTTTTCCAAAAAAATGAATTATTATTCTATATATAATAGAAATTCAATTTTTTTTCGCACAAATAAAATCCGAATTTCATTCAAGTGAAAGTAAAATGGAGAAGTTATGGGAAAGAATAATATAGAAAATGGTCAATCAAATCTGGTTGAAATAGTCTACAACGGCATCAAAAACGATATTAATGAAAGATATCTACAGCCGGGCGAAAAAGTTAAAATAAAGAAGTTGTGTGAGAGGTATAATATAAGCGAAACTCCGATTAAACAGGCTTTAATTCTTTTGACCTCGGAAGGGCTGATTGAACATGTCCCTAAAAAAGGCATGCATATACGTGCAGTCAAATGGGAAGAGTTAGAGGAAATATTTAATATTCGCCTGATGATTGAGCTTTACTTCAAGCGAGATATTATTGAAACCGTAAGACACGATACAAATATAAGAAAAGCTTTGGAAGAAAACTTGGAGCATACTTATGAGTTACTTGGCAAGGCAACTGAATTGGAACACAATAAAAAGATATATTTGGCAGACAGTAATTTTCATATGCTGTATTTAAAATGCTCAGGAAACCAAAAGGCGGTTGAAGTTTATCGCAACCTCAATGTTCATTTGTTCGCAAATTATATTTTTGGCAAACAAACTCACGAAAAAACCGTTGAAGGTATTGATGAACACAGACAAATCTTAGATGCTATTGTTGCGCAGGATGAGGGTGCGTTAGAAAAGGCAATTCGCCTTCATATTGAAAACGCTAAGTCAACTATTAAGTTAATTCTAAAAATGGATAATATTTCAGCAAACTTTTTTTGATATAGGACTTCGAAAGGATTAATGCGATGAAGATGACATTTCGTTGGTTTGGGGAAAATAGCGACTCTGTGTCTCTTCGCCAAATAAAACAAATCCCCGCGATGACCGGAATTATGGGCTTTTTGGACTATAAAGCGGCCGGCGAAATATGGACTGAAGATGAAATCTCTAGGTATATTAACAGTGTAAAAGCTGCGGGGCTTGATTGCGATGTAATTGAGAGCGTTAACGTGCACGAAGACATTAAAATGGGATTACCTACGCGCGATCAATATATAGAAAATTACTGTATTACGATTAGAAACTTAGCAAAATATGGCGTCAAGGTTATCGTATATAACTTTATGCCCGTATTTGATTGGTTGCGTACGGATTTAGCCAGAGTGATCGAGGAAGATGGTTCAAACAGTCTTTATTTTGATGAGGCAGAGCTTGGTGATATGACTCCGATTGATATAGTGCGCGCTACTACAGAAAACGCAAATGGGTTTTCTCTGCCGGGATGGGAGCCGGAAAGGCTTGCACTACTCGAAACAACATTAAAACAATATGAAAACATAAACGACGAAAAATTACGTGAAAACTACAAATATTTTTTAGAGGGTATAATTCCGACTTGTGAAGAGGTTGGCATTACTATGGCATGCCACCCTGATGACCCTGCTTGGCCGATTTTCGGGCTGCCCAGAATTGCTCATACAAAAGAGCAACTTGACAAAATAGTGAATCTTGTAGATTCCCCGAGAAATGCACTATGCTTGTGTAGCGGTTCGTTAGGTTCAAATTTGGAAAACGATATTGCCGATATTATTCGTTACTTCGGCAAAATGGGCAGAGTTGCATGTGTGCATCTGCGCAACGTGAAGCATCTTGGCACTAGGAAATTCCGCGAATCCAGCCATCTTTCTACTGATGGTGATATAGATATGTATGAACTTGTAAAAGCGATTTATGAGACATGTCCGGATGTTTATGCAAGACCTGATCATGGTCGCATGATTTGGGATGAAGTGGGTCGTCCGGGATATGGATTGTACGATAGAGCTCTTGGTGTCGCATATCTCAACGGTCTTTATGAGGCAATCGAAAAGAACTCAAAACAATAGGCAAAGTAATAGTGGGAAAAGCGGAGGTAATCATGAAATTATCTATTTCAACTTTATCTGACAAATCAGGCTGGGCGCAGGCGGGAATTAGTATTCCGAATTTTGACGTGCTTGAAATGCAAAAGAAAACGAAAGAAGCACCTGTATGGGTGCACTTTGGCGCAGGAAATTTTTTCCGTGGATTTATTGCGGCACTGGCTCACAATCTGCTTGAAACCGGCGATATGGATCGAGGAATTGTAGCTGTATCAACATACAATCGTGATATTGTCAGTCGAATTTATGAACCGTATGACAACTTGATTTTGAGAGTGTCACTAGGTGCAAAAGGAACACTAATGCCCGAAGTATTGGGTTCCATAGCAGAAGCGTTGGTGCTTGAGCAAGAGGAGCTAACAGGTCGAACGAGGCTGCACGAAATATTTAAAAATCCCGGCTTGCAAATCGCAAGTCTTACTATTACAGAAAAAGGTTATGCGTTGCGTGACCCAAGCGGTGAATGGCTTCCTTCTGTAGCACAGGATATGGAAAACGGGCCGGGCAAAACGTCGCATGCGATGGGCATTTTAGCTGAATTGCTATACAGTCGCTATCTTGCAGGAGCGTATCCTTTAGCGGTTGTGAGTATGGATAATTGTTCACAAAATGGCACATTGCTCAAAAATGCAGTTTATGAAATTGCAAAGACTTGGGAAAATGCAAAACATGTGGACGATGGTTTTCTGACATATTTGGATGATGAATCAAAGGTCGCTTTTCCGTGGACTATGGTGGATAAAATAGCACCAAGACCGGATGAAACAATTGAGGCAGATTTAAAAAGGCGCGGAATTGAAGACATGGAGGCAATTGTTACTTCAAAAAACACGTATATTGCACCCTTTGTAAATGTTGAAGACTCGGAGTATTTGGTTATAGAAGATAAATTTCCGGCAGGCAGACCTGCGCTTGAGAAAACGGGCGTATATTTTGTCGATCGGGACACTGTCGGTAAAATGGAACGTATGAAAGTGACAACATGTTTAAATCCGTTGCATACGGCCATGAGCATGTATGGTTGTCTGCTCGGTTATACACGAATCAGTGCTGAAATGAAAGATAAAGACATAGTTGCATTGATAAGGCGTTTAGGTTATGTGGAAGGTTTGCCGGTTGTCGACAATCCAATCGTCATATCACCTAAGGAATTTTTGGATACAGTAATAAATGAACGATTCCCGAATCCGTTTATGCCGGATGCGCCTCAGCGCATTGCAACCGATACGTCGCAAAAAGTTGGAATTCGTTTTGGCGAAACAATTAAACGTTATGTTGAACAAGGTTTGGATATGAATTCTTTGATTGCAATTCCGCTCAGCATTGCAGGGTGGTTTCGTTATTTGCTGGCTGTAGATGATGAGGGAAATGAAATTGAAGTATCATCTGACCCGCTTCTAGCTGAATTGCAGGAAAAAGTTCGCAGCATAGTATGGAACGACCCGAGCAGTTACAACGGGCAAATTAGAGAGATTTTAAGTAACGAATTAATTTTTGGAATTGATTTAACGGAAACGCCTCTTGCTGATAAAATCGAAGCGATATTTGTTGAGCTTCTTGCGGGCAAAGGTGCGGTTCGAGCCACGTTACAACGATACTTGTAATTTTCGGTTTCGTGTAAACATTTGCGTTCCATTGTGCGCAAAATGTGGTCATGGTATCGGCAAACTGCGTTGTAAAAATAATCTTGTTATGGTAAAATATTGTTGCAACATATATGGTTGCAGCAATGAAAAATAAAACACACTAATATTATTTGAGAAGGGAAAATGAAAATGAAGAAAGTATTTACTCTGTTACTTGCTGTGATGCTTATAGCTATGACTTTTACAGCATGCGGTAACAACAACCAGCAACCGGCTCCGCCTGCGAATGGTAATGACACGCAGGACAACAATGTACCGGCGGGACAAGTGTTTGAATTGATGATGAGCACACAGCTTGCGCCGACCAGTCCGATAGTTCAAGGTTTTTATACTTGGGCTGAAAACGTTTATGAGCGTAGTGGAGGACGACTTGTAATAGAAATCTTCCCATCTGCGCAATTAGGTAGTGACGAGGACGTTATAGAGCAAGCGATTCAAGGCTTAAACGTTGCGGTACTGACAGACGGTGGTCGTATGGGCAACTTCGTACCTGATATCGGTATTATCGGTATGGCTTACATTGCTGATAACTATGATGACGTATTGGCAATTACACAAACTGATGTTTTTGCAGAGTGGGTTGATGAGCTTGCTACTCAGCATAGTATTCGCGTTATAAACTTCAACTGGTTTGATGGTGCGCGTCACTTCCTGACAAACACTCCAATCCGCACACCTTCAGATTTGGCAGGTGTCCGTATTCGTACACCGGGCGCACCTGTTTGGGCAACTTCAGTTGAGTCTTTAGGAGCAACACCTGTTGCTATGCCTTGGGGTGAAACATACAACGCTATTCAAACCGGAATTGTAGACGGTGCTGAAGCACAACACACAGCGTCTTATGCGGCAAGCTTTTATGAAATCGTTCGTTATATAAACAAAACTTATCACTTCCAATTAATAAATGGTATAATCGTCGGTGAAGTATGGTTCAATACTTTGCCGGAAGATTTGCAGACTATTTTAATTGAAGAAGCTATCGCTGCAGCAGCAGAAAATGCGCGCCTTGTAGAATCACTTGGTGCTGAAATTGAAGCAAGCATGGTAGCCAATGGTATGGTCATAATAGAACCGGACATTGCAGCTTTCCGTCAGGCGTCAGAAGCCGCTTATGAAGCACTTGGCTTTACAGAGTTACGTGCAAGAATTTTGGCTGAAATCGACAGATAAAACTAGCAGAAAATTTCTATTTGCAATTATCACCGGAGTCTTTTTTGACTCCGGTGATTTTGAAAAAAAGATTTTGTTGGGAGACCTTACTCATGAAGAAACTATACTACTGGTTTTGTAAGTTTGAAGAAGCCATTGTAGCTTTGCTCATTTTACTTCTCACAGGTTTGGTATTTTTGTCTGCAATCATGCGGACGATGAATCATCCAATCAATTGGGCTCAAGATTTTGCGCTGTTGCTTTTCGCATGGATTATTATGCTTGGAGCAGATGTTGCTTTGCGAAGAGCTGATTTTATACGTATAAGCCTTTTAGTCGAACGTTTTCCGGCTATTGCACAAAAGTTTTTATACTATCTTTGGTATTTACTGATTATCATCTTTTTAGGGATATTGATACGTTATGGTATTCCTCTGGCAATTGACAGCAGACTACGTTTGTTCCAAACTCTGGGTATCAGCTATTCATGGGCAACCATTAGCGTACCCGTTGGCGCGATGTTAATGATACTAACAATTATAATTAAGATGGCTAAAAATATACTAACAAAAAAAGAGACGGAAGATGCAAAGGAGGCGATATAAATGGAAGTAGTGGTTATTGTTTTCTTGTTACTAATGTTTCTCGGAATGCCAATCGCCTTTGCAATCGGTATTTCAGGAATGGTTTTTTTCCTTGCTGCTGAAACCGTTCCTACAGCCATTGCGGTACAGCGNGTCGTAGCATCAAGCCAAAGCTTTGCAATGATGGCTATTCCTTTGTTTATCTTTGCAGGAAACTTGATGAACAATACCGGCATCACAACGCGTTTAATTCGCCTTGCAAATGTTCTCACAGGACATATGTATGGAAATATTGCGCAAGTATCCTGCGTGCTTTCCACTCTTATGGCGGGAGTTTCAGGCTCTGCCAATGCAGATGCTGTTATGTCGAGTCGTGTCCTTGGACCGTCAATGATAGAAAAAGGGTATGCAAGAGGTTACGGTGCAGCGATTAATGGTGTTGCGTCGTTGATTGTAGCGACAATTCCTCCTAGCATGGGACTTATTATCTTCGGCTCAGTTGGCGAGGTATCAATCGGACGCTTATTTATGGGCGGTTTTGTTCCGGGAATTATGATGGCTATTGCACTAATGATTACTGTTAGATTTACGGCAAAAAGGCGTGGATATACGCCTGAAAGACCAAACGCTGCTTCATTACGTGAAGTTGGCAAAGCCTTTATAGCCAGCATCTGGGCACTTGTGTTTCCGGTTATTTTGATTGTTGGTATTCGTTTTGGGATATTTACTCCGTCGGAATCCGGTGCGTTTGCATGTGTATACGCAATTGTTATTGGGACACTTGTATATAAAGAGCTGACGTGGCAAAAGTTCATGAAATGCTTAAAAGATACGTCAAGCGATATCGGCATCATTATGATTATCGTTGTTTTGTCGGGAATTTTCGGTTGGGTTGTAGTGTTTGAACGAGTCCCGCAAGCNATGTCGGGTTTTCTTATCGGAATTACTGAAACACCTTTCCTTTTNCTAATGATTGTTCTCGCATTTTTAGTGGTAATNGGAATGTTCTTGGAAACGACAGTTGTGGCACTTTTATTGACGCCGATTTTGTTGCCTGTAGTAACGGCAGTTGGCGTTGATCCTGTTCATTTCGGACTATTGATGATGACCGTTGTTACAATGGGAATTATGACACCGCCTACGGGAATTGCACTCTTTACAACATCTTCAATTATGGGATGCAAACCGGAAGAAACTTCAAGGGCTTCAATTCCGTTCCTTATTGCGGTGCTTGTAGTAGTTGTAATTGTGGCGGCATTTCCGCAACTTGTATTGTTTTTACCGAATCTCGTTTTCGGTTAAACGGCGTCATTACAACAGCTTTGGCGGGAGACATGTTCACAGCCAAAGTAAAAAAACCTAAAAAAACAGTAGCCGGTAATGGATGTGAATCCAAGACTGACTACTGTTTTTAGATATTTTAAGATTCCCGGGTAAAGCCGGCTGTAAGGCCTCAAATTCAGAATGTCACACTTTACCTTACTACACGGCCGCTGCCGTCACCGCCCATGAGCTTTTCAACTTCAGCAACACTTACACGGTTGAAGTCGCCGCTGATAGAGTGCTTCAAGCAACTTGCGGCTACTGCAAATTCAAGTGCTTTTGCGTGACTGTCATAATGATTAAGACCATAAATCAGTCCGGCAGCAAACGCGTCACCTCCGCCCACGCGATCTATGATGTCGTTAATCATATAGTGTTTGCTTAGCAAAAATTCATCTCTTGTATTTAGGCAGGCCGCCCAACCGTTAATATCTGCGCTTTTGCTTTCGCGCAAGGTTATGGCAATCATCTTCATGTCAGGATACTTTGCTAATACTTTATCTGAAAGAATCTTATATTCGTTTGAATCTAAACTGCCGTGTTCTACCTTTACATCCGAAGTTATACCCAAAGATTTTTGAACATCTTCTTCGTTTGCTACGGTAACATCCACATACTTAGCGATTTCTGACATAACTTCATGAGCCTCTTTTCCGTACTTCCAAAGATTTTTCCGATAATTAAGGTCACATGAAACCGTAACATTGCGTTTTTTCGCTTCCTTAACGCTCTCTAACGAAAGCATCATAGCAGTTTCGCTGATTGCAGGAGTGATTCCGGTTATGTGAAACCATCCAATGCCGGAAAACGCTTTATCCCAATCAATATCGCCCGGTTTTGCTTCGGCAATAGAAGATCTTGCTCTGTCATATATAACGGTACTTGCCATCTGGTTTGCGCCACCCTCTAAAAAGTAAAGCCCCATACGACCGGGTCCGCGAAGTATTCGGCCTGTATCGACGCCAAAACGCCTAAGTTCACCAATGCAATGATCTGCTAAAGCATTGTTCGGCAAAACAGTCAAAAACGCGGCATCACAATTATAATTTGAAAGAGATACGGCTACGTTTGCTTCTCCACCCCCGAAAGTTGCCTCTAAGACAGGGCTTTGGAAAAAACGCTCTGCGCCGGGCGCTTTCAGCCTTATCATAATCTCGCCAAAAGTTAAATATTTCATATATAGTTACCTCCATTGCTGCTATCACAGCCACAAATTATTTGTCAAAAACTTCCCTGCCCACTAGCAATGGGGCAGGGGGGTTTATTTGTATAGCCAAGTTGTCAATACCTATTTTTGCAGTAGATGAATAGCAAACTTACCTATATTTTGTTTAAGATATACGGCTATCATGGCATCGCCTTTATATTTGGCAGTATCCATGTCAACTTCGTATCCTTGTTTTGCCAGCGCTGCAATTGCGCGATTGATGTTCGCAGTTTTAATTGCGATATGTCCATTTTCGCCGAGAAACGGGCTTTTCATAACTTCAATACCGCTACCGGCAAAGTTTGAAGAAGCGCCCTCTTTGATTCCTGTATTAAACATTTTGTTGAACAGTTGGCAAACTTCCATAGACTCATTTTCGTTTTCGCAGTTAATTCCCAAATGCCCGAACTCAAAACCAAGCGCTGTTTTGACTGCGTCTTTCGCAAGCGAAGTAATCTTTGCGAAATTACCTGCCGTTATGTCAGCGCTTCCGCAGAACCAACTTCCGCCAACTGCATGAATGAAAGGCTCAGCAACATATTCAGATAAATTTTTGTCTGATATCCCGCCTGTAGGAATAAACTTCACATTTCCAAAAGGTCCTGCGAGTGCTTTCATCGCGGAAATGCCGCCATAAACATTTGATGGGAAAAATTTCAATACGTTAAGCCCTAAAGATAAGGCTTCCGTGATTTCCGTAGGAGTTACACAACCCGGTGTAACTGCAACATTGTTTGAGATACACCACTCAACTATTTCCCTGTTAAACCCCGGTGATACGATAAACATCGCTCCGGCGTCTACAGCTTGTTTACATTGTTCAAGTGTGAGTACCGTTCCGGCACCGACACATATATCAGGGCATTTTTCTGCCACTTTGCGGATAGAATCCAAACCTGCGGCAGTTCTGAGCGTAATTTCCATAATGTCTACACCACCTGCAAGTAGTGCATTTGCGGTAGGAATCGCATCTTCTGTACGTTCAAGAACAACAACCGGCACAATTCCGCAATTCCCAATTTGCTTTAATACATCCATAAATTTTTAATACCTCCGTTTATTTTATCGGTGGCAATGCCGGGTCGACTAACAAGTCATCCCACCGTCAATAATGATAACACTTCCGGTCATATATGCTGACTCGTCGCAACTCGCAAATAATATTGTATGTGCAATTTCAGATTCCATACCGAGCCTGCCTATAGGTTGCCTTGCCATAAATTCTTTGCGTGTAGCTTCAGGGTCAGGAGATTCTTCAATACGCTGATTCAAGGCGTTTGTAAGAGTTGTTCCCGGACAGAGCACATTTACTCGAATTCCTTGCGAAACATATTCAGTAGCGACGGCTCGTGAAAGCGCTACAACGGCGCCTTTAGAAGCAGAGTAGACGCATCTGTTGATATGCCCTTTTAGAGCTGCGACAGAGGCAATATTTACAATTACGCCACCGCCTGTTTTTATCATCTGCTCAACACAATATTTCATCATCGAAAAGGTGCCTTTGACATTTACGTCCATTGCTTGCATCAGATCTTCTTCTGTAGCATCAAGCAAATAACCGGAATGAACCATCCCCGCAATATTCGCAAGGATATCAATTCGGCCGAACTTTTCTATTGCTGCGTTTACAATTTTTTTGCAGTCATCAGGTTTTGTGATATCACCATAAACGAAAAGGCTTTGATCGCCTGCGGCTTCTTTAACAACACTCTCGTGTTCCGAAAAAAGTGAATTAACCACTAACTTGGCATCGGCCTTCGCGTATTGTTTTACGGTTTCAAGGCCAATTCCGGAACCACCGCCCGTAATCACGACCACTTTATCTTTAAAATTCATTACATTTCACCTCGTAGCTATAAATTGACTTATCCGAAGAAGAAGTTTGGTAAAAACAAAACTGCACCCGGAAAGAATATCATAAACGTTAGCGTTATTAGTACCACAAGTAACCAAGGAAGCGAATGTCTCAAATATTCGCCCAAACTAGCCCCCAGAATCGAGTTGACCGCAAACATTGAAATACCTACAGGAGGTGTATTCAAACTTGCAGTAATTGTTGTACAGAAAATTAGTCCAAATACAACAGGGTCAATTCCAACGGATCGTACCAGCGGCAGGAAAATAGGTGTAAGTAATATTATTAGAACCGAACCCTCGACAAATAGACCGATAAGGAAAAGGAATCCTACTATCATAAAGAGTAACAATATCGGCTCAGTGGTTACGCCTAAGAAAGATTCGGTAATCCTTTGTGGCACACGCTCAAAAGGAATTCCATAACCGAATATGCCTGACATTGCGATTATAAACATAATTGCGCCGATGTCAACAACAGCGTTACGCAAGCTTTCAAGGAAGTTTGTGACATTTAATACTCTGTAAATGACTAATCCCACAAATAAGGCATAAAATACGGCGAATGCGCCAATTTCGGAAATACTGAACATACCAAAACGTATACCAATAAGTAACATCAGCGGGAACAAAAGAGCCCAAACTGTTTCTTTTAGGGAATGTAAAATTTCTTTAAATGATGCCATTTCAACTCGTTCGGGTTTGTAATCCAATCGTTTTGATGTAATACGCACGGCAATCATAAAGACGACCATGAGGAACAATCCGACAAAAAGTCCGGCAGCAAATAAACGACCGATAGAAACTTCGCCTACCGTACCGTAAAGAATGATGCCAATGCCCGGTGGCAAAGTGGCTGTAATCAAAGACGACCACGCCAAATTACTGGCAACGTAACCTCTCGCATAACCTCTGGCAATCATGTCTTTACCAAGGATACGAGCCTGCATTGCCGCATCTGCGGTGGCAGAACCGGAAACTCCGCCCATCAAAGTACTTAACACAACCCCAACTTGTGCGAGTCCTCCTATCATATGTCCGGTAAGCTGTGTAGCCAATTTAAGTAATTTTTCACTGATACCGCAAGCATTAAGCAGGTTGGCTGCCAAAACAAACAATGGTATCGCAAGCAATGCTGAGTTTTGCGTTTGAGAAACCAAAAGCTGAATTGTCATTGTAAAAGGCAACATAGGATATTGTAGGAAGAAAAGTACTCCTGCAATTCCAATTGCAAATGCTACGGGCATTCCGACAAGTAAAAATATGATAAATGCGATAAATACAATAGTCACTTATTCTCCACCTCCTTTAGACTCCCGGTTCCATCATGTTCATTATCAGGAATGGTGGGTTTGGCAAATAGTTCTATTAATTTATTTTTAATCTTACCAATTACGGTAAGAGTCATAAGCGAAAAAGCAACCGGAACAGCCAACGTTATCCACGAATAACTAAAGTTTGGCATGCCCTGGAATGTACGAAACCTCGTAGTCCACGTAAGTATTGAGCCTTGATAAACACCTACCACTAAAAAACACAGTATAATCAAATAACACAAAAGTTGTACTAAATGTTGACCTTTTAGTGGCAGAAAAGCTACCAACGTATCCACCCTAACCAGCTTGTCGCGGTAAAGAGCACAGTCAGCAGCAAGAAGTATACTCCATGCAGCCAAAAATAATGTCATATCCAGCGACCATGCTAATGGAACTCTTGCCATTCTAAAAAAAGCTGAAGCAAACATAATAGTAGTCGCACTCAGAAATAAAACACCGGCAAGATATAGCTCAATTTGTCGGAGTAGCGCGATTTTATCTTTCAAGCTTAGCCCTCCTTTTATAAACAATTGCTTGGGAAGTTCATTCGTAAGAACAAACTCCCCAAGCCATAATCAATACTGAAATTTAATAGTTAAAAACTATATTTCTACGCTTATCTGTCAAATCCAAGTGCTGCAAAAATTGCATCTCTGGTTTCTACAAGACCTAAATTCTCATAAGCTTGAATACTGCGTGCTCTGAACGCATCTAAGTCAATTTCATCAACTGTAACGATAGTCATGCCAAGTCCTCTAAGTCTTTCTCTAAGCTCATCAGCAAGTCCGCCAAGAGTATATCTTGAAGTAGCAAGACCGGCATTTTGATTTTCTTCTTGAAGAATTTGTTGTAAATCTTCAGGAAGAGATCTGAACCAGTCGTAACTGATTACAGAGAAGTTAGTCAAAAGAATATGACTTGTTTCGCTGAAATAGCTGGCAACTTCATAAAGTCCCATATCGTAAATGTTTGCATATACAAGTTCTGCACCATCTACAACACCACCTTGAATACCTGTATAAACTTCACCCATTGGTAGAGCAACCGGTACTGCACCTATAGCGGCAACAGATTCTTGCCAAATAGGAGCGCCAGGTGTACGGATACGCTCGCCCGCTAAGTCATCAGGATGACGTACAGGGCGATTGCTGATTACATGTCTATGACCTTGTACCCAGAAGAACGATAGAACTTTGATGCCTTCTTCTTCACGAAGAATTCTCAGCCACTCCTGAACCTTATCCAGTTCATAAAGTGCCAAAACTTCATCAAGAGATTCCATGAAGAAAGGACCGTTCATAACTGCGATTTCAGGAACATACATACCTAGTCGCGCAGAGTCAGTATTTTGGCCAATATTAGCGCCTGCTCTAATTTGCTCGATGATGTCTTCTTCAACGCCTAGCTGTGCACTATGGAAGACTTCGATAATAAGTCTGCCGCCGGATCGTTCATATACTGCATCTGCCCACGCTTCAAATCCTGCATGATATGGGTGTCCGGGTGTCAGTACGTGGTTAAACATTAGTGTAAATGTCTCACCCGGTGGTGGTGGTGGGGCTTCTCCGTTTTCTCCGTTGCCCGGAGCCGGTGCTTGGTTACCACCGCCATTGCCGCAAGCTGCCAAAGTGAAAGCCAACGCCAACACTAAAGCAATGGCAAAAATTTTTTTTAGTTTCATTTAAGTAACCTCCTTAAAAACTGCTCGTCGTGCTTTATTTTCAATCAGGTAAAAGTTTCCCGATTAAAAACAACAATTTAATTAACGCAAAATAAAATCTTCTTTTGATTTAAATAAATCTAGTTTTGCTATGTCGCAATTATAGCAAATATTTCAATTTGATGTCAAGCGTTATTATGAAATTATTAGAAAATTTCATGAATTTGCCAATACTCTGTCAATGTATCAAAAGAGCTGTAGATGGTTCGTGTTTAGCTAAACATTCCACAAACTGCAGTCCATGTCGCTCGGCATTTTGAAAATTCCATGGGAGTCAAATGAAACAGAACCAATTTTCACGCCGTCAGGTTTGCAGTTGCGTTTAAACTGCTGACTGAAAAATCTTTTGTAAAACACCGAAAGCCAATGTTTTATCACTCCGGGTGGATATTCGTCTTTAAATGCTTGACTTGCAATATATAATAATTTCTCAGGAGAGAAACCGTGCCTTACGGTGTAGAATATGAAGAAGTCATTGAGAACGTACGGACCTATGGCGTCTTCTGTTTTTTGTGAAATACCGCCACTTGCATCAGGCGGAAGCAGTTCAGGCGAAATTGGAGTATTCAATACATCTTCAAGTGCATAGCTAAGCTCCGAATTATCAAAACTAAACGACATATCACCGTTTGGCCCATTGAGCTTGTAATCAATAATCCAACGGATAAGATGCCTTACAAGTGTCTTCGGCACTCCTGCATTTACATTGTACATGGACATATGGTCGCCGTTAAAAGTACACCAACCGAGCGCTGCTTCAGAAAGGTCGCCCGTCCCGATAACAATGCCATTTTCTTTATTTGCAATATCCATGAGGATTTGAGTTCTTTCTCTCGCTTGAGAATTTTCATAAGTCACATCATAAATGTGTGAGTTGTGGTTGATGTCCCGAAAATGCTGCAAAACAGCTTCGTGTATTGCGATTTCTCGTGTTTCGGTTCCAAGGAGGTTCATAAGTTTAATTGAAGTTTCATGTGTTTCATTTGTCGTTCCAAATCCCGGCATAGTCAAAGTGAGTATGTCTTTGGCACTTTTGCCGAGCATTTTGTGAGTAGCAGCGCAAACAAGAAGTGCAAGCGTTGAATCAAGTCCTCCGGACACACCTATCACAGATTTGGCTGCGTTTGTGTGTTCAAGTCTTCGTGCAAGACCGGCGCATTGCATTTTAAATATCTCTTCACATCGCTCAGCTAGCTGCAAAGGAGAGCTAGGCACAAAAGGATTTTTGGCGTAAGTTCGCATAAGCGTATGCTTATTTTTGTCAAACAATGGCAACGGTTCAATCAAAACCGTTGTGACTGCCGGAATGTTTGCGAAATTAGCTGTTACTTTAGTCGCATGTTGTCTTTGAAGCTTTTCATTTCTGAGTAAGCCAAAATCAATATCTCCATACAATACCGTCGAATCTCGATTAAATGTGCTGCTTTCGGCAACAAGTTTTCCGTTTTCGGCTATTATATTTTGTCCGCTGCAAACAGCATCAGAAGTTGATTCATGAACTCCGGCAGAAACAGTTACATACCCGCATGTATTTTTTAAGCTTGCATTTTGCACAATTCTGCGTAAACGAGTTGCTTTGCCGGTTGTATGGTTAGTGGCAGACGGATTAAGTATTATATTTGCGCCGTTTAACGAAAGAACCGCCCCCGGTGTAATCGGAAGAAGTGCATCATCGGCAATTTCGATACCTATTGCAACTCCGGAAGCCTTATCTTTGAAAAGCAAGTTTCCAAAAGGAATTTTCTCGTTTGGTGTGTTTGAAATATTACTTCCGGAAATGAACTGGTTCGATTGTGTGCTCGGAACAAACATTTTAGGAACCAATCCTTTTATTTCACCGTTTTGTATGAATGCCGCACAGTTAACGCGCTCAACATCAAAAGTAACGTGAAGTCCAAGCACTACAGCAAACGGAAACGTCTTTGAAGCAGTAAGTATTTGCTTGAGCCCTGTAAGGGATTTTTCGCTTAAAAAGTCTTGATTAAATAAATCGCCGCATGTCGCGCCCGTAATACAAAGCTCCGGAAACACGACGACTCCGGGCTCATAGCTACTTGCAGCTGCAAGACACTCAATAATTTGCTTAGTATTAAATTCCGTATTTGCAGGTTTTAGTTTTGGTGTTACTGCCGCAATGCGAATGAAACCAAGATTTGACATAGAAATCCCTCCTATATAATCCAACCCCAAGGGATTGGCTTTTTGTACTATGGTGTGTATTTGTCATAGGTAAGTCCTACTTGTTTTAACAAGTATAGTATACATAAAAAATCGGTGAAATACAACTGTACTAGCATTTTTTACGCAAGGTAAAATTAAATAAATGTCGTTTAAATTTCCAAAAAATGTAAAAGCTTAACTTGACACGATAAGTTGACTAGTTATATACTAGTAGTGAAACTGCTAATATAGTTTAACAATAGGAGGAACGCGTGGTATATTGCAAAACGTATCGCGCTACAAACATATGAAAGAAATTCGCATATCAGAACTTAAACCTGAAACAGAAATACAAGATTTTTTTATGGTGAAAGCGATTGCCGTAAAAATAGGTGCAAATAAAAAGCAATATCTTGATTTGCAGCTTGGAGATTCGACCGGCGAAATTTCAGCTAAAAAATGGGATGTTGCAGACGAAGAACTTCCTGCGCTCAATGAGATAAAACCACAAGACATCGTTAAAGTAAAAGGAAATGTCAC
>JGI20163J15578_10000547_pt1 | contig 15547 bp, 10 predicted proteins | sample TergutCu122P1_FD_15578 | JGI IMG/M metagenome (IMG submission 15578)
TGAACTATGCTTTTCGATTACCAGAGGATTTGATAAGGGTAAATACAGAAGTGTGTATTGAAAGATACGGTATGTTCATACCACTTCCCGAAGTTGATCCAGAGGTAAATAGATTTGGGATTATAACAGGAATTTATGTATCATTATTAATGTATGAAATATCTACTGGAAATGTGCTTCCTTATGAAATCGTGTTAGACTATTTTTCGCAAGAATATGAGTCTGATGGTTCCTTGCGATTACATAACAATGGAAAACATCCAGAAATACATGATTATGTAGAATGGATGTGGGAAAGAAGTCGCTGGTGGATGGAGTTTGGCAGGTTTTTTAGTGATGTAAATGCGATGAAGTTTAATTACTATCTTAATAATCCAGACAGCGAATTTGGAAATCCTCCTATCCACTCACTGTCACCTGAGATGCTTAGAGTACTTGCGTTCACCTACAGTGATCCAGAATGGTGTGCAACTGAGATGAACCTTACCGAAATGTATAGAGCTGGATACTAAAAAGAGATTAAGGGAGAAAGAATATGAGTACAAGAGCACAAGTTCAAGCACAAATCAATAGAATTAATGGAGAAATATCCAGTTTAAATCAACAGATTACTACAATGAGAAACACACTGGCTGATGTAGAAAAAGCTAGGAGAGAACTAATTGAAATTCAGAGCTGGGTGGCTGAAGATAATCGAGCACTTAATCAACTTGATTGCGAAAATCCGCAGATGTGGAAAGGGTATAATCAGAGTAAATGTGAAAGTGATTATAGTGAATGTGTTTCACTGGGGGAGGATTACGCAAGGGAATTTGAGAATCTAGCTGAAGAACTTAATGAGACTGAGTCGAGAATTTTGTTGAATATACAAAGCCATCAGAGTACGATAGCGGGACTTAACAGCTCTGTATCGCAGCTACAGAACATGCTATCGCAGATACCAAGTTAAAAGGAGAACGTTGAAATGAGTAGAATAGTCATTGATAGAACAAGTTTTAGTGTTGAATTAAGAGAAATTGGAAGATTAAATTCATCTATTACAGGAAATCTCAATACGGAATCGGTTCCAAGTAGAGCTTTTGTAAGTGTTGAAAGACAATTCCTATTACTGCAAAGAATATGTGCTACTCTAGAAAGATATCAGAGTTTCCTAGATGGTGATGTGGAAAAGTTTAGAGAGTTTGGAAATATGTACTTTGAGACACAAGATATCGTAGTGAGAGGCATAGAAAACAGCCAATCGGTTTGACGAAATGATTAGAGCGATAAGTAGGTATAAGAGTTCTATTGAATTATGTAATCAATGAGCCAAATGTTGACCCTCAAACCCGGTGGATCTCTTACCACCAGATATCTTGCAGCTTGTTATAGATTATCATGCAGAAAACGGGGTGCCAGGGCGATGAAAATAAGAAAAAAGAAAATTTTAATTGTTCTTTGCCTGATATTCATTTTAGTGGGTTTATGCTTTGGGATAATTAAAAGCATTAGTACATCAGAGATGGAGGCAGTAGCTATGGAGCAAAAAATGGCTTACACACAAGTAAACTACGCATTTCTATTAGCAGATGATGATACAAGAACAAATAGTGAGGTAGATATTGAGAAGAACGGTATTTTTATGCCTTTCCCTGAAGTTGATTTAGAACGAAATCGTTTTGATATCATAGTTGATGTATATATATTATTATTAATGTATGAAGCAGCAACAGGAAAAGAGCTTACATACGAGACGGTCTTGGATTATTTTTCAAAAGAGTATGAACAAGATGGCTCTTTACGACTTCATAACAATGGAAAACATCCAGAAATAAATGAGTTTGTAGAATGGATGTGGGAGGAAAGTCGTTGGCGGAGAGAGATTGGTGAGTTTATAGTTAGTATGGCATCGTATTTGGGATTTTATATTGCTTTAAATCCAGACTTTGAACGTATATATTTCTATGCACTTTCACCTCAGATGCTTACAGAACTTGCAAAGACTGTTATTAATCCAGAACGTTCTGCGGATGATATGAACCTTACTGAATTGCAAAAGGCAGGGTATTAGAAAATACCCTATACATTGTATTTATTAAAAAATATTTAGGAAGAAACATTTGGAGAGTGGAAAACTCAACAGTAATAAAGTTTTAGTATTTTGAGTTAAGAAAATAATAAATTAAGAAAGAGGAACTTGAGTAATGGAGAAGCAAGCGTCAATTAATCATTTAAAAAAGATAGTGATAGTAACTGCAATTATGATTTCATTTTTAGCCTCTAGTGTGTTTGGTCATACTGGAGTGCTGGCAGGTGTTGTGGGAGTAGAAGGGTGTTATTGTGAAGCCTATTATTCTTATGACTGTGAATGTAATGATGGTGTGGGAGGGAATGAGCCAGGTGGCAATCCTGATTATGGCCAGACCCCAGATCCAGGAGATAGTGGTGATGTAGGTTCTGGTGGTGGAGAGTCCAACAATCAAGGGGATGAAACAGGGGGAGATAATTCCTTTTTGACGAATCCAAGATGGAATTGGAACTTGATAGGGGATGTTATTAACTGCCCTACCTTAAATGCTAATGTCAATGAGCAGGAGGATGCTCCTGCAGATACCCCTACAGATACTCCTGCAGATGACCCTACAGAAGGCATTACCGATGACCCTACAGACATTTCTACTGATGAGGAGCACGAGCTTGAAATGTCAAGTCGTATGCTAAACCCTTCAAGGGAATTCATTGACTTAGCCAACCGTACGAGATTTCATGTGGACAGCCAGATTGAAGGTTTGCCTCCTTTTATCAACATGGAGATGATCGTAGGAGTGTTGAGGGCTCAAGATACTTACGGCTTTCCCGCTTCAGTAGCCATTGCTCAGATTATTCAAGAGGGTGGTTATGGAGCTTATGGGCCAGGTGGGGAATTTGGGCTAGGACTTTCTCGCTTATCTTATCGTTATAACAATCTCTTTGGAATCAAAGGGGTAGGTCCTGCTGGTAGCGTAAGCATGCGTACTTTTGAGATGACTCCTGCAGGAGATACTTATTTTATCAATGATTATTTTAGGGTGTATAACACCTTTACAGATAGTATTATGGACAGAAGCCAACTCTTATTGGAAGAGTATTGGGATTTAATCGAGGGTGTAACCAATGCCAATGAGTTTGCTTGGAATATTTCAAGACGATGGGCAACAGATATCAATTATGCCAGCAGCTTGATTCGCCATATGGAAGTTTATGATTTGTATCGTTTGGATGAGATGACCTTGTATGATTATCACGAACTTATTGGAGCAGGGCGATTCATCCATCCAGTACCTGGTTCTACCATAACCAGTGTATTTGGCTGGAGACCTTGGGACAATGCCTATCATAGAGGGATTGACTTTGGGACAGGAGCTCTCAACCTGCCCATCTATGCTGCGGAGTCAGGTGTGGTTACTTTTGTAGGTTATGGAGTGACCGCAGGGAATTGGATCGCCATCTATCATGGTAATGGGTTGTACACAAAATACATGCATAACTTTGCTAACTTTGTAGAGGTAGGCCAAAGAGTGGAACGGGGTCAACAGATTGCATTAACAGGGAATACAGGGCATTCTACAGGGAACCATTTGCACTTTGAAGTTCACCTTAACGGGCAGGCGATTAATCCTATCCTGCTGTTAGGTTTTGGGTTTTAAAAGGTAGCAATATCAATCGTTATAGAGGAGTAAAGAGACAATGAAAAAAAGATGGATTCCCTTTATTGCATTAACGCTAGTTTTAATCTTTGCAGGAGGGATACTACTTGGCTCTGCTACAGAAGCAGAGCAACAATCAGAATTTTGGGCTTATAGAGTAGAGATTCAAAATACCATTGCGGTGGTGAATTCTGATGTTGGGGCAGTTGGAACAGATGGAGAGCGGCGGAATTATTCTGCGGCAATTATTCAGGCATTGGAAGAGGAGTTTGTCCAAGCCTCTCCAGCCATGGCTGAAACAGGATTTCTTGAGGGTACCTTTGGGGCTGTGATTACTTTTCCCTCTCATGTTTCTGCTGGGATTATGGCATTTAACCAAGGGTCTCCCCAGAGAGTTCAGTTGGAATTTATCATTAATCCCAACCTGACGGAAAAAGAACAGATTGAAACCTTCCTAAGAATACTAAATTTGCAGAAGTCGATTAACACTACCTTGGCACGAAGTAGTGTAAGCTCTGCTTTTGAACAATTTCATGATGCTCAGGAGCACGTCCTTGATATTTTCCAGTATAAGGAAGAGGGCTTGGCAGCTATGGATGTGATCGAGTTAGATGAATTCACTCCTTCTTTAAATTTGGATGATCTTCCAGAGAATCCTTTTGAGCCAAACCCATTTGATGGAGAGAGCCATCTTTCTACAGTAGAAGGATTTGCTACTTCTGTTGCCAGTTTGTTTCTGGGGAGTTACAGTCAGGCTTCTTCCTCTTTTTTAAGTATGAGAGAGGGGTTGCTTTTAATGTCTGATGACATTCCCATGCGAGCAAGTGACTGGTTGGAAAATCTGGAAGAATGGGCCAAGGAGTGGGAAGAATATGGAGAGTCCTTGAGAGTAGATATGGGATTGACTACGGGACTGGTAGATGATTTGAATCGTTTTATACAGGAGTTGGAAGATTACCTTTATTATAATGTATATGATTTTGTTACTGACATTAATATCTTTACTTCATCCTTGAGAGGATGGCACTCTGATTTGTCTGGTAGTTATGATACACAGTTTGACTTCCATTATCGACTTGGAGAGGATGCTGATCACATTAACTATTATGTAGTTGCACGAAAGAATGCTTATATAACAGATTTAGAAGATTGGCATGAACACTTAGATGATGGTTATACTCATCTTAGTGGTTGGTTAAATGTTGCCACTTGGCTCGGTCAGCAAAATACCAGGCGTGGCAATTTGCAAAGCCAGGTAAATACAGTTGGGCAACGACCATACAGAGGAGACTATCCAGAGCCTCCTGGAGAAGAAAGTCCAGGTTATCTAGCGGATCTTGCTGCTTGGCGTCAAAACGTTATGCAAGTTAGTGCTAATGTGATGACTATACTGGAGGATTTAGAAGGGGATTTGGAGCGTTCGCTACCGGATATATTCTATTTTGACCTTGAAGATTTTCCACAGGATAATCATCTTGATGTTCCCATAGGTCCTGCAGAGATGACTGTATTATTAGAGGAACTAGGGGGGTGGAATGTAAATAGACCAAATCAAGATGAATTGTACGTTGATCCCTTTGGAGAAGAAGTCCCAGAAGCTCCTGAATTCTATGAGCCTGAGATTCCAGAAGAGGGGGCTCCTGAATCAGCAGAGAGTTTTTTAGAGCCTCTTAACGATTTGAGAGGACAACTGGATGCTTTTAACATGGATGAATTTCTTACGGCTGATACACTACAAAGAGTAGAAGAGATTAATGTCTCTTTTGTTACTTATCTAGATTTTGTGAGAGAAGGCTTAGGGTTTCACGTAGAAGGAAATAACATGTTATTGTCTATGATTTATTTTGAATATACCAATTACCTGATGGGGCTTAGACGAGACATCTTTGAAGCTGAAAGAGATGAAATGGCTCATCTTCATGAGCGTTTGGAAGAGTTTTATGATGAACATAGAGCAATTCGGTTAGACACGAGTACAAGATTAACGGATTTTTCAAGAGTAATGCCTGAGAGTAGGACAGAAGCAGGAATTAACCGAGAGTGGATTGAGCATACCATTACCCCATTTGAATTTATTCCTCCTGTATTTAGAGGAGAGGTTGATGCAGATATGTTTGAAGGATATTCTTTGGTGGAACGGTTTGGCAGATTCTTTGAGGTGGCGATCCTCTTGGTTTTGCTGGTGTTTTTAGTTACATTATCTAGTCATTTTGTATCTTCTAAAAAGAGCAAAGAGGAAAATGCTAAGAGATAATTAACCTTTATAGTATAGGAGTAAAAAGCTATGAAAAAGAGATGGATTCCCTTTATTGCATTAGCCTTAGTTGTGATTTTTGTGGGAGGGATACTACTTGGTTCTGCTACATGGGCAGAGCAGCAACCGGAGTTGTGGGTTGCCAGAATAAATGTTCAAACCACCATTGCGGTGGTGAATTCTGATGTTGGAGTAGAGAGTGAAGGAGGAAATCGTTTAAACTATTCCGCCGCCATTATTTCGGCATTAGAAGAGGAGTTCGTTCAAGCCTCTCCAGCTTTGGCTGAAACAGGATTCCTTGATGGTACTTTTGGTGCGGTGATTACTTTTCCCTATCATGTTTCTAAAAGGGTGCTTTCTTTTAATGATCGGGAGCCCCAGAGGATACAGTTAGAGTTTATGATTAATCCTTATCTATCTGAGCAAGAGTATGTTGAGACTTATCTAAGGATACTCAACCTTCAGATGGCCATTAATAGTACCTTAGCACATACTTATGTCAGTTCTATCTTCGGACAGCTTCATGGTGCTCAGAATCAAGTGACGGATATCCTTCAGAACAAGGAGAGGGATTTAACCGCTATGGAGATTATTGCTTTGGAACAATTCACTCCTTCTTTGAATTTGGAGTATGTTCCTGACCTACCTTTTGACCCAGAATCTTTTGATGGGGAAGGGTTCTTTATCTCTAAAGAGGGGTTTGCCAATGCAGTTGCTACTTTGTACTTAGAAAGTTATAGAGAGGCCTCTTCCTCCTTTTTAACCATGCGAGAAGGTGTCTTTACCATGACAGAAGTGATTCCTGAGCAGGCTACTGGTTGGTTGTTGGAGTTAGAAGAGTGGGCACAAGAATGGGAAGAGTTTGGCAAGGAGCTAGAGGCTTATAAGGAGTTTGCGGTTGATGTGATTGATGAGTTGAATCAATTGTTAGAGGATTTAGGTGAATATCTGGATGATGCAGAAGAGTTGGTGGAAATCGCTGATGATTTTTGGTTAGAGTTAGATGTTTGGCATGATGAATTGTACGCTAGTTTTAGTCAGTTAGAGGGGCTATTTGCAACTTTTGAAACGGATATTGATGGAATTAATCAAAACATTGGTTTAAAGGAAGATTATAGATACTATTTGGACGGTTGGCATGGAGACTTATATGGAAGATATGTTGCAGTGGATGGTTGGTCAGTTGCTTCCAATTGGCACAGTGTGATGGTTGACAGGAAAATTGCTGCCCAGGATCAGATTGCGGATACCATTGATGCTCGGCCTGTAAGGGGTGATTTTGGTCCAGATGAGGAACCGGATTATCAAGATGCTGTGGGAGAATGGCTTAGAGTGGTGGTAAGTGTCACTGCTAGTGTATTAGGAGATTTAGGAAGTTACTTGACGCATATGGGGAATCAAATAGGGTCATCTTTGCCAGGAGGTATATTTAATAATTTGCGGGGATTTACCTATGAAGGAGAGTTGCCTAGTGAATCTGCTCAATTATCTACAGCAGGTCAAATGATATCGGAGCTGAATGAGGTAGAGTTGCCTTATAGATTGGAAGAGAGCCATCCATACTTTGATGGTGAACCCCCAGATCCAATAGAGCCTTTTGAAGAACAAGTTCCTGAGGAAATTGCCCCTGAGTCAGTAGAAGGTTTTTTGGATCCTCTCGATGGTTTACGTGGACAGATAGAAACTTTTGATACAGAGGCTTATCTTACAGAAGCGTTGTGGCAGCAAGTAGAAGGCATGATCGGTGGAGTAGGTTCTTATCTAGATTCTGTAGGAGGAGAACTTGGGGGTCATATAGAAAGCAACTACATGTTATTGTCTATAATTTATTTGGAGTATGTGAATTACCTTTCCAGGCTTCGTCAATCCGCCCTTGATGCTGAAGCCAGTGAGATGGCCAATCTTCGTGAACGTTTAGATGAATTTTACCAGATTCATGATGTTACTCGACTGGACACCATTGCAAGGCTGATTGATTTCTCTGGGATGATGCCGGAAAGTAGAACAGAAGAAGGAGTTAACCTAGGGCTGGTGAATCATACCATTACTCCTTTTGAATTCACTCCTCCTGTATTAAGGGAGGGGGTTAGCCTTGAACGATTTGAAGGAGAATCGTTGTATGATCGTTTTGGTAGGCTTTTCTGGATTGCAATGGCTTTGGCGGCGTTGGTATTCTTGGTTACTTTGGCAAGCCATCTGGTATCTGCCTGGAGGAATAGAAAACTTAAAGTGGGTAATCAATAAAAATAAATCTCAAAAAGTATTACAAAAAAATAGTGACTGAGGGAGGTTACATATGAAATTATTTAAGAATTTTAAACAGGTACTTGCACTTATTCTTATTCTAGTATTGACGTTGGGTTCTGTGCTAATTGCTGGTGCACACGGTGACTACGATAGGGAGAGTGATTTGGAGATGAACGTCACTGTTGATGATGTTGATGACCAATCATCCTATGGTGTTTATGATTTAGAATCGTCCCATGGTGTTTATGATTTAGAATCATCTTATGACGATTACTATTCTGAAGAATCAGAAAATCCTGATTCTCCACAGAATGAAATCACTGGAGAGTTAGAAGAACCAAATGAAGATGAGATATTTGAAGATAATGAAGATGAGGAGTTTGCCCCATTTAGCACCATGTTGACTGTTGTGTTTAACGGCAATGGTGGAATAATCTCTGAAGGACAAGGAACACGTACCGTCATGGCAGGTACATCCATCACAACTGCAAATATGCCAACCGTTCCCTCTCGTGCAGACTGGGTATTCAAAGGTTGGACGAGAAATGCTGATGGTAGTGGTAGTGCATTTACTGGAGCGACTACTGTAACCCAAGCCATGGCAAATGCTCAAGGAGAAGTTCATGTCTATGCCCAATGGGGACATGCAGTAAGATTTTTTGGTAATCCTACAATTTTATCAGGAAGTGATGATCATGCCACTGCTGGCAACCAAAATTCTGCTACTAACTGGGGGACTCGTGTTGTTCCAGATAACACAAGTGTAAATGCCGCACCAGGCATGGTATGGCCAAACAATCCTCCCCCGAGAGTAGGTAGAAGTTTTGTGGGCTGGTTTAGCACCTACGAAATTGATGGGGGTTATGCTCCTGGAACCGTGGGGGAAGGTTTCACTGGCGACACCTTAATTACCTCAAGAGTTGATCTTTTTGCCCGGTGGGTACTGAATGAAATATACACCGTTACCTTTAACGCTGGTCCAGATAGTGATGTAATACCTGGTCATTCACCAGTTTGGGAAGTGTACGGAGGTATGAACGTATTGCAATCCAGTCGTATTGGTGCCACAGGTGGTGGCGTTGCTGTTGATTCAGAGATTCTTAATCAAGGCAATGTTCCAGTGATTTCACCTACAACATTATGGCCGAATCTGCCCAATGCGACTCCACGCCCAGGTCTTACCCATTTTGGATGGAGTACTGTTCCAAATCCTTCTACAGCCAATTTTCTATTTCATGGTGCCGATATGGCAGTTAATAATAACATTACTGTACACGCAGTGTGGGTACATAGAGTGACATTCAACGGACATACCGGCCAGCCAGGAGGAAACTCATGGCGAGATATCCCAGAGGCGGACTCTGGTCAATCTGTAGGGACTCATGGGCGCCTTTCAAGTAGCACTACTGGAGGTTCTTCAAATGTTATCCTTAACGCTGAGATTGTAGGTATGCCTGAAAACCCAGTACGACCTGGATTTGAGTTTATTGGGTGGACTACTGATTGGACAGGGATGACTCCCTTAAATAATTACTTCACAGATCTGGTAGCTGCACAGAATCGGGTTAATTTTGATGCAAACACTCCCATCACTTCAAATACCGCTGTTCATGGGGTATGGCTACGTAATCCTGATCGAACGGTAACCTTTTATTCTAATGGAGGAACCCCTTTAGATTGGACTGTTGCTATTGTTCCCGACGGTGGTGCCCAGTCATCACGCTCTAGCTCTTTCGGTGATCGATATCGTTACTTCCCTATTCATCCCACTCGTCCTAATTATGTCTTTATGGGGTGGTACATAGGTAATGAACTTAACGATGGGGGCAATGGTGGAATCCCAGCTTACCGCTATAGAACAGATACCATTGTAGAAAGTGATTTGCATGTCTGGGCACACTGGGTTCCTGCAGTCCCTGTAACCTTCATGCCAAATGGTGGTGGTGGCACTCCACAAACAGTTATGGTTCCTCAGGGCATGACTTGGTCAGATATGTCTGCTAGTATGCGTTCTACATCTTCCTACAATGGTTATGCTTTTGCAGGTACTTTACACATGCCTGCTCATCTCTTTACTCAGCCACCAAATCACGCTCCTGTGCTAACCACTACACTCTCAAGAAACAATAATTGGAATACAGCACCTGATGGCACGGGTATAGTATTTAATTTGAACACCTTAGTGGAGTCTCCTATGACGGTATATCGTGTATGGTTTGTGAATGTGACTTTCAACAATAATCATGTACGATTTGCACCAGGTTCACCTAACGCCACTCATAACACACACAATACAATTGTTACTGGTCATTCTTTCAGTAACAATCATTTACATGGTAACACTCCTGTTAATCCACCTGCATTCCGCACCATTACCAATTGGGGGGCCTTGCCTGTTTCTGGACGATCCTTTGTAGGGTTTAATACAGACTCAGGTGCATATCCTACAACCGTTACAGGTTGGGTGGATGCTCATACAATCCTGAATGAGAATACAGTCTTGTTTGGAATCTTCTCCTCAGGTGTGGTTTTCAACTCAGGTGCGGCACCTATGGAAGTTATCCTTCCTCAGCATAGAGAGCGTTTACCGGAGTTTATGGGACAACAGATTCAAGATACTCCTGGAGGAATGCCTCCTGACCCAGTGTGGCCAGGACAGGTATTCTATGGTTGGAACACTAATATTAATGGAACAGGCACACGGATTACAGGCACTTCTGCTGTGGGAGCTACTTTAAGAGTTTACGCTATATGGGACAGCACCATCACATTTGATGGCAATGGAGGAGTATTGCATCCTTCAACGGTTAGCCCTATTGTTGCAAGAGCAGGTAGCCTGTATGGCGGTATTTTACCACCGGCGGCTAATGCTCCTACTCGTACAGGTTACGTATTTGCAGGTTGGAACACAGCTCCAGATGGGTCAGGGATGGAGATTACCCCAACCACTCCTGTTGGGGAGAGCACTACATTGTTCGCCCAATGGACACCTATCCTTATGCATACGGTAACCTTCAACCTAAATGGGGGAACTCAAGCAGCAGGTGAAAACCCTGCACTACTGGTTCAAAAGGTACTACCAGGAGATAACGCAACAATGATTGCCAATCCTACCAGACCTGGATATAACTTTGTTAGCTGGGCGGTTGACCCTGTTGGAGCCACAGTAACAAATGTACAAGGAGACATCACCTTCACTGCAGTTTGGACACAAGTGGTTCTCCCAACCTTAACAGGAACCGTCACATGTGATGCAACGGGTGATTTCATCCCCAATGTGACCATAAGGCTATATCAATATGTAAACGGCGTATGGCAATATCTACGCTTCCAGCAAACCAATGTAAATGGAGTCTTTGATTTTGGAGCTGTACCTGTAGGTCCTATTCGAGTGATAAAGGATTATGACACCATCCCCACAGGTCATGTGGTAACCCATGGTGGCAATCGCTACCTGAACACATCACCTGAGGGAGCCTATGAAGAACACTTCCGTATCGCCCCAGCTCCAGAGCCACCTGCAGAAGGTACAGGCACCACCCCAGATGGAAGGGCTCCTAGAACAGGAGACAGCAGTGGATTTCTAGTTGCTTTCTATATGCTTATGATTGCCATGTCCACATTACTGATAATGAGCATTTTGTGGCAGGAGAGAAGAAGGGTTTTGAAGAGATAATATTCTGAGCACACTTGGAAGTGAAGGGTTGACGTTTTTGGAAGTTAAGCGTTGGCAATTTTGGAAGTTGAGTAAAATATAAAAAGCAGGTTTAATCGTGAATTAAACGATACCTGCTTTTTTTTTGCTATAATTGATTTTGAATTATTTTGCTGTAGGTATGCCAATACCGTATTCTTGGTAGAGTTTATTGAGATACTTTGAATCGGATGCCGCCTTCACAAGATCATCTAGACGCTGGTCTTTGTTAAGCCTTAAAATGAGTTGATTGTATTCTTCTCTTCCTTCTTCTCTTCCTTCTTCTCTTCCTTCTTCTCTTCCTTCTTCTCTTCCTTCTTCAAGTCCCCTTCTTCTCGCTTCGTCCATGACAAAATGTTCTCTTTCCAATGCTTTCATATACTTCACCCCCATATCTGGTCTACGACGCACTTTTTCAACGATTTCATGTAGCTTTTGGGTCGTTTCATTCAAGGCATTATTGCTATTACTGTCCACGATATATTTCAAAAGTTGTGATAGTTCTTCCTTTTGTCCTACAGTTCCACTAGCATTTAGAAAAATACGTTTTGCACCATCATTTAAGGAAAGATTGGGCTCCTCGATACAACGATTCTCAAAAGTATAAAAGAGTCTATTTTTCCCGAAAATATCCTTTGGTGTAATGATGATAATCCACAAAGGAAGCATCTGGTCATAGCCTTTGCCAGATGAAAGGTGCTTAGAGTCTACTAATGCTTGATAATATCGGCTTCGACCTGCCATCAAATGCATACCGCTTTCACCTTGCACTTCTACGTCATAGATCTTAGTTTTCTCACCTTTTTCACCATAAGCTTCTTCAATGTAAACATCTAAGCGTATGGCGTGATCCTTTGGATTTCCTGTAGTAATCACATTTTGAATTTTAAGTGAAACATTTTCGATTTTACGATCCATGATTACACTTAAAATAAGTTTAGCGACGAGTTCGCCGTCTTCCTTGTCACTAAGTACTTCGCTAAATAAGAAATCGTCAATTAAATTTAGCTCCTGAATGGTTTTCTTTTCTGTTTTTTTGTTCATAACACTTCCTCTTTCTTTCTTGGAAGTATCAGAATAATTACCATTGATTATAACAAACCCATGGTGCTACTGCAAGACACTTCCTTAATTTTTATGTTGCTTTTATGTGTTGGGGGTCTTCAGGTTTGAATAACCAGAAATAAATGATAGATGATCTTGAGATGTTACAAGAACTAGTATATCATATGGAATCTTTAATGCAACACCAAAGAAACAAAAAGATTGACTTTTTGATATACAGTATTGAAGTTTGACAACAGCCCTGCTATGATAGGGATGGGAGAGTAAAGAAACGCAGTTTTACAGGTATTCTATATAAGGGTGATTTGACAAGAGGATGGGAGGAGGACGACACGATGTTGCCTATATTTATTTGCGAAGATAACACGTTTCAAAGGCAAATGGTTCAAAAAATTATTGAAAACGAAATCAAGCTGAAAGAATTTCCTATGGAGGTGGTGTTATCCACAGGAGATCCTTTTGAAGTTCTTGGATTTCTGTTTAAGACCCCTAAGGTGAATGGACTATATTTCCTGGATATGGAATTGGAAAATTTAATGAATGGGGTGGATTTGGCTAGAAAGATAAAGGAAAAGGATCAGTTTGGTAAAATCATTTTTGTAACAGGGAAAAGTGATTTGGCGGATTTGATTCATGTTTATAAGATAGAAACCATGGATTATATTGTCAAAGACGATCTTGTAGAGATGGTTCGTCGAATTAAAGAATGTCTGGAATTGGCCGCCCATCAAATGAGCAACGAAGAGGAGGTGCGAAGGAATACTCTTCGGATTAAAGGTGAAGGGGGAAGCTTTGAGGTTGCTTTTGATGATGTGATTTATTTTGAATATATGGGGAATCGTATCATTCGCTTGCACTCCAGACAAGGTAGGGCGGATTTTGAAGGTTCTCTTAAGAAGATGGAAAGTGAAAATATCAACTTTTTCCAGAGTAATAGTTCCTTTGTCATCAATGTGAAAAGGATCAAGAACATTAATGGGCGAACCTGTGAAGTAGAGATGGAAAATGGGGACTTTGTTCCTGTTGCAATAGAGAAGTTGAAGATGTTGTTGAATCGGGTGGAGGGTTGACTTTTCACCCAGAGTAATGTAGAATCTAACCAGGAAGAAATATAAAGAAGTATAAAAAAGGGAGTGGAAATATAAAAAAGTATAAAAAGGAATTTGATTTATAAAAAAATATAAAAATAAACGCTGGAATATAAAAAAATATAAAAGGAGTTTTCGATTATAAAAAAGTATAAAACAGGAAAAGTTGTGAAACAATCAAAAGGTTATAAAACCAGGAGGAGAAATGCAAAATCCATTTAACCCGTCTTTTGGGAGAAAACCAGAGCGATTTATCGGAAGAAGTGCAATGGTTTATAATGTTTTAGACGCAATTGAGAACCCTAACAGCCCTTGGAGAACCACCCTTTTTATTGGGGTGAGAGGAAGTGGGAAGACAGCGCTGCTTTCTGGAATTCAAAAGAGCGTTGACTCAAAAAAAGTAATCTGTGTATCGGTGTCTCCCGATGTAGATTTTCTTGATAATGTAGTTGGCACATTATTTCAGAACATTCCTAAAGGTGTTAAAGATGTATTGCCACAGATTACAAAGATTTCAACAGGGTTAGGGTTACATTTTGATTTCAAAAAAGAAAAGGAGTTGCCTGCTTTTGCAACTACTTTTAGGTATCAAATTACAGAACTGCTTAAGGTGGTGAAGAAGAGGGGATACTCTGTGTTGTTTCTTCTGGATGAGGCTCAAAAGCATACAGAAGAGATGAGAACTTTCATCTCCACCTATCAACATCTGATAAGGGAAGAGTATCCTGTATCTCTTGTGATGGCAAGCTTGCCACATGTAATATCAGATATTTTAAATGATGATATTCTAACTTTTCTAAGAAGAGCAAAGCGAGTTCATTTAGAGTACGTTGATGTGGCATTAGTAGAGTTAGATTATCGTGAAGTGTTTGTGGGGCTAATTGATGAGACAGAATTAGATATTGTAGAGAAAGCGGCTAATGCAACTTATGGTTACCCTTATTTGATACAATTGGTAGGCTTTTTCTTATGGAACGAGTTGAAAGGGGGGAGTGATGCTTCGATTCATTCCATTTACGAAAAAACCATGATTCAAGCAAAGGCTGAATTGTACGTTAATGTACATGATTTGCTTTATCAAGAATTGTCAAAACGTGACAGAGAGTTTGTCTTTGCAATGGCTGTGGATGAAGAGGCTTCTCAAATGAAAGACATTGCCCATAGAATGAAGAGAGGCATGAATTACATCTCCAATTATAGGGCAAGATTACTTGATACTGGTTTTATAAAAGAGGCAGGACATGGAAGGGTTGATTTTGCTCTGCCTTATATGAGAGAGCATCTGAGAAGGAAGCGGTTTTGAGATACACCGGTGAAAATTTTTTAGTTCGAGATATCCATCATTTCCAAAAACCCACTTGTATAAATTTCAAAAAGCAGTTATAATACTTAAAGGTGGATTTGCCAAAAGCAATCCCACAACAAAGAATAATAAAATTAAATTTCAGGGCGGGGTGCAATTCCCCACCGGTGGTAATAGCCCACGAGCCGAAAGGCTGATTCGGTGAGATTCCGAAGCCGACAGTATAGTCTG
>JGI20163J15578_10000548_pt1 | contig 15541 bp, 14 predicted proteins | sample TergutCu122P1_FD_15578 | JGI IMG/M metagenome (IMG submission 15578)
ATGTTTTGATTTTGAAATAAGTGATAGTGATGTGCAGTTAATCGCTGATTTGAAAGGTTGTGCCGGATACTCAACCGACCCGGATACTATTACTTGGTGACGACAATATAAACCAAATGAGACAGGGGACGGTTCTCTGTCTTACGATTTTACAAATGCAATAGAGATAGCAATTTTGTATAATAAGGTGCTATTTCAAAGTGAAAGAGATAGAGTGTCAGGGGTGGTGCAGGATGATGACTAGGTTAGTTCAATTGTTATTAATAATTTTATTCTGCTTTACACTAATTGGTTGTAGAGAAATACAAGTACCGGAGGTAATAGATGTGCGAAGTGATATGGTTAGGAAGATAGAATTTGCGCGAGATATGAGATTCGATAGTACGCTAGGAAGTGATTTTGAGTGGCTTCTTGATGTAGATGGAGAAATCGAAATTATTTTTGTTTATCCATCAACAGGTTTTAACAGACGACGTGAGCGAGATTGGTCCGTTTTTAATACCGAAAACCCGCCTTCCAGAGTATATTTTTGGTTTCATTCGGTTTATACAGGCCGAGTAACAAGGGTGATAGACTCATTTATTGAAGAGCTGAATATTGACTTGGCTGAATTTAATTTATCAGAGTTTGATGGGCGAAATGGAATAAGGATAGGTTTTAGTAGATGGAACTGTAACTGGGAAGATGTTGATAATTTGTGGCGAAGTTTCGACCCTTCAGTGCGAGAAATTATTCAAGCACGTGTTGATATGATTCCTACATTACGCTATGCAAGAGGAATGAGACTTATCAATAATATGATTAATTTTGATTTTGATGCATTTGAGGCAGCGGTGCTACTTGCTCCGGGCAGAGCACCTAATATTACATTTGTTCATAACGAAGAAGAAGCATTAGCGTTATTTCCCGGGCGTGATTGGTCGGTATATGATGGTGTAGAAAATCCACCGGAAGTAGTTATATTGTGGCCTGACAAAGACCAATCACAAGGAGCCGTTAATGGACTAAATCAGAGCGTAAGAATAAATGATATTAACCTTGAAGAATTTTCACTTGAATACCCGATTACTTTGGCTGATTTAGTTGATAATTGGGAAAAGGTGATATTGGTATGGGAAACATTGTCTGCCGATAGACAAAATCGAATACGCAACAGAGCAGAAAGATATGGTGTTGATGCGTTTGAGGTTGCTGAGGAATATGAGACAGGTGAGACAGGGGACGGTTCTCTGTCTTACGAAGCTCCGTGCCAAACTATCGTTTTATATTTGAGTCTCCAAAAAAACCATCAAGCCCTTTAAAACACTGGATTGTTAGCCCAATAAATGGATATAGAAAGAATATAAGACAGAGAACCGTCCCCTGTCTCACCGGATACTCAACCGACCCGGATACTATTACTTGGTGACGACAATAAAAACCATAATGAGGTAGAAAAATAACTATGAAAAAAGCAATAGCCGTAATATTACTAATAACCACAATAACGCTATTTAGCGGAGGATTGTCTGCTGTCCGCTATTTTGATAATGCAATTTTTGAGTATCGCTACTCTGTAGCAGGGGTTGATTCATTTTTTGATTCACATGAACCTCAACCATTTATTAATGATGTGCCGTCACCAATCTCTGACCGACCGACAGAACACGCCGATGAAAAGTACTCTTTCACAGCGCCCGAAGGATTTAGCATAAGAAGCTATTCTTATGCTTGGGATTATGAAATGCTTGAATTGTTATATCACGAACTGCTGAGAAACAGGCATGGCGCAGAGATTAACATATTATATGAAATCGTAATATATCCTCAAGAAGCAGATGACTTAATATTAGGTTCATTTTCACCTATGACTGCTGAAACCGGGTTCGCTATGAACTTTCCGGCACTACCGGAAGATTTCAATTTAGCTCTAATGCTTGATGTCGGAAGAATTGTACTGTATGGCGGCGACACAAACACCACAATAGAAAGCATGGCAGGAATTTTGAGCCATGAATATGGTCATTTGTTCACTTTTTATCATATGTTTGACATGAGTTTTGAAAATGTTGCTGACAGTCATTATGCTCAACTAAGGCAAGCGACGAAGTATGGGCTTATTACAGAAGCACCTGAAGGTGACTTTTATCGTCTGAATCACTTTCGTTTTCTCATTGAAGTTGCCGCTGAGGACTATGTGCAACTCATGGGTTCGCCAACAGTGCGCCAGGTAGGCGCTTTTGTAGATGTGCGGCAAATGTTACTAAACGATTTGGAGAATCCGCCGTTTTCAGGTATATACAGAAATGCCTTTCCACAACTGAACATGAAGATACCNCTTGCAAGTGAGGTTCCGGGTCTCAGAGAGTATTTTTTCAGTTATATCGATGAAGANCCGGTGATGCCGATTGAAGAAAGAATGGAAATTAATCTTGAAATTCGACCTGTCACAGTGAGTCATGACTTAGTCACAGGGCGCACAGCCTTTACTCATCATGTAATAACATGGAATACACCATATCAAGACGCAATTTATACTCTTGCGACCTATGATCCAAATAACTATTCAGGCTTAGCACAACCAATCAAAACAATTTTCCAGGGGCAGGAGGCTTCAGCGATAATAGGTTCTATAACCACCACACGAGGCAATATGATTCACTCGTTAGATGATGGGCTTGCCGATGGTACTAGGGTCTTTTATGTCGTTGCATTACTACCGGATGGAACTTTTTATCTTTCTGAAAGACTGGAAGTACAATTTTGATGAAAACGTTGATGAATAAAATCAAAAATAATCGCAATAAACTCATAAGCATTATATTAATGCTTATGGTATTCGTTTTTATTACGGCAGGCTGTACCAGATTCGACATAAATATAGGCATTGACGAGGGCAATACAACCTACCTTTCTTATCATTTGGAGTTTGACTTAAGCAAGCTCAATGAGCGTCAGCAACATAGTTTTAGAGTAGCATTGTACCAAATAGCCATTCACTACCAACAGAATTTGGACTTCAACGTACATCTTGATTTGGAGTCAAGCCCAATAGTCTTTGAGGCAGAAAAGCGCGTAATGAATAATAGTTTTGAAGAAGCGTTTGAGTCGCTCAAAGCCATGTTGACAGATGAAAGAATGACAGTGTTTATGCAAGTTGATATGGATTCGATTGAGTATTCACGACAAAGAGGCTATATATTTAACGCAAGTACGGACATTAATAGAATTTTACAATCAGGCGATATTGAAGAACTGCCAATCGGTATTCGGCATGAACTTGAATATTATGTTGAAACAGGTGCGGGAACTATCACAATCACTATGCCGGCTGACGAAATAGTTACTGCATCTCATTATGCAAGGATCAATAATGGGCAACTAATAATGACAGTGCCGCTAGAGTTTACGGGGCAAACTGAATTCGAACTATCAGCCAAACAGAATTTGATTGGCGGGGTTACGGACGATTCACTTATCATGAATATTGGTGCGACATTTGCGAACTTACTTCAATCCGCATTAAGTGATTCAGATGATATTACTATTGCGCAACAAATATATTTTAGGTCAACAGCACAACTTATAAGCCTAATATCTGCAATACTGACAGGACTCATACTACTAATCACCGTCATTGTAGCTATTGTAAAACGCAGATAAATAAGAGCTATATGGGTGGGGTGTCACCCTCATATAGCTCTTTGTATTGTAATGAAATCGGTTCGCTTTATCTGAAAAAGTCATGGTTGCCTATTCTGATAACAAAAGGTCTGTTATTAGACGCCCAAGTGTTGGCCCCGGCACGGTTGAAGTACAGACTATTTCCGATTCCGTCAGCAACCTCGCCATTTAGCACTCGCCTTGCAGCATCAAGACTGCCTGCGGTGGGTGTTATGCTGTCTATGGAATTTCTGTGAGCCGGAGGGAATTGATTTCCATCAAGAATAACGCCTCTTATGGTACTGGGGAATANGGGAGAGCGAACTCTGTTCATGATAACATTTCCAATCGCNATNCTNCCCTGCAAGCACTCACCACGAGCTTCAAGATGGATAATAAATGCCAACCATCTGAGATTTTCATCACCGGACGAACCCTGCTGAGCCCCCGATCCCGAACCGGTGGGCGGGGTAGCTGTGCCGGAGCCTGTGCCCCATGTATTCGATGCCGCTGCTCTGGCGTCTCTTTCTTGCTGTCGCCTCAACTCTGCAACTCTGGCATTAATCGTATTTTGAATACGCACATCTTCATCGGAAAGCTGTCTGTGAAGTGCACTTGCGGTGGTTAGGTCTTCATCAAGCTGTGCGATGATGGCATCTAATTCCTCTACTTGCTCAAAAAGCTCAGCCTCCTTACTTTCGAGCAGAAGATACTCAACTTCCATTTCTTCCTTTGCTAATTCAAGAGCCTCTCTTGCAGCTATTGTTTCAAGTCTTGCATTGACAAGATTATTATATATTCTCTCATCAGCTCTCATAATATCATTAACAAAATCTATTCGCGCAAGTAAGTCAGAAAAGCTGGTCGAATCGAAAATAATCTCAAGATACGTTATCACGCCGCCTTCTTCCATGCTTCGGACACGTTCTCTGTACAGTTGCATTTGTGCATTTTCATTTTCGAGTGCAACGGTTATTTGAAATTCTTTATCTTCAATGAGAATTGCATATTCTTCAATAGTCGCGACAATATTCTCGATTTCAAAGCCGGTTAATATGATTCTGTCTTCAAGAACATTCTTTTTTGCAATTTCAGACAGCATGTCATATTCAAGAGCATCTATCTGCTCTTGCACTTTTTGCATTCGGTTTTGAATGTCTCTTCTGTTCTCTCTCAGCCTTTCTATATGCGCTTGCGTCACACGAGCTTCGGCGCTTTGAGAATCTATGAACGCAAAAAAGACCACGCTAAACACTATGATTGTAAGCACGATTGTAATGACTTTTATAGTTGTTATGGAGCTCATTTTTGAAATGTTGTTCATGATTTGTAAAAATCCTCTTTTTACCAAAGCGAACTTACGTAATCGCCAAATAACCGCTTGAACAATACAAATAATACCACATTTTTGTCAATTTGTCAAAAATATCATACTATCGATTGTTGCTGTTGAAAAAAATTGAATGTTGTGATATATTGGCAATCATAAGTAATAAATTATATTAATTAGGAGGCGAAGAATGAATATTGAAAAGCGTTATTTTGGAAAAACAAAAACCAATGAAGATGTAGATGCCTATGTGCTTAGCGATGGTGGTATCAGTGTAGAGATATTGACACTTGGTGGAGTAGTTCGTACTATCATATTACCAACTCCCGACGGTGATAGAGATATTTGTCTTGGTTTTGACGAAGTAGCAGATTATGAAACTAAAGGCGGGTATTTAGGGACGCTTATAGGCAGGTACTCAAACCGTATAGGGAATGCTGCATTTTCCCTTGATGGCAAGACGTATGAATTGGATAAAAATGATGGGCAGCATTGCTTGCACGGAGGTTTCCAAGCATTTGATCAAAAAGTGTGGAAAGCAACTGTAAAGCCTGATGGTCTTTATCTTGAACTTCATAGTTCGGATATGGAAAATGGATATCCGGGCAATTTGGATGTTGAAGTAAAATACAGCCTGAAAGACCGTGAGTTGGAGATTGAATATAAAGCTACAAGTGATGCAGATACACCACTGAATTTGACAAATCATTGCTATTTCAATTTAGGCGGTCATGCATCCGGCGGAATTGAAAATCATAAAATACAAATTTTTGCCGATAGCATAACTTCGATAGACGAAACATTAATCCCGACAGGTAAGCAACTTGCTGTGGAAGGAACACCATTTGACTTCAAAGAGCCAAAAGAAATCGGTCCGGGTCTGAAAAGTACCCACCCACAGATAGAGTTTGGAGGAGGGTATGACCATAACTTTGTTTTATCACAATCGCCGTATCGCGAACTAACTCCTGCTGCGGTTTTAGAATGTTGCGGTGTAAAAATGACCTGTCTTACCACAAAGCCGGGAATACAATTCTACAGTGGCAACTTTTTGAGCGGCGATAGCGGAAAAGAAAACGCAATATACAATAAACGAACAGGTCTTTGCTTGGAAACACAGTATTGGCCGGATTCTGTAAATAAATCTGAGTTTCCGTGTAGTATACTAAAAAAAGGCGAAACATATCACCATACAACGGTATACAAATTTGATTATTAAAATCCGAAGTTATAGGTCATATTCGAAATAATGGGGTGATTACAATCAAAAAAAAAGCAGCTGAAATAAGAATCTGTTTGCTGGGTGAGTTCACCATAACTTCCGGTAAAGCCAGACTCTCTGAGAAGGATAATAGAGCATCAAAAATTTGGAAAATGCTTCAATATCTTATTGTGCAACGGCACAGATTTGTGCCGCATAATGAGCTTATAGATTTATTTTGCGCAGATGAGGGTGTCGGCAATCCGGCAAACACTTTGCGAACAATGATATATCGCACTCGTGGTATTCTTGAAAAAGCGGGCTTTGATATGGTTGACGAAATGATTTTGTCAAAAAGCGGCGGATATACGTGGAACAACAAAATGGCGCATACAGTCGATGTTGACGAATTTGAAAAACTGTACTTCGTAGCAAACTCTAATGCAAAAACGGAAGATGAGGTTGATTTTTTGCTGAAAGCAATCGAGTTATACCGAGGAGATTTGTTGCCGGAAGCTGCGGGCGAGAGATGGGTTATGCCACTCGGAAGAAGATATCGCGCTATGTACTTTGATTGTGTGCATAAGGCACTAAAACTCTTAATCTTAAAAGATAGAATTGAAGAAGCTGAAAAGCTGTGCAGAAAAGCTTTGAGCATTGATTCTTTTGATGAAAAAACTCTTGAATATTATTTGCGCTCACTAATTGCTCAAGGGAAAAATTCAGAAGCGTTAGAAGAATATAAGAGCATGGAACTCATGTTTTATGACGTGTTGAATGTGAGATTTTCTGAAGATCTTCGCAAATTATTCAATCAAATACAGCGACCGGTTATAGATGAAGATATACCGCTTGAAGAAATGCTTGAGGACTGGCTTCGTGACGGGGATTTCCGGGGTGCGTTTTATTGCGATTTAAGTGTTTTTAAGACTATATGTCAAATCGAGGCGCGTGGTGTATATCGTCCCGGAAAATCAACATATATCGTAAGCATTAATGTTGACTCAAACGATTCTGACAATAAGCGCACCGGTTTGATGAAGCAGATTGGTATGGCAATTCCCGGAAGTTTGAGGAGAGGAGATTTATTCACACGCTCGAGCCCCAATCAATACATGCTTATGCTACATAATCTTACACATGAGAGCTGCAAAGCGTTGGTAGATAGAATAATGCGCACTTTGGATTCGAAGAAAGTATTGAGGATTGAAGAAGTTTCGATAAGAGCTTTAACCCCTGTTCAACCTGAATATTAGCCTTTTAGATTCTGATTTGTTCAGTCTTTTCTACCGCTTCATTTACAAGCGTTTCGACATCTAACGCGGATTCTGCTTTGAGCACTTCCGTCAAGTTTGGCTTTGTTTTCGGTCGGCGGGGAGTAAAGACGGTGCAACAATCCTCAAAAGGCAGGATCGATGTTTCATATGTTCCGATCTCACGCGATTGATTGACGATTTGAAGTTTATCAAAAGCGATGATTGGCCTTAGGACAGGAAGTGAAACACACTGCTCTACTGCGGCTAGAGCCTCTGCTGTTTGGCTTGCGACTTGACCTAAATTATCGCCTGTTACTAGTGCGACGCACTCTTTGTTTATGGCTATGCGCTCTGCAATGCGCATCATAAATCGTCGCATAATAATAGTTGCAAGTGCCTCCGGGCACTTATTTCGTATTTCCTCGGAAATTTGCGTAAAGGGAACGAGGTTCACAGTAAGCCTTCCGCAATAAGCCTCGAGAATCCTTGCCAGCTCTAAGACCTTTTCTTTTGCTGATTCAGAAGTATATGGCGGAGAGAAGAAATGTATCGGAAATACTCGCACACCGCGCCTTGCCATCATGTACATAGCCACAGGGCTATCTATCCCACCGGATAATAAAGCGACCATACTTCCGCCTGTACCAACAGGCAAACCGCCTGCGGCAGTTACCGCAGGACCATGAATATAAGCCGCAAATTCGCGAATCTCTACAAATACAGTGAAATCGGGGTTACGCATAATAGGTTTCAAATGCGGGAATTTTTCTTGCAATAGACCACCGACATACTGTGATAATTCTATTGAGTTCAAAGGGAAAGTTTTATCAGCTCGCTTGGATTCAACCTTGAAAGACTCCACGCTTTCAAGCTGTTCTTTTAGATAATTCGATGCAAATTCTACAATAGTATCTTTGTTTTTTTCGCACACCACCGCGCGTGAAAGAGTGGCGATTCCAAATATGGTTTTGCAAGCTGCAAAAGCGCCCTCCAAATCGCAAGGCCTTACAAGTCTTTCGTCATCAGTTTCAGGTTCAACATAAACAATAGATTGCATAGAGTAAACATTAAATTTGCCAAAAGGCTTGATTCGTCGTCTAATGTTGGAAAGCAAAACAGTCTCAAACGCTCGTTTATTCAAACCTTTAAGAACAATTTCACCTTGTTTTAACAATATTACTTCTCTCAATTTACAAACTCCGTTTCTTCAATATTGCACATATTATACCAAAAACTAACCTTGATTTCTATCCCTGATATCTATACTGAATAGCTTCTGCTAAATGTTTTGTTTGAATATCAGCACAACTATCCAAATCAGCGATTGTTCGCGCTACACGTAAAGTGCGATGGTATGAACGTGCTGTCATTGTGAGGCGAGAAAAAGCGTTACGCATTAGTTGCTCGCAATCAGGAGACAGCGCACAAAAGCTATCAAGCTGAGATGAACTGATATGAGCGTTACAACCAACTCCGACATTATCAAATCTGCGTCTTTGCATCTGCCGTGCAAGATTGATACGCTCTCGAATCACGGCAGATGATTCAGAACTTGAGCGCTCACGAAGTTCATTATATTCAAGTGACGGAGCTTCAATGAATATATCAATCCTATCGAGTAGTGGGCCCGAAAGGCGTTCACGATATCTGCTTAGTGACTTTTCAGAACAAACACATCGCCCCGAAGGATGCTTGAACCAACCGCATTTGCATGGGTTCATAGCGCAGACTAACATAAAACGACTGGGATATGTCATCGTTGAAGCAGCGCGCGAAATAGTCACCTGCCCATCTTCCAACGGTTGCCGTAAAGTTTCCAGAACATCACGAGTGAACTCAGGCATTTCGTCAAGAAATAAAACACCGTTATGAGCAAGTGAAATTTCACCCGGTTTTGGATGTGAAGTACCACCTGCCATCGCCACACTTGAAACCGTGTGATGAGGGGAGCGAAAAGGCCTTGAGGTAAGAAAAGGCATGTCACGGCCGGTTAAGCCCGCAACGGAATGGATTTCAGTTGTTTCAAGCATTTCGTCACGGCTCATATCAGGCAATATGGTCGATAAACGCTTTGCAAGCATACTTTTTCCCGCTCCGGGAGGTCCGCTTAATAGAATGTTGTGCCCACCTGCGGCGGCGACTTCCAGCGCACGCTTGACGTTTTCTTGTCCCTTGACTTCGGAAAAATCAAATGATGGATTATATTCCGGCACAGGTTCACGAGGATTTACGGGCTCAATGAGTTTGATACCTTTAAGATGTGAAATCAAATCACTAACGTGTCGAACGGGATAAACTTTAATGTCAGACGCATAGGCGGCTTCTTCAGCATTGTCTTCAGGAACAAAAAGTTCTTTTATACCAACACGCGCTGCGCCGAGTGCCATAGGTAGCGTACCGGAAACAGGGCGAAGTTCCCCCGAAAGTGATAACTCACCAAAATATGCAGACTCAGCAGATAGCGAAGTTATAGTGTCTGAGGCAATAAGAATACCAAGCATAACCGGTAAATCATAAACAGTACCGGCCTTGCGTGTGTCTGCCGGAGCTAGGTTAACGGTTATTCTGCTTATCGGGAAACTGAAACCGCATGATTTTATGGTGGCACGAACGCGTTCGCGCGCCTCTTTGACAGCAGTATCCGGCAAACCGACTATATCAAATGCAGGTAAACCGGCGGATAAAAAACACTCAACCGAAACCTCATATCCGCTGATACCTCCAAGCCCTAGTGACCTAACTACGGAAACCATAAAAATACCCCTTTCGCAATCATTTTGTTCTCCAAAAATATTGCTGCTTTGTACTGCAAATTCTATCTAAAATAGGGGGTTTCGTCAATAATCGTTTGATTCAACACAATTTGCGAAAAAGTGGTGAAACTTTCACATATTCATTTATAATTTGTAGATAAAAATGTGGAACGTCAAAAATATAAATTTGGGAAGTAGAAAATGCTTGACATTGGCACGGATATGCAATATTGTTTTAAGGGTTGAGATAATGACTATTATTTTGCACATCTTTGTGTTGCAATAGAATTATAACGCAGCTTTTTGTGAGGAATTTTGAATGGCGAAAATCAAAGGTATCTATATACCACATTGTAAAAATACAGCAAATTATGTACCGGAACCGATAGCCACTCCGAGTGAAGTGTTGCTTCCCATGTCTATGCATAGCGGCACACCCGCAACACCTATTGTTGCGGTGGGGGATGAGGTTAAGATCGGACAACTTATTGGTAAGGCTACAGGCAGGGTTTCTTCACCTGTTCACGCAAGTGTGTCCGGGAAAATTAACAGAATCAAAGAATTTGACCCCATCACCGGAGAAAAAGCCGGCTCTATAGTAATAACTGCCGACGCGGAGCAAGTGGTCTGCAAAAATATTACCCCTCCCACTGTAACCAACACAACGGAATTTCTTGACGCAGTGCAAAACAGCGGCGTTGTTGGGCTTGGCGGAGCAGGCTATCCAACTGCTCCCAAACTTACACTAAAAGAAGGAACAAATCTTGACTTTATCCTGATTAACGGTGCGGAATGCGAACCTTATATCACCTCAGATACACGTATAATGGTTGATGATGCGGAAAGTGTGTTTGAAGGGTCGCTCTTGATGCAGAAATATCTTAACCCGAAACAAGTTATTATTTGCATAGAAGATAACAAACCCAAAGCCATAAGAAAACTGCAAAAGCTCGCAGCCAATGTAGATGGATTATCTATTCATATTTTACCGTCTACTTATCCACAAGGCGAACGCAAGGTGCTTGTATATAACGTTACAGGGCGAATTGTTCCCGAGGGTAGCAGGCTCACTGATGTTGGTTGTATAGTCATAAATTGCACTACCGTGGCGGTTTTTGCAAAATATATTAAGACAGGAATGCCCCTTACACACAGAATTGTCACTGTAGACGGCTCGGCTGTGAAATATCCCAAAAATGTAGTCGCACCGATAGGTACACCAATAAAACTACTGTTCGACCATTGCGGTGGATTAACCGACGATGTCGAAAAAATCATCATGGGTGGCCCAATGATGGGAAAAGCCGTGCCCAACTCGAGTGCGGTTTTAACAAAATGTGTAAATGCGATACTTGCACTTACCGCAAAAGACTCGAAACCACCTGTCGTGTCGGCATGCATAAAATGCGGACGTTGCATAGAGGTATGCCCTATGAATCTTATGCCCTCGCATATTGAAGATGCTTTTGAGCAAAAGAATATATCAAATTTTGATAATTTCAAGGTCCATATGTGTGCAGAGTGCGGATGTTGTGCATATATTTGTCCATCAAAACGACCCTTGGCACAAGTTATGTATCTATCAAAGAATATGCAATGGGAGGCGAATCGAAAATGACAGAGAATACAAATAATCTTACTGTTTCGTTCTCACCTCATATTTTCGGAAAAGCCTCTTCAAGCCGGATTATGCTTGATGTGGTAATTGCGCTTATACCTGCGTTTATCGCATCGGTGCTTTTTTTTGGTCCACGCGCTGCACTGCTAACCTGTGTATGTGTGCTTGCTTGTATGCTGTTTGAAGGCGCGTATCAAAAACTGCTAAATAAACCCGTTACAATCACAGATTTTTCGGCAGTAATAACCGGCATACTAATTGCATTTAATCTACCTGTAACTATCCCGTTATGGATGGCTATTGTGGGTTGTTTTGTTGCCATTGTAATGGTTAAACAGCTATTTGGCGGTCTGGGACGCAACTTTGCAAATCCCGCTATTGTGGCGAGGATAGTGCTGTTTGTGGCTTTTCCTGTTGCAATGGGTGCATCATGGTATATGCCTGATGCGACTTGGGCAACGCCGAGTTGGATGTTGCTTGTGGACGCAACTACATCACCCACGCCACTGGTTTACTTGACTGATAGAAGCATGGCAGGGCCTGAAATTATGCATGCATTGCCGTCTCTTTTCGACATGTTTGTGGGTATTCATGGCGGTTCGATTGGCGAGACAAGCGCATTGGCATTGCTTTTGGGAGGCATTTATTTACTTGTGCGTCGTGTTATCCGATGGCATATTCCTGTGTCATTCATGGCGACTGTTGCTGTTTTAACATTTATTTCAGGTGGTTTTTCATTTGATTTCATGCTTATGCAGCTACTCGCGGGGGGATTGGTGCTTGGTGCGATATTTATGGCTACAGATTATGTCACTTCTCCGCAAACAAGCAAAGGCCGCATTGTATTTGGCATAGGCTGTGGACTTTTAACTGTGTTAATAAGACAATTCGGAAGCTATCCCGAAGGTGTATCGTTTGCTATTTTGTTGATGAACATTCTTGTTCCGTTTATCAATAAACTCACAATGACAAAGCCGTTAGGGGGTAAGAAGTCATGAAAAATGATTTTATATTCCCGATTCTTGCGCTGTCGCTAATATGTCTTGTCATGACAGCTGCATTGGCATTTGTAAACGATGTAACGCAGCCGGTAATTGAAGAAGCTGCATATCATCGTGCAACACAAGCAATGCGCGATATAATCCCGCTTGCCGATGGGTTTGTTGAAATTGAACTTACGGACATGCCTGTGGCGGTTTCTGCCGCATATAAGGCTACAAACGATACAGGATATATATTCATCGTAAACACTCGTGGGTTTGGTGGAGAAATGCGAATAATGAGCGGGGTATGCAATGATGGCAATTTCATGGGGTCGTCTGTTCTGCACCACTATGAAACCATAAACTTTGCAAACAAAGTGTTTGCTGTAAGAGATGATTACGAAGAGCGAGGATTAAGTTTGTTGGAAGCCGATGTAATTACAGGTGCGACAATGACGTTTAATGCATACCAACATGCAATCCAATATGCACATGAGGCATTTGCTGCCCTAAGGGGGTTGAGTAATGAGTAGATTTGCTATATTAATGAAGGGAATTGTGCGGGAAAACCCTGTTCTTGTTTTGGTTCTTGGGCTTTGTCCTGCACTTGCGGTTTCGACAGACGTGTTTAATGCAGTGGGCTTGGGTGTGGCAACGACATTTGTATTGCTTTGCTCCAATACAGCAATATCGTTACTGCGTAAAGTTATTCCCGACAAAGTACGTATACCGTGCTACATAGTGTTTATTGCAGGTTTTGTGGCACTGGTTCAAATGATTGTGGAAGCATACTTTTTCAGCTTGCATATGGCATTGGGCATTTTTCTTCCGCTTATTGCAGTAAACTGTGTCATTTTCGCAAGGGCAGAGATGTTTGCCGCCAAAAATACTGTTGTGAATTCAATTGTCGATGCTATTGGCATGGGCGCAGGCTTTACGTTAGCCATGATTATGATTGCAACGATACGTGAGATCATAGGTAACGGAACGTGGTTTGGCATCACTTTGCCTGCTTTGAGCGAATTTAATATCCCTCTGATGACCCTTGCACCGGGTGGGTTTATCGTGTTTGGCGTCCTCATAGCCATAACAAACAAACTAACAAAAAATCGACACCAAAGAGAATTCACTTGCAAAAATTGCCCAACCGCAATGGCTTGCGGCATTGGTCGCAAGCATATATGTGTCGATTCGGGCAGTGTGAAGGGAGGCGGTGAATAATGGACTTTAGTACATTTATTGTCATTATGATGGGCGCTGCCCTTGTTAATAACTATGTCCTCAACCGCTTTTTGGGCATTTGTCCGTTTTTAGGCGTTTCAAAAGATATAAAAAGTGCATTTGGTATGAGTGTTGCAATAATATTTGTTATGATAATGGCAACAGCCGTCACATGGCCAATACAAATCTTTTTGCTTGACCCGCATGGTTTGGGTTTCTTGCAAATCGTCGCGTTTATTATTATCATTGCTGCACTTGTTCAACTTACGGAAATTGTGCTTAAACGACATATTCCTGCGTTATATAAGTCATTGGGTGTGTATTTGCCACTGATGACTACAAACTGCGCAATCATAGCAGTAACTATTACAAACATCACAGAAGAACTCGGCTTTATCGCATCGCTGACAAATGCACTTGGTGCAGGTTTAGGCTTTTTGATCGCGATGGTGCTGTTTTCGGGCATTCGAACATATACAGACAGTGCAAATCCGCCTGAATCATTTAAGGGTCTGCCACTCGCTTTGATTTCTGCGGCGATTTTATCACTTGCATTTTTCGGCTTTGCCGGCGTGGCAGAAAATTTATTTAGATAGAAAGAAACGGCATGAATACTATATTTATTGCAATTATTTCAATAACAACAATCGGCATAATATGCGCAACTATTTTGAGCATCATGTCAAAAATTATGCATGTCACAGTTGATGAGCGCATAGTGAGGATTAACGACGCCTTGCCGGGGACAAATTGTGGAGCATGTGGATTCCCCGGTTGTATGGGATATGCGTCCGCACTTGTTGAAGATGCTACAACAAAGAGCAATCTTTGCACGCCGGGCGGAACAGCCGTTATTTCACAAATTAGCGAAGTCTTGGGTATAGAGGCTGAAGCGGCTATCGTCAAAGTGGCTGTTATTCATTGCGGTAGCGACGAGAATACGCAAAAGAAAAAGATGAATTACGCAGGTATAGAAACTTGCTATGCAGCAGCAACCGTGTTTTGTGGTGAACGGGCATGTGCCTACGGCTGCATGGGATATGGTGATTGTAAGCTCGTCTGCCCTCATGACGCAATTTGTATAGTTAACGGGCTTGCGCGTGTGAATCGCACGCTTTGCACAGGCTGTGGCTTGTGTGTTACTGCGTGCCCGCACAAAATAATTTCGATTCAAGCCGGTGAAATAGAGACTCATGTCTTGTGCAGTAATATTGAAAAAGCAAAAAATGTGCGAAAGAAATGTACTAAATGTTGCTTTGGATGCGGAAAATGCGTTCGTGAATGTCCCGAAGAAGCGATAATGATTGAAGATAACCTTGCAAGAATAGATTATGAAAAATGCACCGATTGTGGGCACTGCGCAGCTACGTGCCTCACCAAGTGCATACAAACAGTCGTCCCGAAGAAAAGCGTGTAGTAGGACAGGGGACGGTTCTCTGTCCTACCTGTCCTACTCAAAGAGGGAATGTTGTGGATAAACGCAAACTCATTAATAGGTGCGATATATTTGGTATTGCTATAATACTGATTATTTGCG
>JGI20163J15578_10000549_pt1 | contig 15529 bp, 15 predicted proteins | sample TergutCu122P1_FD_15578 | JGI IMG/M metagenome (IMG submission 15578)
GATGTGAACTACAACAACATACGTTATTATATGGAACAGTTGAAGAAAAAAGGAATATTAGCTAGGGAGGGTACTAGCCAAAAAGGCAGTTGGATAATAAACATATAAAAAAACGTATTTAACCTCTGCATTAATAGTGATACTCTGGTCAATACGAGGACTCCAGTACGGGATTGTATTACAACAGATTCAGGGAAGTGTTATAGCAAATAAGTAATAGTATTTTTAGAAGGCAACTTTTCACCATCATCAAAAGTGTTATTGTATAGAAGGTTACATTTCGAAAATAAAAAGAGAGGACCAGAATCATTATGAGCCAATTTCAAAACCAATAGTGCCGCCAAAAGCAGCAAAGTGAAGAACAGAAGCTGATGGAGCAGGGCTGGCAGAACTAAGAAAAGCGCAAGAGTAGCTCGCTGAAATATTAAAGAAATATAAACAAATATAAAAATCCAATAAACATTCTATGAAAATAAAATTAAAGTCTAAAATAGACTAGAAGATGTGGACAAGTTAAGTTAAAATGGATGTAGATTTACCAAGTGAACAGTTATAGTCGTTCGAAGGTCTATTGACGAGATAATTATGACAAGGAGAGAAGCGATGTTAACAAACAAGATGAAGCTATTCAAATCAGTTACTGTGTTTACCGTATTGTTGGCTTTGGTCATCATACCCATAAGTGGAGTGGCGGACAATGACGAAGAAGCAACGATGGAATACGATGGGGTTTTTGTGGATGACGGAACTTTTATAGATCCAGAGGATGATTATTCTGAAGGCTATCCTGAAGATGATCCTGAGGAAATTCCTGAAGAGGAACCTTCCTTTGACTTAGGTTACTTCGACCATGAAGGGGACCAAGAAGATGAGGATTCAGAGTATGAGGAGATTGAGGCATTTGATGCCAACAACGTGCAGTCTTTTGAGGAGCTTCGTCAAGCGGTAGTTGCTGCAGGAACAACGCCAACCACTATTTTGTTAACGGTACCTGTGATTGACACGGGAACAAGTCCTCCAATTGTCATTGGGGCCAATCAAAACATTACAATATTGAACGGTCAGCCTGGAGCAGGTAGCACAGTGAATATTGTTCGAAATGATATACCGCAACCCTTCGAAAATGGACGTCACTTTACCGTGAATGGAAGTCTTACCTTAGGACAGCCAGCAGGAGGGGACGGGAACAACATAATCTTGGACAATCTGATCCGCAATACAGGTGTTCCAAACGGTGGTATGAATCAGGGTGATTTTCCAAATAACAGCACCATTCGTGGTGGAATATTGGTGAGTGGTGGTAATGCAGTCTTCACCATTCATCATGGAGTGGTTCTTCAAAATAATCATAATGCAAATCATGGTGGTGCTGTAAGGGTACAGAGTAATGGAAGATTTTACATGAATGGAGGCGTTCTGCAAAACAATGTAGGAGATGCCAACCGTGGTGGCATTGGAAATGGCGGTGCTGTTTCCCTTACAGGCGCAAACAGCAGATTCACCATGAGTGGTGGTTCGATCCACAACAATACAGTCCTATTCACTGGTTTGACTGGAGATAGTACGCATGGCGGTGGTGTAAGCATACAAGGTGGTGCCCAGTTCACCATGAATGGTGGTGTCATTAGAGACAATATCTTAGGAGGAGGCAGCACTGGTGGTGGCGTGGCCGTAATGGGAACAGGTTCTAGATTTGTCATGAACAGTGGTACCATTAGTGGCAACCAAGCAACATTAAACGGCGGTGGTGTTAGTGTTGTTGCTGCTTCGTTTTTCGATATGCGCGCAGGCACCATCAGTGGCAATCGAGTAATTAATCCTAATTCAAACGGAGGTGGGGTATTTACCTTTGATATTACTCACAATAATCTTAGAATTGGAACGGTTGATGGGGTGAACACCTCAGATCAAATCCATTTTTACGGCAATACTTCAGGTGCTTATGACGGTAGTCCTTTGCTCATTAACATGGGAATTGCAGAAGGACTGGCAACACGGCCATATGTTCGCTGGAACAATTGGGAGAATGCCCATCTTGTAGCTACTACTAGCGTACCTGATATTACTGTGCATTTGATCAATAACTGGGACATTAATGTAACCATCCAAACCCCTTATACCATTTTGCGTATTCTTACCAAGATAGATGGGGGTATAGATGCTTATATGAGAGGAACAGCTCCATACATGACAACAAGGGATAATCGACTCTTCTTCTTCCCCGTAGCTGATGGAACAGTAACTCTTGATGCAGGAACGCGTGTTGGGTATGTGTTTAGCCATTGGACAACAGCTGCTTGCATTGATGGAACGGCTCTTGTTATCCCAGATATTCACAACAATACCAACTCCAGAATAGAGGGGATTAGAGACTTGCCAGGACAAAACATATATGTTACTGCACACTGGATTTCGGCCCCAGAACACACAGTGACTTTTGCTCTACATGGTGGAACAGGTAATATTCCAGATCAAAGGGTGATGCATGGGGAGCTAGCAACTCGACCAACTACTAACCCCAGCCGAGAGGGCTATGATTTTGTAGGTTGGTTTACAGCGGCAACAGGAGGGGAAGCATTTGATTTTGCAACTCCAATCACAGGAGATACCGTAGTCCATGCTCAGTGGCGAAGAGTGGCGCAACCGCCACAGGAAGCTACACCACCTCCACCAAGTGTGGTTGCTCAAGCACCAAGTACAGGCGATACAGTGACCTTTCCACTGTCAATGTTTAGCTTGACACTGTTTTCAGTAGGGGTTCTTAACCTTACCCTATTGGGAAGACGGGTAGAGAAAAGGCGAAGAATTAAAACATAGAGAACCTTGAGAATGGGGGAGTGTGAACGGATCAAAGACTGGCCTTGGGGCTGGTCTTTGTGATTGACGGATAATTTTAGGTCGGTCAGGCCAAGTGATGAGTAGAATCGGAACAATACGGCTGACTATTGTTCCGATACGTGATAAACTATAATTATCAAATGTGGACGAGAGGAGTGCAATAGAGATGGAACTTTATCAGATTAGTTCATGGTGTCATCACTTCATCAAGAATCAAGTGAAAGAAGGAGACATTTGTATTGACGCCACAGTAGGCAATGGACGAGATACAGAGGTGTTATGTTCCTTGGTTGGGGAAGAAGGATTGGTGTATGGGTTTGATATACAAGAAGTGGCCTTGGAAAAGACTCGATTAAGATTGGAAGAGACAGGGCTACTTGGCAGAGCCCGATTATTCTTAAAGGGACATGAGCAGATGGCTCAGGTGGTAGAGGCAAGTGCTCATGGTAAGATATCCTGTGTGGTGTTTAACTTTGGCTACCTACCAGGAGGAGATCATAGGCTTGCCACTACAGGGGAAACCAGTATCAAAGCCATGGTAACGGCTCTTGAACTATTGAAAAAAGATGGGCTGATGAGCCTATGCATATACAGTGGTGGAGACAGTGGCTTCTTAGAACGAGAGGAGATATTAGTCTGGTTGAAGAAGCTGGACTCTAGGAAGTACTTGGTGATTGTGAATGAGTTCTATAATCGGAAGAATCATCCGCCACTTCCCGTGTTGGTTTATAAACTAAAGTGAACTGTAGCTAAACTTTATGATTGTTTGACCAGAAAACTCGGTATTTCAATGCCGAGTAGTTCAACTCGCAATATGCTACAGGTTGTTTCTTATATTGTAAGAACAAGTGCTTTGTGGTATTCTGAATTTATGAAAACATCTAGATTAAGTATCACAGGCACATTGGTTACAAGCAGTTTAGGTTTAATGATAGGAATCTTTTTACCCTGGGAGGCGGAGTTATCTGTTCTGGCTCACAGGGTACTTATGATATTATTGATAACGGTAGGAATGTGGATATTTAAGCCTTTTGGTATCTCTCTTTCCTTGGCAGCATTATTTATGCTGTCGTCATTCATTGTCATCGGAATCCCCATGTCTTATATCTTCTCAGGCTTCACCAGTAGTGCAGTATGGACGTTAATCCCTGCTCTTTTGTTTGGTTATATTATCTTAAAGACAGGTCTTGGAAAGAGAATTGCTCTGTTGTTGTTGAAGCAATTTGAGCCTTCTTACAAGAGTTTGATTGTTATCTTCTCTATTGTCGGGATTATTCTATCCATTCTTACTCCTTCCATTACTGTAAGAGTCTCTGTCTTGCTACCAGTGGCAATGAGCTGCATCGAGGCTTGTAACCTTAAGGGAAGTTCCAAGGAGGGAGGATTCATCCTTCTAACCACCATGATTGTCGCCATTGTGCCTGGGACAGGGTGGCTCACAGGGTCACTGTACGGACCTGTAACTGTGGGGATGTTTGAAAGTGTTCCACAATTGGTAGGGCTTATTACTTTTAATTCCTGGGCTTTGTTGAATCTGCTTCCAGCGGTGCTGCTTACGGTGCTGGTTATTGGTATTGGGTATATGGTTTTTAGGCCTCAAGAACAGTTGAATATTTCAAAAGATTCATTTAGGGAAAAGTACCAAGAACTAGGAAAAACAACAAGACATGAAAAGAAAATTGCAGTGGCCTTGATGTTGTGTTTTCTTCTATTTTTAACAGGAGGTTTTGAATGGCATCCCCTTCCAGTTCCTGCAATTCTCCTTGGAGCCGTATTTGTGTTGGCTTTAACTGGAGTAATTCAACAATCAGACATTAGCACTGGGATTAACTGGGACAATGTCATCTTTATTGGCTCAGCAATGGGTCTAAGCATGGTGTTTGGTCAAGTAGGAATAGCCCATTGGGTGGGGGGATGGTTAATTCCCATTCTGGCTCCCATCAGTGGCAGTCCTTGGCTCTTTGTCTATGCTACAATATTCTTCTTCTTTATCTGGCGATTCTTTGATATTACAACGGTGGTGCTGACCAAAGCAATACTTGTGCCTACCCTACCCCTCATCAGTCAGGAATTGGGAATCAATCCTTTTATATGGATTCCACTCCTTGTAATGGCAGGGAATACCTTCTTCTTAAGCTACACCAACTCCTTTGTGCTAATCGGGAAATCCATTGTAGCAGATAAGGGGTGGAGCAACAAACAGGAGAATGCTTACGGTCTAATCTATGGAGGGGCTTGCCTGATTGCTCTTGCTATAGCAATACCTTATTGGATGGCCATGGGATTTCTATAAGGAATTCTTTTTTATAGAAAAACCTTTGATGGGATGTTAGAATGTGAATACAAGGTTTGCTATAGCGAGTAACGATGACGCAGAAAAATAGCGCTATATTAAGGAACCTCCTTGAATACTCACAGTTGCTCATTGGTTCAAGGAGTATCGACAGTAAACTATCTTAATTCAAGGCGTACGAGTCCGATTTCGTCAGGCTAGAAAAGATACAGTCAATTGAGCAAGAGAAAGGTTCAGAAAGCTATGATTAATCAACTGGTAAAGAAAATCAAAGAAACAGGTGCTCCAATTGTAGTAGGCCTAGACCCTACTTTATCCATGATTCCTAAGTACATCTTAGAGAGGTCATACGAAGAGCATGGAGAAACCTTAGAAGGGGCAGCCCACGCCTTATGGCTGTTTAACAAAGAAATCATTGACCATACCTATGATTTGATTCCTGCAGTAAAGCCACAAGTGGCCATGTACGAGCAGTTTGGTTTGCCAGGCTTGGCCATCTTTAAGAAGACCATCGATTACTGCAAGGGGAAGGGACTTGTGGTCATTGGGGACATTAAACGTGGGGATATTGGTTCCACCTCTACTGCCTATGCCCTGGGACACATTGGGAAGGTAAAAGTAGGGAGTAAGGAATATTACCCCTTTGATGAGGATTTTATTACGGTGAACCCTTATCTGGGTAGTGACGGAATCAACCCGTTCATCAAAGTCTGTCAAGAAGAAGATAGAGGATTGTTCATCTTAGTGAAAACATCCAATCCTTCCAGTGGTGAATTCCAAGACCAATTAATTGGAGGCAGACCTCTATATGAATTGGTGGGAGAAAAAGTCGCCCAGTGGGGTAAGGAATGTATGGGAGATGAATACAGCAACATTGGTGCAGTTGTAGGAGCCACCTATCCAGAGATAGGCAAAGCCTTGCGAAAAATCATGCCAAAAACCTACATCTTGGTTCCTGGTTATGGAGCTCAAGGAGGCCAGGGTAAGGATTTAGTACACTTCTTCAATGAAGATGGATTAGGGGCAATTGTTAACTCTTCCAGAGGGATTATTGCCGCCTATCAGAATGAGAAGTTTGCGCCATATGGAGAGGAAAACTTTGGAGAGGCATCAAGAGCGGCTGTTGTAGAGATGATAGAAGATATAGGAAATGCGATTTCGTAGCATGTTCCATTATCTGAAGAGGAGTGGAAGGCTTCTCAAGACCGCACTTGATAGCATTGTAGCCTTAGGATAAGTCATCTGACAGGAGTGTTCACCGGTTACAATCTAGCAAACATCAAGAGAACAGGAGGAATCATGGTAAAAGAAGCAGCGAAAATTATTTCTCAAGAAGAGATTGCCAAGGATATTTTTAGCATGTGGATGAAGACAGAGATTGCCAGAGAGGCTAAGGCAGGTCAATTTATATCCCTATTTACCAAAGATGGAAGCAAATTGTTGCCTCGTCCCATTAGTATATGCGAAATCTATAAACTGGCGGGACTTCTTCGAATTGTCTACCGAGTAACTGGGGAGGATACTGGTACGAAGCAGTTCTCCAGATTAAGTAGCGGCGATTCTATTCAGGTAATGGGCCCCTTAGGGAATGGATTCCCCGTAGTAGATGAAAGAGGCAAAGAAATGCTTCTTGTTGGAGGAGGTATTGGGATACCTCCATTGTTGCAGCTGGCAAAGGAGTTTAGCAAGTCCTATGTAAGGTTGGCAATGGGATATAAGGATGTGGTTTTCTTGGCGGAAGATTTTGAAGGTTGTGGTGAGTTGATGATAGCCACGGAAGATGGAAGGGTTGGCATTCAAGGGAATGTGATGGACTTAATCAATCGTCATTTCAACAGACCAGACCTGATCTATGCTTGTGGCCCAACCCCAATGCTTAGTGCCCTAAAGGAATATGCCTCTCGTCATTCGATTCCTATATATGTATCAATGGAGGAGAAGATGGCTTGTGGAATAGGGGCGTGCTTGGCCTGTGTTTGCAAAAGTGCTCATAGGGATGAGCAAGAACATCCCCAGTGGAAGAAGATTTGTGCAGATGGGCCAGTATTCCTTGGCAGTGAGGTGGAGATATAGCCGAAATACAACTAAGAATAGGAGACGGTGGAATGTTTAGAGAAGAAACCTTTGGAAAAGAGTCTCAAAAGAAAATCAACCTAAGTGTAAACATCGCAGGCGTAGAATTACAAAACCCAGTGATGACGGCCTCAGGTACCTTTGGGTCAGGGAAAGAGTATGGAGAGTTCATGGATTTGAATCAACTTGGGGCTGTTGTGACCAAGGGTGTTTCTAATGTTCCTTGGGTGGGGAACCCCACGCCTAGAATTGCCGAAACTCATGGCGGGATGCTGAATGCCATTGGGCTACAGAATCCAGGAGTGGAGGCATTCATCAAGGATGATCTATCTTTCTTGAAAGAATACAAGACGAAGATTATTGTCAATGTTTGTGGCAGAACCACAGAAGATTACATAGAGGTGGTTGAGCGTTTAGGAGACGAAGATGTGGACTTGCTGGAAATCAACATCTCTTGCCCTAATGTAAAGGAGGGTGGCATCGCTTTTGGACAGAACGCGGGGGCTGTGGAAGCCATTACAAAAGCAGTAAAAAAAGTAGCAAAGCAGCCCATTATGATGAAGTTAAGCCCCAATGTAACAGACATTACAGAGATGGCTCGTGCCGCCCAAAGCGGTGGGGCAGACGCTCTGTCTCTTATCAATACTTTAACGGGAATGAAGATTGACATTCACAACCAATCCTTTGCCATTGCCAACAAGATAGCAGGTCTGTCAGGACCAGCCATTAAGCCTATTGCCCTTAGGATGGTCTATCAAGTGGCCAAGGCAGTAGACTTACCTCTTGTGGCCATGGGAGGCATTGCTAGTGCCGATGATGCAATAGAATTCATCTTGGCAGGAGCTACAGGAATTGCCATTGGAACAGCAAACTTTTATAACCCTCATGCCACCATAGAGGTGATACAGGGGATAGAGGATTATATGAGAAAGTACAAGGTTAATGATGTTTCAGAAATCAGAGGACTGCTGTAAAATATTAAGTTGAATTTTACAGCAAAAAGTGATACAATAATTTGCAACAAGAAGAGAAGTTTTAGGAAAGGAGAGGATGGTATGTCAAGTATATTGCCAGTATCAGATTTGAGAAATTATAATGAAGTACTAAAGAACTGCCAAATCGGTGAGCCAGTTTTTCTAACAAAAAATGGAAGAGGACGTTTTGTTGTAATGGATATTGAAGATTATCGGCGTGAAAAGGCAGAGAAGAAACTGCTTGTTATGATTAAAGAAGCGGAAGATGCCGTGAAAGATGGCACAGGTTGGCTATCTCTTGATGAAGTGAAAGGAATTGTAGGTGATTAAGAGATGGCAGAGTTACGCATTAATCCAATTGTAGTGGAAGACTTACAAAGTATTAAAAATTTTATTTCTGAAGACAACCAAGAGGCGGCATTAAACACGATTCAGGAGATTTACAGCAGATTTGAAAACATAAAACAATTTCCGTTGATAGGGGCTGATTTATCTAAAAGGGTTAGTTTTAGAACAGATTTGAAGTACATAATATGGGAAAGTTATATTATAGTATACAGAATTAAGGAAAAAGGAAAGATTGTGGAGGTATATAGAGTTCTCAATCAATATCAGGACATCACGATGATATTTGGTTAGAAGTTAAATCACGGACATGCTGGATAACTCTGTTGTTGAGAAGTATGGAAGAGCTCTATTTATGAATGCAATGTATTCAAAATGGACCAAAAGTCAAGTTGCAAGGAATGAAAAGCCTTGTAAATAGGGAGGGTTCAAAGGGATGGAAACATACAAGCAAGAATTTGTCGAATTTATGATTGACTGTGAGGTATTAAGATTTGGAGATTTTGTAACAAAAAGTGGTCGAAACACTCCTTTTTTTGTTAATACAGGATTTTATCGCACTGGAAGCCAGCTAAGCAAGTTAGGCCAGTACTATGGAAAAGCCATTAAGGAAAAGTTTGGCTTGGACTTTGATGTGCTATTTGGCCCAGCTTATAAGGGTATTCCCTTAGCAGTGGCCACAGCAATGGCCATCTCCAAAGACTATGGGTTTGAGGTTAAATATTGCTCCAATCGCAAAGAAATAAAGGACCATGGGGATGCTGGAATCCTCCTGGGGAGTCCTATACAGGATGGGGACAAGGTGGTCATTATTGAAGATGTAACCACAGCAGGTACTTCTATTGCCGAGACCTTGCCCATTATTCAAGCTCAGGGCAATGTAGAGACTTTAGGTTTGGTGGTATCTGTGGATCGGATGGAGAGAGGTCAGGGCACAAAAAGTGCTTTGGAAGAGATACAGGAAAAGTATGGACTTGAAACCACCGCCATTGTAACCATGGCAGAGGTGGTTGAGCATCTGTACAATCGCCCCTACAAAGGGAAGATCATTATTGATGACCAATTAAAAGGTGCAATTGATGCATATTATGAAAAATATGGTACATCTGATTGATTGCTGAGGGATTGGATGATTGAATGTTATTATTTCTATGAAAACACGGTTTTCAGTTGACGATAGACAGAAGTAAGAGGAACTTTAAATGAGCGACAAACTCAAAAAAGCAAAGCAAAGAGTTGCAAGAAGACGTAAAGACGTCAATATAAAATATGGGCAAGCAGAATTAAAGCATTCTTATTTTGGAGTAAAGTCTTGTGTACTAGCTTTCTTCTCCTTAGCGATTGTGTTTGGAACTGTCTGGATGGCCTTTACTTCTGATGGAACCTCCACAAGTTTTGCTGGAGGTTTAGGCATACTGGCCATTGCCTTTACCATTGTGGGGATAAGGTCTGGGATAAGAGGTTTAAAAGAAAAGGAACGCAAGAAATGGAGTAGCAGGGTAGGGATTACTTTTTGTGGGTTGACTTTATTTCTATTGATATTAATATTCTTAGGAGGTTTGCCGTAATGACTTGATGGATATGTGATGAGTGAGAAATATGAGAGCATGAAATGCGATAGAATCCGTATCATATAGCGTCAAAATACTTTATGACGCTTACATCATAATTTGAAATTTGAGCAAGAGGAGAAGGGAGATATGGAGCGAAAAAATTATAAAAATACCGAGCAAGGGAATGGTGTTTTAAGGAGATGTTAAAGAGGTTAACAATACAGAGTTTAGAAAAACACATCAATTTGAACAAGGAGAAAGAAGATATGGAGCATAAAAACAATGAATACACGGAGCAAGAGAATAGTGAAGACATAGAGCAAGAAAATTTCGCCATCCGCCACGAGCTTTCTTTAGGCAGATTAGAAGACATTGCCTTTGCTTATGAAGGAGTTTTAGAGTTCAAGGATTACTTTACCAAGCTGGCTAAATTTATGCTGGACTTGGAACAGATTCGTCTAATGGTGGCAAAAGGAAAGATGAAAACTCTTGAAATAGAGGAACTAGCCAAGATAAACGGTGAACTGTACCAAGATATCCTGCCTGAGAACTACGATGAAAGTTACGCCAATCCAGCACACGCAGTAGCTAGACTTGGCAAGGACTTTGGCCAGATGTTTAGTTTGCTAGTGGCAGAGATGCGAAGTGGAATCCCTTATGTTTTTGAGAATCGACAGAATGACTTAACCATTTTGAATGAGTTGTTTATTCAGGTACACAGCTGTTTTACAGGAAATGCACCTCCTAGTTCAGAAGAAGTGAGAGATGTTCTCTATTGGTATGCCAGTGATTATTGCGATGTGTTTTTAGAGCGTAGAATTGAAGAGCAAATAGACCCAAGGCATTCTTTTGCCATTGACATGGTAAAAAATAGCAATTTAGATGACCTCACCTATTTATACCAATACGGAGAGTATATTTCCGACCATCTGATTGAAACCGCCAAGCATATTATGAGTCTTCCTGAGGAAACCATTCAAAGTATGGCGGATGTGTACACAGAAGGGTTTAGAATAGGATATCTGTACAACGTGGACAAGGACTTATCCTTGAAGAAAACTGTGAATATCTATTACTGTTTAGGTTTTGAGAAAATGGTAAGAGCTGCTATTGCTAACTTTGCCAAGATGGGCTTAACTGCTATAGCCCTTAGAGCTCCATCAAGTGTAATAACCAATAAGAATTACGAAAGGCAAAGGTTAGGGTATTGTGGAGCCATTCCCAATAAACAATATTATTATGACCATCGTTTCGACCAAGGATTGTTTTTGGACAGAGCTTATATGAATCGTCGTTTGGATGTAATGAAGAATACTTTCGAGAGGAATAAGGAGCTGGCCTCTACCTTGGCAGGGCCTGGCTTGATTGAGACCTTTGGTGAGAAACCCTTTACGCCAGTAGCCAAAGATGAAGCCATTAGCTACAGCGACAAGCAGAGAGAGTTGAGCTTAGAGCTAGATAGCAAAGCATCCATTCTCACCAACCAATACATTAACCCAGAGGAGCGTAGCTTTACCATTATTGCTTATCCTGTGTCTGATATTGGGAAGGATTTCAAGGCCATTTTTGATGAGACCATCAAGTTGAATACCTTGGATGCTAACCTTTACGAAAATGTACAACAAGCCATGATTGATGCCCTAGATCAAGGAGAATACGTTCATATCCTAGGTTCGGGTGAGAACAAAACAGACTTAAAGGTATCCTTAGCCAAGTTAAATGACCCGGAAAAAGAAACCATCTTTGAGAATTGTGTGGCGGATGTGAATATTCCAGTAGGGGAGGTGTTCACCACTCCTGTGTTAGAAGGAACCAATGGGATATTGCACATTGATAAAACCTTCTTGGATGGAGTTCAGTATCACGACCTAGAGCTGGAATTCAAAGACGGCATGATCACCGATTATTCTTGCAAGAATTTTGACAACCCAGAAGAGAACCGCAAGATGTTATTGGAGAATGTTTTGTTTAGACATCCAACCTTGCCTATGAGTGAATTTGCCATAGGAACCAACACCACTGCTTTTGTCATGGCCAAGAAATATGGAATAGAAGAAGAATTGCCCGTGCTCATTACCGAGAAGATGGGGCCACACTTTGCCATTGGTGATACGTGTTATAGTTGGGCTGAAGACATCAAAACCTATAACAACAAAAACGGGAAAAGGATAATTGCCAAGGAAAATTCCATCTCCGCTAAGCGAAAGGAAGACCCAGGAAAGGCCTATTACCAATGCCATACCGACATTACCATTCCTTATCAGGACATTAAGGAAATAGCTGTGGTAAAGGGAGATGGACAGAGAGTTCCTTTAATTCGAGAGGGAAGGTTTGTATTACCAGGAACAGAAGTGCTCAATGAACCCTTGGAGGAATTGTAATTCGGCCAGCTTATAATCCTGTGCTGTTGCATAGAAAGGTATTGCTTTCATTTTGTATATACGGTATAATAGGATATACAGGAGGTGATTGTTATGACTACAACAATTAATCGATGGGGTAACTCGTCTGCAATTAGAATTCCTAGACACATTCTTTCTCAAGCCAATTTTGAGGTAGGAACTAATGTAGAAATTATTTCACCGAAAGAAGGTGAGATTATACTGCGTGCTGTTCGCAAACGTAAAAGCATACAAGAAATTTTTGCAGATTATGACGGCGGAAACTTCAAATCAGAGGAGATGGATTGGGGAGAGCCTCAAGGGGAAGAAGTATGGTAAAACAAGGAGATATTATCAAGTTGGATTTTTCTCCAACAATAGGCCATGAGCAACATAGGCTTAGACCAGGTGTTGTGGTTTCAAATGATTTCATTTTAAATAAAACAAACATGGTTTATGTTGCACCAATAACAAATACTAGCAGAGGTTTTCCGCTTCATATATCTTTGGATGGGCGAACGAAAACAACAGGTGTAATTCTTTGTGAGCAGGTGAAAGCAGTTGACCTTAGTGTGAGACAATTTACTCTGATAGAGTCTTTGCCGAATGATATTTTAGAAGAGGTACTTTCCTGTGTTATAGCGTGTTTCGAATTTTAGTGTCGAAGGTACATGCCCAAAATTTATGAACAGATGACAATTTTAACCCATAAGGAGGAATGATTATGTCTATATATCAATTAACTACAGAACAATTTGACGAGGAGGTGTTACAATCTGACGTACCAGTATTTGTGGATTTCTATGCGGATTGGTGCGGTCCTTGTAAGATGATGATGCCAACTGTTGAAGAAGTGGCGGCAGAAAAAGCAGGGGCCAAATTTTTCAAAGTAAATACTGACGACAATAGGGACTTGGCAAGGCAGTACAGGGTAATGTCCATTCCTACATTTATCGTGTTTAAGGGTGGAGAACCTCATAGTCGAGCAATGGGACCGAAAAGTAAAGATGAATTGCTCTCAATGTTTGACTAGGATTTGGACTTCGAAGAATGAAAGCTTACTATATTTATATACTCAGATGCAAGGACAATTCCCTCTATACAGGGTATACGGATAACGTAGAAAAAAGATTGACCACGCACAACCAAGGAAAAGGAGCCAAGTATACTAGGGGCAGATTGCCTGTAGGCTTGGTTTATTGCGAGGAACTTCCAGATCGGTCGGCGGCTATAAAAAGGGAGATAGAGATTAAGAAGTTGTCAAAGGCTGAGAAGGAAAGGTTGATTAAGTAAGGCTCTAAATTAAAGTACCCAAGAGGTTGTTGTAGCAACCTCTTTTCTGTGATTAAAAGGAAGGCAACAAGGCCGAAGCGAGATTGGACTAAGAAGCGTACTATAAGGCAATAGAAGGGAGCAATTCATGTCTCTACAATTCATATTTGGCAATTCAAGATCAGAAAAATCTACAATTATACTTAAAGAAATCATCTCATTATCTTTGAAGAACCCCAAAGATAATTATTTGGTTATTGTTCCAGAGCAATTTACCTTGGAGACTCAGAAGAAGTGCTGTGAACTTCATCCTAACAAAGGAGTCATGAACATCGATGTGTTAAGCTTTGGAAGGTTGGCTTATCGTGTTTTTGAAGAGGTGGGAGGAAACCAGAGGATTGTTCTGGACGATACAGGCAAGAATCTGATTCTTCGAAAGATAGCAGGAGAGTACAAAGAGGAGTTGAAGTTTCTGGGAAACAACATTCTAAAAGGGGGATACATTACCGAAGTGAAGTCCATCCTCTCTGAGTTCGCCCAATATGGAATTGGAGCAGATGATTTGGAGGAGCTGTTGGAAACCTTACCAAGTACCAGCCCTTTGTATTACAAGTTAAAGGATATTCAAAGAATCGCAACAGATTTTGAGGAATTCTTAGGAGAGCGATACATTACAGGAGAGGAGATATTAGATGCTCTCAGTGAGAAAGTAAAAGACTCTAAAAAAATACGAAATAGCACCATTGTTTTTGATGGATTCACAGGGTTCACTCCTGTACAGAATCGATTGATTGGAGAGCTGTTGAAGGTTTGCTCTAGGGTAATGGTAAGTGTAACCATCGGTGAAGGGGAAGACCCCTTTGTGTACAACACTCCCTTGCAGCTGTTTGGTTTGTCTAAGAAGACAGTAACTTCCCTGATGAAGATTGCAGTAGAAGAAGGGATTGAGATGGAGTCACCCATTACCATAAGGGGAGAGAAGAGAATAGCTAGGAGCTCTTACATGGACTTGAAGAATGAGGGAAGTGAAAAAGACAGTGAAGAAGATAAAGAAGATAAAGAAGATAGAAAAGAAAGAGAAGATAGAAAAGATAGAAAAGATAGAAAAGATAGAGAGGAAAACAGAGGGGTAGATGTAGATAGAGAAGGTAAAGAATTAAGCTTCCTAGAAAAAAATATTTTCCGTAACTCCAAGCTAAAATACCAAGATTCCGTAGAATCTATTGCTCTAAACATTGCCAGAAACCCTAACACAGAGGCGGATTTTGTGGCCAGTAAGATTAGGGAGCTGGTACGCACAAAGGGATACCGCTATCGTGAGATTGCTGTCATCGCCCCTGAGATGAACATTTATGGGCCTAGCTTCATTCGAGCCTTTGAGAAGTACAACATTCAATACTTCATGGACTATAAGAAGAGCATTATGCTGAATGCCTTTGTGGATTACTTAAGAACCCTCTTGGATATGGTCAGTTCTGGATTCAGTTATGACAGCGTCTTTCGCCTATTAAGAACAGGCCTATTTTCCTTTACTAAGGAAGAGGTAGACTTGCTGGATAACTATGTAAGAGCTACAGGAATTCGAGGGTTCAACCGTTTCAAAAGCCCTTGGCTTAACTTGACTAGAGAGTGTGATGAAGAAGCTTTAGAGAAGTTAAATGCCCTGCGGGTAAGATTTGTGGAAACTTTAGAGCCTTTGGTCTTTGTGCTAACCAGAAGGAGTAAGAAGGTCATGGACATTACCTTGGCCCTTCATGAATTTTTTGTAAAAGAGAAGATACAAGAACAGTTGAAAAAATT
>JGI20163J15578_10000550_pt1 | contig 15509 bp, 7 predicted proteins | sample TergutCu122P1_FD_15578 | JGI IMG/M metagenome (IMG submission 15578)
AAAGTAGTTCAACCAGCCCGTACCGTCTTGCCATACACGTCCTACGCGTACAAAATCTTCTGCACACTCGCCGTCTTGGTCAAGGGCTTCGATGGTGTCTGTCGCTGCAAGGTACACAGGTGTGTTTACGCCGTCAAGCTGTGTCCACATACGGATTATGCCTGCCGCCGCTAAGCCTGGGTTTGGCCTTGATGGGCTGCCGCCTTCGCCGTTGTTGAAAATATCCCAGCTAAATACCGGCTGCTGTATGACACCCAGTACAGTTACAACTACGGTGGCATAAAGCCCGCCGTCTTCTGTTGTTACAGTAATGGTTGCTACGCCCGGTGCAACACCTGTAACCACACCCAGCTCGCATACGGAAGCTATTTCCGGGTTGTCGGATGTCCAGGCTACATTTGTATTCCGTGCGTCAACAGGGCGAACAACTGCTGTTAAAGTTACTGTTTCGCCTGTATCAATTGTTACATCGTATTCTTGAATGCTGACACCGGTAACGCCCCTTAGTCTTAGGCCTGTAATGGCTTCAAACCCACCAATTTGGCTGGTAAATACAGTACGGGGGTCGTTGTAGAAGTGAACAAAGCACTCGTGACGGGGGTGTTCAGGTTCATTGTCAAACTCCGGCCATGGGATAAAGAAGTTAGTGGGGCCGTAGTTTGCCCAGGTTAGTACATAGGCTGTGTAACGGGAACCTACACCGGCCATTAGAGCGTCCAGCATATCCATAAAGTAGTTTGGCGGCGGTGGGTTACCCTGGGTATTAGATCCTGTTTCTGTAAGTGCCAGTATTTTTCCGCGGGCATCCGCTTCAATAAACAAGGCGTTTAATACGCTTACAAAATTGTTGCCGGGGCCGTCAAAGTTAGTTGTGTACGTATCGTAGCCAAAGATGTCAACATAGGCATCGCCCGGGAAGAAGCTGTCGGGGCCGTATGTGTACAGCGCGATAATATTTGCCGCGTTGTCTGTGTTTGGCGAATACGCCCACAATACGTTGTGAATACCCCGCTCTGTTAGGAAGTAGTACGTCCATTGCCATAGTTCTACATACTGCCGTGGTGTGGCTGTATGCCACCAGAAGAAATTACTGCCGCCTACGCGGGTAACTTCATGCCATGGACGGTAAATTACAGGAACGCCCGCATCTTGAAGCGCACGGCAGAATTGGTACACCATTTCAAAATGGGCTACCATCCTGTTGTGGGCGGCTGTACCTTCTACCAAAACGCCATCCGGCCCAAAGGCAGGGGTCAAGTTTGTATACGGAAGGCCCGGGGCCATTGGGTTGGCAAGGTGTGAAGCAAGTGTGATAATAGCGCCCAGTTCACGTGCCGCAAAAATCGCGCTGGCTATAGCTTCTTCCAGGTTCCAGTAGAAACTTAGCGAGTCGTAACCAATTACCGCAGGGTAGTCGTTTACACCCAGTTTAACATCAGAGTTTGTAAAGTCGCCTACATCGGTAAATGACAAGCCGTCTTGGGTAGTTTGCTGGTGGCCAAACAGAACAACATCCGGGTCATACATTACGTTCCGCAAGAATTGGAACAATGATGCCGCTTCCACTGTAATGTTAGGGTCAACAGGTTCTCCGCCTTTGTCTACAAAGGAGCTAATGTCCAAAGGAGTTTTGTGGTTTAACGGGTCGGGGACATTTCTGTGGGCGTAGATATGGTCTAAATATATATGCCCGCTTTGTATTGTAAATGTGATGTCGCTAATGCGGTTACGGTTTGACGGTGTACCAAGGTTACCGCCTGTACCCACAAAGTTAGCGAAAGGAACATTAACTCTGTACCAGCCGTTTACGTGCCATGCATTGGCAACAACATGGTTTAGGTCTACAACAGTGCTGTACACAATTCCATTTGATGTGATGTCAATATTCATTGTGTCGCCTGCGTTGTGTGGCTGTATCCAGAAGAAGAAATTAGTGAAATCTGTCGCGTGGCTCCAATTTAGCGGCGCGCCGTTAAACGAAGCCCGTGAATTTAATGTGATAGAACCGGGGCCCGGACCATCAACGCTAAGCCTTAGAGAATACTCTCTAAACCTTACGTTTTGGCTTTCCAGTACAGCTGTGGCGTTTGTGGTCGGATGAACGTAATTAAACCAGCCGTCATGGCCCAAGTAGGTATCAAAGTAGTTGTAAATTTGAGTACGCGGAAGGCTTGGCTCGGAGTAGAATCTAATGTTTCCGATAAACACCGGCATGTTAAATGTTGGCCTATTGGGGCCTGTTCCGGTGGAAAATACCAGACCAAATATTATGGTATCTACATTTGGCATGTCCAAATGGGCAACGTCCACTGTTACAGATCTTCTTCTCCAGGTTGTACTTGCATCTGCAGAACTGTTTTCCCTGATAAATACGGATGGACCCGTAACGGTTGTAAAGAAATTATTGTTGTTCAGCAAGGAACCTGCAAAATTTTCTCTGGTCCAGGTGAAGTTGCTGCCGGCAAGCTCCAAGTAACCGCCCAACTGCCAGGTACTGTTTTGAGCATTTGTGTCGGGGCTGGTTGTTCCCCCGCCGGTGGAGAAGAAAGGTACATAAATATCAAAGGAAACTTGTATTACACCTGTAAGGTCGTTATCGCCGACAAGCAAACGAGGCGTTATTTGCTGCCAGTGGCTTGCCGGGTGCGTAGCTTCAAAGCCAACTTCAAGTAATGTGGTACTAATACCGTTAATCTCGTGGGTAGCCAGGTCTATATAACCTGTACGTGCTTCCCAGTCAAACCTTGGGGTATCAAAATCTGTAAACTGCACGGCAGCCACTGCAGGGTCGTTACTAAAATACGAAAGCACAATGCCTTCCAAAATATATGGCACAAGCCTTGTTACCGTATAAGTTGCGCCTGCGGCGGTTGTAACTACAATTACCACTTCTACCATCTGCAAATTGGTTACACCCAACTCAAAGAAGTTCAGGCTGGCAGTAAAGTTAATGCCGTCAGTAGTAGCCAGCGGGAATGTTCTGCCGTCTACATTTGCTACAATACTTGCCACATCACCCAGTTCTGCAGGGTCTACAACAACACGTATAGGCAAAATTTCTGTTACTTTTTGGAATTGGCGCGGCCTTACTACAGAAAACGGGCCGTCCGGTACATAATCACATTCGCAAGGCCAAAAACCGCAGTCGTCGCATGGCTCCGGATCTTCTTCGCATACACATGGCCACTCGTCACATTCGGGGCATGGCTCAGGTTCTGTATCTCTTTGAAGTACAATTCCCCTGCCGGTGCCGCTGTCGTTTGCAATGCCGTCTTGCATAACAAGCCTTGTTGTACCGTCTGCCGTACTTGCAATAACAGTTCCGGCAACAGGAGTATTCCATACATTAGGGAAGTAACGGTCTGTCCATTGGCCAAGGTCGGCATTCAACCTTAATATGTGTGTATTGGCAAACGTCATTTCAATGTCGCCGTTTACTATAATTTGTGAAGCGGTTAAGGTTGCGGTACTTCCGCTTAACGGAGGCCCGCTTAAAGGATAATTTACTGTGCCGTCGGCATTAAATGCCGGGTTAAGCACCCTTACTACGCGCCCTAAGTTAATTATCCAGTTAATACCCGCGCCAAAACCTATGTTAATCCTTTGGGTTCCGTTTTGTGCGGGAATTGTTGGCAGACGGTACGGCCAGGTATTGCCAACAACTTGAAGTGTAAAGTTGTCTCCGTCTGTCGGGGTTACGCCTTCTACTTCAAACACATATTCGAGGGACGTAATCGGCAGTATTTCGTACGGTGCGCCATTACCGTTACCGTTGCCGTTACCATCGTCTTCGTAATATACGGTCAAGTTATTTGTGGCTGCGGCATGGTTTGTTTCCGCATGCCTTATTGTAACAGGTCCGCCATGGTGGTACCGTGCAAGCTCTGTACCGTGTGCAGGCCTTGCCACAATTCCATTGTCTTCAAAGTCTTCAAAAGCTACAGTTTGCGTATCACCGTTTGCAAAAGTTAACCTAACTGCTGCGCCGCTTAAATCAACTTGGTCACCTTCGTCGTATACAAGGTTACTTGGCTGTGATGTAACCGCAATAGACACCACGTAGTTAGCCGGTGATGTTGTTGACGGTGTTAGTACAATGTCTCCTTTGTTGGGGTAAGCGTCATACATTGCAATACCGTCAGAAATTCTAATATGCTGCACTGTGCCGTCTTGGGTTACATAGGCATACTGCCAGCTTTCCGGTACTGTGGTAAGAAGTGTAATAGATTCGTTATACAATTCTTCAAAAGTGCCGCGCTGCGGTAGTGGGCCCAGTACAACAGGGTTGTTTGTAATTACAGATTGTTCCCTGTCTGTTGCGGTAAGGCCTATTGTAATTTCTGTATCAGACGCATTCAGCACTGTTATTTCTGCATTGTTTCTGGTCATCATGTACTTATGGATAGCGGAAACCGTATCTACCCAAACTCTGTTAGACTCCACGGTTAATGCATCCACAAGTGCCTGTAATGAATATGTGCTTACAGACATATCAACACTTGCTACGGTTTTTGTAGTCGGTGGGTTTGGCGGGCCGATTACTTCATGCAAGCGAATCCATCTAAACCCGCCGGAATTGATTGTTGTTTGTACGTGCCCACGCATTTGAGCCGGGGTAAAACCACGGTTATTTCCCGTACCCCATACACCGCCATGGATATAAAATACATCCAATTCCCGAGTTTCGGCAGCGGTTAACGGAGTACCGCCCGGGTTTTGGGCACCGCTTACCAAAATACCTGTCAATAAGTTGTCATTCCATGCAATTTGGTTTCTTTCTGCAACGGTTACGCCAAGCCATGTGGTTCCGCCGCCTGCAAGGAAAGGCAGAACTGTAGCGTTTGGCTGCATTTCCCGCAATATACGGGAAGTTTCTTCAATTTGCCATATTGCGTCTTCACGATCGGTAGAGCCTCTGTGGTGCATGGTGTGGTTACCAAGTTCGTGACCGCGGTCTGCTACGGCTTGCCACTCATCTGTCCTGTACGTAAAACTCCAGAAACCGTTGTTGCCAACGTGGCCGCGCTCCCCAATAGTTCCGGGGCCGCCCATTCCGGGGTTAACAAAAAACGTACCAAGCATACCTACTTCGTCCAGCATAGGTACAACATAATCCAAATGACAGTGGCTGCTGTCATCCGCAGTTATTGCAAACGCGGCTACTAAGTTATTTCTCCATCTTGCCACTTCTGTATCGCCAATTTCGCCGGTGGCATCCGGCTCCCGGGGTATTCCCCTTACAACAAGGTTGGTGATGTACGCAGCACCGGAGCCGTTTGCAGCCGGGCCTTCTGAATTAATGCGTACACCGGAAAAGTTTCTGCCATCGCCGGTAATTGTTCTTGTTCTTTGGTTACCATAACCGGGAATTGGAGTAATGTCTTCACCGTTTAAGTAGTAGCGGATAACCCCTGTGTCTAGGTCGTGAACCATAAGCAGTGTCGCCCAGTCACCTAACCGCCACATGGCTTCAAATCTGCCGCATGCGGTAGGCCAGTTACGGACATAATGATCCGGTGTGCCGCCACCAGGCCCTTGGTGTGGGAGTACATTAAACATGTTGGAGTCTTGTTCCGGGGGATGGTTAGGGTCACCGCCGCCGCCGGGTACCCTCGGCCCCATGTTTTGCCTTGATGACGAATAAGTATTCCAAACTACGGATGCAAACTGTCCAACACCGGGAGATGTATCCCTAAGCAAGCCTATACCCACGTTAGCTAAATCACCGGAAGTTGGTACCGGGCGCGGTACAAAAATATCATATTGAATTTCCAATATGCCGGTGGTTGGCAGGTTGGGAATCAACCTGTCCATAATTAAGCTCTGCCGAACCACTCTAAGAGCTTGCCCTGTACGGTTTGGAGCCGCCACTACTTGGGGATCTAAATTACGGTTAGTACCGTGGGTAGAATGATTTGAACTTCTCCATGTTGCCCCGTCAAAGATAAAATTACCAAGGGCATAATCGGAAAAATCTTCGTTAAGAAGTACCGGCAAATATTGGCCGGATTCATAAAGTTGTAGAGTACTTTCCCCTGCTTCCGCATTAACCGGTATCTGCGGAACCATACCCACAACCAGGGTAAATACTAAAAACAGCACAAGTAGTTTTGCGCCTTTCTTGCATTTCTGCATCTCATTTCCTCCTTTTTTTGTCGCGTTTGTCATAGACGAGTAATTCAAACTGTGCTGCAATTATACAACGAATACTGCGCATACATAACCAAGACGTTGGACACAAAATAGTAGAAATGAGACACATTGGTGTGAAAATAAAACTACCCCCTGATATCATACTGCCAATGTGATATCAGGGGGTAGTTTTCAATTTTATCTACTTCTTCTGCAAACTGTAACGCGAAATATTTAACAGTACCCCAACCATGGCCATACTTACCAAAAGCGATGTGCCGCCATAGCTGATAAACGGCAGGTTTACACCGGTATTTGGTATTGTGTTGGTAACAACCGCAATGTTAATAACTGCCTGCAAACCAATAGAAAACACAATGCCCAGCGCAACTAAGGCACTGTACGTATCAGGCGCACGCATAGATGCAATAATACCGCGCCACACAAATATCGCAAACAAAACAAGTATTACAAACGCACCGATAAACCCAAACTCTTCAATTACTATGGAAAAAATAATATCGTTGTGCGGCTCCGGTACAAAGGATGCCTGTCTGCTGTTTCCCACACCAACACCAAACCATTCGCCGCTTGCAATTGCATACAGCGACTGTATTGTTTGGAAACCGCGATGTCTGGGGTCAGAGAATGGGTCCAGCCATACAAGAAACCTGGAACCACGGAAGCCGCCGCCGGTAACGGCAGACCACCACAAATACCCGCCAAGCCCCGCTGCACCAATGCCGCCTACAACCATAAGCCGCCAAAAAAACGGACCTGCAATGGCAATCATCCCCAACCCCACAGCAGCAGTAAGAAGTGCAATTGTTAAGCCGCCCGGCCATGCAATTAAGCCAACAAGAATCCCAACCATACCGCCAAGGAATACAATGCCCAATAAAGTCCGCGGCAGCTTGGGGTACCGCTCCATCATGTACGCCATCATAAATATAATCGCCGCGCGGGCTACTTCCGAAGGCTGAAATTGGAAGCCAAAAATTAGAAGCCAGCGCCTGGCACCGCCGTGGTCTTCACCAACAAATATAACCATTATCAAAAATACAATAGAAATCAGGTAAAGCAGCGTAGACAGCGGGCGAAGCAATTCGTAGTTAAAATTTGCTAAAAACAGCATTACTAAAAACCCTACCGCCGCAAAAACGATGTTCCGCCGCAAAAAATGAAACGGATCGTCAAAGCGCGTCCCGGCCATCATGTAGCTTGCGGAAAACACCATTACAACACCAAAAAGCACTAGTATTGATACAACAAAAAGCAAAACATAATCTACAGAGCCAACAACACGCACTTCCGCGGAAACAACCCGTGGTGGGCGCTTCTTGGGCTTGCGTTTCGGTTCCGGTATTTCATAATCGTCATAGTGTTCGCCGACTGCCGGGCGGGAACGTACTCTTCCTGCCATAATCTACTCCCCCTTTCCCACATATTCTTTAAACATATCGCCGCGTTCCTCAAAATTTTTAAACATATCAAAACTTGCACAAGCAGGCGAAAAAAGCACTTTACATCCGGGTTTCGCTTTTTCTTTTGCCTTTGTTACCGCTTCCTGCAAAGAATTCACTGTCTCATAATTAGTAAAACCCAAAACATCGCATGTGTCAATGATTTTCCGTGATGTCTGGCCAAAAACAATCAAATCCGATACCTTGCCGCTAAATGATTCTACCCAAGGGGTAAAATCCGTGTTTTTGTCATAGCCGCCGCCAATAAGGATAATTGGCGGGCTTAAAGCTTCTACAGCTTTAATTGCCGCGTCGGTGTTGGTGGCTTTAGAGTCGTTGTAATACTCTGCACCATCTATTGAAGCCACGTATTCCATACGATGGGGTACACCCCGGAATGCCTGTAGTCCCGCAGCAATTTTAGCTGCAGAAGCACCGGTACACAATGATAACGCTACGGCGGCAAGGGCATTTTCCGCCATCATTTTTAACCCGGATACTTTTGTAATAATCTGTTCGGGTGCGTCCGCAGACAATTTTGCCACGATAAGGCCGTCCCGCAAATACACACCTTCATCCAATTGCTCCTTGGCCGAAAAATACACAATTTTGCCCGGCGGCTTCATCTCCCGTGTTATTTCATTATCATAATTAAGTACGCAAATATCGCCCGGTGATTGGTTTTCAAAAATCCTGGACTTCATGGCAATGTAGTTTTCCATTGTATGGTGACGGTCCAAATGGTCTTCCGTCATGTTTAACACTGCGGAAATGGCGGGTTTAAACGCCACGATGGTTTCTAACTGGAAGCTGGAAATTTCCGCAACCACGATATTCTCCGGCGTTAGGGTGGTCACCAGTTCCGTAAGGGGAATGCCAATGTTACCCCCCACAACAGTGCCCTGGTTGTGCAGTTTCAGAATTTCGCCAACCAGGGTCGTTACGGTAGTCTTACCGTTTGTGCCGGTTATTGCCACCATTGGGCACAGACACAGGCGATAAGCAAGCTCTGCCTCGCCCCACACGGGTATGCCCAATTCTTCCGCTTTTTTAACAAATGGCGCGTACACGGTTATGCCCGGGCTTATAACAATTAAATCGAAATTGCCCACAATGTCGTCGGGGTTTTTACCAAGGTAAGTTTCCAGCCCAACGCCTGCAGGTTCATGCGCCCAGTCAATTTCTTCTTTCATATCCTGGACTGTTACATACGCGCCCATTTCTGCCAAAAGTCTTGCGGCAGACTGGCCGCTTTTTGCCATGCCGCACACCAGTATTTTTTTACCCGTAAACATCTAAAAACCCCTTAACGCCAAGTATCCTACCAAGCACGCGATGGCGGTAACAACATAAAAGAACGACACTATTTTTGTCTCCGGCCAATTGCTAAGCTCCAACGAATGGTGGAACGGTGCCATTTTAAAGAACCGTTTCCCGCCTGTAAGCTTAAAATATCCAACTTGGATAAGCACAGACGCACTTTGCAGTACATACACAACAGCCACAATAAAAAGAAACAGCGGCATCTGCAGCATTAACGCAACGACAGCCACAAAGCCCCCAAGTGCCAGGGACCCTGTGTCCCCCATAAACACCCGCGCCGGATGGGAGTTAAACAGCAAAAAGCCCATTAGGCTGCCCGCCGCCGCGCCTGCCACGGGTAAAATTGATGAATCAAGTATCCATGCGGCAAACATAAAAAACACTGCGATAAGTGCCGTAACCCCTGCCGCAAAACCGTCCAGGCCGTCTGTAAGGTTGGCCCCGTTGCTGCAGCTTAAAAACACAAGAATGGCAAAAATAGGGAACAAAAAACCGAGGTTAAGGGAAAGTTCCGGGAAAAACGGAATCAAAATATCCGTAGTATAGCTGGGTAAAGTACGCCAATACAAAAGAAAACCGCCGGACACAATAAACTGCCCCAAAAGTTTTTGCCAGGCCCGCAGCCCCAGGGAGCGTTTTCTTATCCGCTTAATGTAATCATCAAAAAAGCCGATAAAGCCAAAACCAACTGTTGCGATAATTACCGCAATCACTTCCGGGTTATCGCGCATAAAAATTACGGAAGCAAGCACAAAGCTGAGAATTATCATTATGCCGCCCATGGTTGGGGTGCCTGCTTTTTTTAGGTGGGATTGAGGCCCGTCCCCACGGATTTGCTGCCCAAACCTTAGCTTGTGCAGCACAGGTATAAGTATTGGGCAAAGTACAATATTTGCAAGAAAAGCTATTATCACCGCATAAATTGCGGTGTTCATCGAGTAATCCATTTGTTCCTCCATAATAATGGGGCTCTGCCCCAAACCCCGCCGCTACGCAGGGAATGAAGCCCTGCTACGCTTCCTTCGGGAGGCGGCGCAGCCGCCTATGTTTATCAATTAAAGTATATTTAGTTCATCAATTATCCGTTCAAATGCCATCCCCCGGGACGCCTTTACAAGTACAACATCTCCCGGCTGCAGCAGACCTTTGCACTTTGGCAAAAATTCGTCCACAGTCGGGAAGTACAGCTTTCTGTTATTATCCGCGAATGCATCATACAAGAACCATGCCTGGGGGCCAATTACTATTAATAAGTCTATGCCCATTTCTGCCGCGTAAGCACCAATTTCTGTATGCCGCGCTTCAGACACATGGCCCAGCTCGTTCATGTCGCCAAGGATGGCAACCTTGCGCCCGGGCTGTTTGCACAATATTTTTATGGACTCCCGCATGGCGGCAGGGTTTGCATTGTACGCGTCGTCAATTACGGTCATCCCATTTAGATTTTTCACAGTCAACCGCCCGCTTGGGGGAACAAAATCGTCAAAGCCTTTTGCTATTTCTTCCGGGGGAACGCCCATTTCTACGCCCACGGCAGCCGCAAGCAAGGCATTCATCGCGTTGTGCATACCGGGCAAGGGCACCGTAAGTTTAATGTCCTTCCCACGCCAGTTAAAGTGACACGCTGTTTCCTGCAAGCCTATTGTTTCCGCGGATATTATGTTTTTAGAACTTGGGAACTGCACCGTAAACGGAAGTACCTTGGCGGCGGCAATTGGCCCTGTCAGAAGCGGGTCGTCACCGTTTAAAATTACCGTACCGCCGGGCTTTAGACCGTCCACAATTTCCAGTTTGGCGTGAAGAATGCCCTCTCTGTTTTCAAAATTTTCTATGTGGGCGTCGCCAATGTGGGTGATTACGGTAATGTCCGGCGCGCCGATTTTGCTTAATTCGTGAATTTCCATGGCGTGGTTCATGCCCATTTCCAATACCAGCACTTCATCGTCGGCTTCAAGTTGGAAAATGGACAGCGGCACGCCCATGTCGTTGTTAAAGTTGCCAAGGGTCTTTTTGGTTTTGTACTTGTGGGCAAGGACATGGTAAATCATGTCCTTAGTGGTGGTTTTGCCCGCACTGCCGGTAATCGCCACCACAGTTACATTATGAATGCGGCGGTAGTACGCCCCAAGGTCCATCAGTGCGCGGCGGGTGGATTTTACAAGTATCAACGGAATGTCGGACAGGATGTCCGCCTTTTCCGTAAGTGCGCACACTGCACCATTTTCTGCGGCGGCATTAATAAAATCGTGCCCGTCAAAAAATTCGCCGAATGTTGGCACAAAAAGCGCGCCGGGGGCAATATTTTTTGTGTGAGTAGACACGCTGGTTATTGGCGGCGTGTCTACGTTGTGCAGTATTTGGCCGTTGCAGGCTTTGGCTATTTCTTGGAGTGTTAAATTCATGCCATTAGTTATACTTTTCAACGCCTCCACAGCCGTTTCATAATCGCTAAAGGGGTATTTTGTCTTGCCAATTTCCTGATAATCTTCGTGGCCTTTACCGGCGATTATTAGAGCATCCCCCGGTTTCAGCATTTTTACACCGGCGAAAATAGCGTCTTTGCGGTTTTCGCAAACTTGGTACGATGCGGCAGTTTCTTTTACGCCCGCTTCCGTTTGGGCGATAATGGCAAATGGGTCTTCTGTACGGGGGTTGTCAGACGTTAGAATGCAGTAATCGGATAATTCGCCCGCAATGCGCCCCATTATTGGCCGCTTGGTGGTGTCACGGTCGCCTCCGCAGCCAAACAGGGTTATTACCCGCCCTGTTGTAATTTCACGCACGGTAATGATTGTTTTTTCCAAACTGTCGGGGGTATGAGCATAATCTACAAAAATTTGCGCACCAATATTATTTGGCACGGGCTGTACGCGTCCCGTCACGTCGGAAATTTCTGCCACAATTTGATTAATGCCATCAAGGTTGCATCCCAATGCTTTTGCCACGCCTATCGTTGCTAATATATTGGATACATTATACTTTGCGATTACCGGCAAGTGGTATTTTTCACCCCAAAGCTCAAAATCCGAGCCATGCGCCATACAGTTTACATTTTCCGCCTGTAAATCGGACGGGGTGTCGATGCCATATGTTAGATACGGGTCTTGCCCATGGATTTTTAGCATCAGCGGGGTATATTCATCGTCGCTGTTTACCACTGCAAATTTGCTTTGCTCGAATAACTTCGCCTTTGCAAGCGCGTAATTTATCATGGTGCCGTGGATATCCAAATGGTCTTGGGTTAGGTTGGTGAATACGCCCACGTCGAACATTAGCCCCTCCATTTTGTAAAATGTCAGTGCGTGGGACGAAACTTCCATAACAACGTCCTGGATGCCAAGCTCAACGAATTTGGCAAAGATTTCATGAAGTTCCAAAGGGTCAGGTGTGGTTGAGGTTGCAAACAGAATATTAAGCGGATTATCGTCTGCTTTTACTCCCACTGTGCCTATTATCCCGACTTTGCGGCCTAACTTGCGTAAAATTTCTTCTATATAATTGGTGACAGTGCTTTTGCCATTGGTGCCTGTAACGCCAATCAGGCGCAATTTTTTGGCTGGGTTGCTGTAATAGTTTGCGGCGATGTATGCCATGGTTTGCCGTACGTTGGCAACACGGATTACGGTTAGGTTTTGCGGGTATGTGTCGGACAACGTCTCAACTATGACTGCCGCTGCACCGGCTTCTGCCGCTGCGTTTATGAACTCGTGTCTGTCTATGGTTATCCCGCGTATGCAAAGGAATAGTGAGCCGGGTTTAACCTCCCGCGAGTCAAATGTTATTGATGATATTTCCGTATTGCTGCCTGTTTGAATTGTTTCGTGGGGTATTCCATTAAGTAATTTATCAAGCTTCATATGTTACCTCCATTTCATATTTCGCATATTGTAACAGATTTGTCATCAAAACGGGAGTGCAATTTAACATTTTTTATTAATGCATCACTGTAACTTTTCGGGGCAAGTTTACTCCAATAGGCAAGCCGCGCACCTTTGGCGGCTTTTTTGACTAAAATTATGTACAACGCATCTATGGCTTCTTGGGTCATATAATCGAAAATATCGCTTAAGTTAAATGCGTTTATCTTGCTGTCATATTCCGCGATAAATTCCTCTATTGATGCCTGCCGAAATTCGATTTTATCCAGATTGTATCTGATTTTATCGTAATTTTCTTCCCGCAAAGAAAATGGAAATACCGTGTCATACCCGCCGTTAAGAATAAAGTGCAGATAAGGGTTTTGGCTTGTGTCCAAGGCGGTAAGGGCGTGTTCCGTGTAGAACGGGAAACGGGATGTAAATTTATGCGACATCCACTGCCAGCGGCGATTGTTCCATTTTTTATCGTAAAAGAGCTTGCGCTCTTCTTGGGTTTTGGGGGCAATCAGATCAACTACCCTTTTGCGGGTGTGGATAAGGGGCAGTACTCTTTCGCGAAACAGGGCGAAATCTTTTTCAGCTTTGCCCCGGGTCATAAAACCGGCTTCTATGGCACCAAGCTTTTTAGACCAGTATTCGCCAACGGCGTGCGGCAGTTCCAGCTCGTGAAAAACTGCAATTCTGTTCATACGCCCCGGCACCACGCCGCCAAAAACAAGATGCTTTTCGCGGGGAAACTGGCGGTACATTGCTTTGCGCAATTCGCAGCAAGCAATTTGCCCAAAATTTTGGTCTATGGCGTAAACTTTGGCGGGGTTTTGGGCCAGCAGTGCGAAGGCATTATCCCCGGCAGAGGCAGCAGACAACACCGTGTCCGTTTCTTGTATATTCAACACTTCTACCAGCAAATCTGCGTCTTGCCAGTCTTGCGAACAACGTATTTCAAAATTTACAGTATTCATACCGCACCTCCATGTAACAATATACAAATTATACCACAGGAAAACAGTGGGCTCAAAATGTTATAAAAAGCACCGCCGGGACGATGCTTTGGTAGCTTATAACGCATTTTCGATTTTGTTGATAAACTCCGCGTAGCGCGGGTCTGTATGAAGTCTTTCATAACCAATCTCAATTTCATTTCTTAGCCATTTTAGTATCCACAACGTCTGGTCGGCGGCAGAGTACTGATCTTCCGATTTATCTTGGATTAAGTTCACAAATGGCGATGTATAACTCATTACGCCTTTTTCGCGAAGCTCCGCTATGTATGCGTCATGCGCTTTGGCATAGGCATATTCATTCTCCATTGCCTCAAATGCTTCATCAAACCTTTCCTGAAAAATAAGCGCGAATGAATGGTCGCGGTACAATAATGACATTAATAAATTGGCAACACCAAATTCTCCATCACTGAAAACAAACTTAAACAGGTTAATCATCACGCTGTAAGAGTCGTCAATTAGTTTATTGTCCTTTGTACTTCTGGCTACGGTCATAAAAGAATCCCGGAAAAGTTGTAACAAAAGGAATAACCGTTTTTGCTCATACAGTATTGTGTCTTTGTCGTGTATGGAACTTGCCAGCAGATTTTCTTTGCTTTGCCATATGTGACAGCTTTTCTCCGCAATCGCAAGAACTTTATCTTTTTCACCAACCCAGCCGTATATAGAGGCTAGATGCCAACGGCAATCGTTTCGCACTTTATCGTCCGTTGAAGTCAAAAGCAGTTCCTCCATAATTTTTGCGGATTCGTCCCAGCTGTCATACGCCTTGTGCCTTTCGAAGTCGCCACACACACAGCCGTTTTCATCAAGTTTAGTATACCAGCCGTAGTTACCCCATTTGTCGTATAAGGCCTTTGCGAGTCTAAACAACAGCTGCTCCTCTGCCGGGAACTGCGCAAGGACCATACGCATCATATCAACGCGCTCTTGGGGCGGTTTCATGTCTCTGCTGTGAATGTCAAACCGTTCACAGTGTTCATCTATCCTTTTCTTTTTTTCTGCAGTATCGTGGTCAAATAAATAATCGATAGTGACATTAAAAAAGTTTGCAAGGGGCGTAATGTACTCAATGTCCGGGTAGCTGCTTTCGCTTTCCCATTTAGAAACCGCCTGGCTTGTAACGCCAAGGGCGTCCGCAAGTTTTTCTTGCGTAATGTCGTCACGCTTTCTTAGGGACTTAATTTTTGCGCCAATTTTAACGTTCATACTCATACCTCCAAGATTTATCACCGGTGTATGCATAGTATATTGAACGGACAAAGCGAAAGCAATTACCAATTGGTTGTTGCAATAACAACCGGTGGTTGGGTTATTTCAATGACCGCCGCATCGGTGGCTGCGGCATCTTCGAAAAACCACTCTATTACTACTAAACCAAATTACACGGTATAAAACAATTCCCGCTGTCAATTGGAATCACTTCTTCACACATACAAATAATACCTCCACACCCCTGCGATATAGACGCCTTTTCTAAAACATCAAATTTTTTAACCTCTCGCCTATCCGGGTTTGCAGATTTCTTTATTTCCAACGGGTGAATCAAATTACCTCGCTCTACAAAAATATCAATTTCTTTGGCATTAGAGTCCCGGTAGTAGGTCATATTAGACCTCTTGCATAACTAAGGTGACATATCAAAATTACAAATACCCGCAATGAGATTGAATCGTAAGCCGAAGCGTCTTCTGCGATTCCGATAACGC
>JGI20163J15578_10000552_pt1 | contig 15483 bp, 12 predicted proteins | sample TergutCu122P1_FD_15578 | JGI IMG/M metagenome (IMG submission 15578)
TTNNACGCCTCCGTTTCGTCGCATTACATCTTCTCATGGTATATTCTATCAGGCTAAAACGCAAATGTCAAGGGGTATATTGTTCTATGTAGGGTTACGAATGGCATTAGAATCGCCCGCGGATTTAATTACGATTACACAGGTCGCATCCTGTGAAAACACAATTGCTGCATCATGTTCATATCTTGGCGGAATCTCGCCGGTTTTGCTTGCACCTCATTGTTTATCATCAAGTATTCACGTATCTGATATGCTAATGCGAATTCCTTCCAACCGAAGACTTCTTCCACTGGTTCCGGCCATTTGACCATCTCCCACGAAATTTTGCCAACCCACACTTCGAACCCGCGCCTGATACTCAATGAAATTTTGCCCTACTATGCTCGAATCACGATTGGTCATATTTATACTAACGCTTCCATTATTAGACTGCGTCCGGTAGTACCGGAAAGTTCATTGGCAGATACATTTCCCAGCTATCCAATGTCCTGCACATGAGAGCGGTACGTCAGTAATCGTATCTGCGGCGCATCCTATACACTCTGCCCAAAAGATGAACTCACACTCAGAGTTAGCACAAAATAGTACTCAAAATTATGGTAAATATCTTTCGCATTGCCTCTTGCACCTCTTCCTTTACTAAGTTAGTTCTTTAATTAATCCCGCCTTGAACATTCACAGTTGCTCTTTGGTTCAAGGAGTCTAGACTTAAACCTATCTCAATTGAAAAATCTATATACGTGGTTTGATATAGTACGAATGTTCTGAATGGAGTTTGCACCAGGCGTGGACATTACCACGATCACATAAGTTGCGCCCCGGGAAAAAACAATCGCAGCATCATGTTCATAACCGGCCCATTCGCCCGTTTTGCTGGCACTTCTAACACCAGCCGGAAGTCCGGCCGGAATTTTGTTTAGCCGTCTCTGTCCTCTTAATGATTCCATGATCTGAGCAGATGCTGACCGATTTACGACATTTCCACGATATACATCTTCCATAAACAATCCCACGTCCCTCGCCGTAGTTCGATTCCCTCCGGCGACGACTACTTGACCAGGTTGTGGATGTACGTTGAAGGAATGCCCACCTATTGTAGATGAATATCCTTGTCGCCTGGCAAAGTTAGTTACTTGATTCAACCCTCTTCGAACACAACCTTGCCCAATATGAAATAGAAGCCAATTGTAACTATCATTGGTACTTATGGTAATGGTTTCCGTCATCCATCGTCGCACCTGAGGCGTCATCTGCATGCGTCCTAGGGCTATTTGTTCATGAGCGGCTCCTACTACAAATAGTTTCATAAGGCTTGCAGGGTTATGACGAACTGCATTATTTATCACCGTATACTCACCAGTGTTTAAGTTTCTCACGTAAACGGATTGTTGCCCCGGAAAACGATTCGTTAGAGTCCATAATTGTGATTCCAAAACCCACAATCCTCTCGTTCCGGTGCGAGCAGCTAATGTGACAAAAGGTCTATTGGTATTTTGTGGGCGATTAACATTAGAACCTCTTGCAACCAAGCGAATTTCTATACCTTCTAACCGTAGAGACCTAGCTGCCGAGCCGGCACTTTGTCCATTACTAGCCCAATCCAACCAACCATGATCTTGCACATGCACTCGGTAATACACATCAAAATTATTGGCCAGCTGTCCTGTTAATCGAATCTGAATGGCTTCTAATCGTAAACTACGGCCGGTTGTACCAGAAACTGCTCCATTAGATACAAATCCTTGCCAACCAATATCTTGTACATGAGTTCTGTATTCAACACCACCAGATAATTCCGTATCCGATATGTTTATCCGAATCCCCTCCAGACGTAGACTTCTTCCACTGGTACCGGACATTGCACCATTACGGACAGAAGCTTGCCATCCGATATTTTGCACATGGGTTGAATAATTTATGTTGGGAGTAGATACACCCGGTACGCTTGGATCGCCTCCTCCGGGAGCCGAGCCGGCTCTAGGCACCAATCGAATTCGGATAGCCTGCACCTCCGGTGCCACGCCAACAGCACCGGCAGTTACGCCATTTTGTACCCAACCTAACCATCCTATATTAGCCATATGAACCTGGTACTGGATATCAAATTCCTGAGCCGCGGTACCTGTCAAACGAATTTCAATTGCTTCAATTGGCAAGCTTCTGCCGGTAGTTCCGGCCACTTGTCCACCTCTTACAAAGTTCTGCCAACCAACACCTCTCACCCGTGCTCTATATTCAATCGCATTTTGATTTTGCATGTTTATTACAAGTGCTTCCATTCGTAAACTACGACCTGTTGTACCTGACAATTCCCCAGCGGATACATTTGCCATCCAGCCAATATTTTGCACATGTGACCGATAGGTTAGATTTGGTAACGCCGCTGAAACTGGCTCTATTGTTGCCGCCTGTCCAGAAATGGGACTTACTACCAACATCAACAGAAAAACGATGCTCGCTATCATTGCTACTACTTTTCTCATTACTCTTCCTCTCATTCTTAAATCTTTCTTTAATTCTTGCTATGTATTACAGGTTTCAAAGTTATTTACTTTCATTCATGTAATGTAAACAAGAAATAATGATCTTTTAACCTCGTATCAATATGTAATTCTATCATACTTTATTGTACAAATAAATAATCTTTTTTAAAATTTTTCAATTTTAATTTCTACAATTTTTCACTGCTCGCTCGCTACAGGAATTAGTCGTAGACGCCCCTCATCACTTGCTACATGATAAAGCATACCTTCTTGTACTCCACCTTCAAAAAAATGCCCAAAATATGTCTCTAGAGTGCTATCTGACCGAAATATAAATACTGTCTTGTACGCTGAAGATAACACATATTCCTCCCATGCCTCAGGAGTAACCTGAAAGCTCCAAACATCATCCGGAGAAGTCTTCTCTAACTGAATGTTATAGCTCCCTGTATTAGCTAATCTTGCATAGGGCATCAGTTCATATCTCATCTTTTGAATATTGACCCAGCGCCCTCCCTGATCTATGAAGTACGCCGGCGTTTCAATGAAATAATCCATCCAGCGCTCTGCTGAAAGGGCGGTTGGTCGTGGTCTAAAATTGTCTGGGTGCTCTGTCCGCTCTCTTGCAATTGTGTCAACCTCACTTCCTGTAGCATTAAACAATACCCCAAAAGAGCATATGCAAAGGACAACAAAAAAAATGATTCTGACACTTCTGAGATTCAACTTAAAACTGGTAAAAGGAAACACCGTCTTAATATCAAATGAAAGAGGTGCAAACATCAATATCATTAGTAGAAAAACAATCATACCCAGCATGTACGTTGCCATGTATCTTTCAAAGGAAGCTAAATTTATCCCCTCAGTAGGATGGAACATAAATACATACAATAACGCAAAGATAAACTTATAGATGTAAAACCCTATCCATAAACAAACACCGGCTAATATAAAGCGCATCCTCACATTCCTTTCGGTAAAGAATATAGTAAGGAGAAACAATAATACTAAAAATACCATGCTAAACCAGAATGTACTAATGTCGAGAAAGGGAATCTCTCGTTCAAACATTGCCTCATAAAAAGCCAAGCGAATTTCTAGCTGCTCCAACTCCAAATTTCCGGTGATGAAGAAATTACGAATCTCACTAATAATTGGCATCTCTACATTTAACGACGTTTCTGTCCGTGCCAGTAAGCCAGACCATGTCAGCTGAACGAATAAGGTTAGTGTAAACGGAAGCAATAACAGAAATGCTCTTCCCGTCTTGAACCAAAAACTCCTTCCTGCTTTGAGATATGTGGCAAAATTTTTTCTTCGGAACAGAGCCACATCCACTAGCATTAATGCAAATACACCGAAAGAAAATAATAACCCCATACTCTTTGTTAACGTCAACATAAAGGTTGCTGCTGATACTAGTAGAATCCCATACAATGATTCCTCATATCGGAACCAAAAATAATATAATATAGCAAACCCAAATATCATACCCATCAAAATATCTACCATGAGAGAGCCGTAAAAATGCGAGATTACATAAGGACTCAATTGAAAAATAAGGGGTATGAGAATAAATACTATCAAAAGCAATACTCTGCCAACTACTTTTGCCCTAGTAAAAATATCTTTTAAAAAGGGCATAATCATGCTGTAGTACATCATATTCATTCCAACATAAGTATAGTACTCCGTAAAACGGATAGAAAATCGAGCAAAAAAATATTGAACCAAGGTAGGGCCCGGTAAATAATTAGGCATCCATAATTCATAGTACGGATGAGGTACTGTTCCAAAAGCATCCATATGAAAGAAATGTTTCACAATGAAACCCCAATGAGTAAACTCATCCCACTTCTGAAAAGTTCTTCCATAATTCATTGTCACTGCAAGAATCAAAAAACACAAATAAATCAAGATGCCCGATGTAATCTTTATATCCTTCAGCTTTTCCCTTTGTTTTATAAATATGAAAACCGTATAGGATAAAGATAGCGTCGCAAGAAAAAGGATAAAGCAAATGCCATACCACAAGCTTCCCTCTCTATTTAGTAAACCAAAACTAAACAGCATAGCAACAATGGCCGCTATGGCTAAAAACACAGTTTCTACTAGTTTACGATTCAACAAAATTGCAAATGCCACACTGATAGACAATATGACCATACTTGCGATAACAATGCTCATTTATATTTTTGTACTCCTTTTCTTTAACTACTCCCCGTGCAAACTTACATGCTCTCGTATTGCTTTACTTAATGCATCGGTAAATGCTTGTATATTAATCTCTTGAATCTCTGCCAGATATTCTTCCCATAGTTCGTTAAACTCCTCCGGCTCTGCCTTCACAAGGATGGGCACCCACTCTCTGGTTAGAGTAGATAATTCTGCCCTTGCGATATGTGCGTCAGGGTTTTGACCCAGTTCAATCTGCCAGATTGGATAGTAGCTTGGATGCTCCGGAATCTTGCTTAAAAAGTCTTGCCAGCTTGACTTGTTGTAGGACTCTAAGAATGCTCTATCGAAGGCAGACAAGGTTGCCCAAAACTCACCCGGCTGTTCGCCCGGTAAAAATGCGTTGCCACAAGATAACCTTCCTTGCCGTTTTGGTAATATGTCGAATAGCGCATCTAAACGATTGCTGGCGTGCCATTTCGCATCGCCACGATTTCGCCTTTGTTCGGGACTGCGATAGAAGACGCCATCTTCATCCACATAAAAATCCTCTTCGGCAATCCCCCAACTGAGAATAATCTGCCATTCTTCTGATAACATTACGTCTAAAAATGTCAAGATTATTTCTGGATTCTTCGCATAAGTAGAGATGCCAAATCCTTGATGGGGAAATAGGAATGGTCGCTCTCCATAATTTGGTTCATGGTCATCAAAGGTTGGCATCACCGTTACCCATGTTCTCTCCCATTGCCCTGTATTAACTAGCTCTAGATGAGCATCTTGAAACATCCATCGGCGGTCATACATTCCTAATACATTTCCGCCCGCCAGTGCATTCATATATTCTCTTTGGGATTGCTCAAATATGTTTGGATCAAGCAAACCACGGGCATTGGCACGGTTAAGTATCTCAAAGTATCTTCTGGCGTACTCTGAGTCGGCGTATATCTGTACTTCCAAATCATCACTTACAATCACATTCCCCGTATTTGTACTTCCTTGCAGATACATAGGGGGATTTGACATATCCCAACCAAAACCCGGCTGGGTAGGAAAGGTGAAGCCGACAGTTGGTAAATCATTAATCTGAGGATGAGACTGCTTATATATTTCTATCATTTCAAAATAACGCTCTAGGGTCATATTAGTCAAATCCGGATACCCTAGATAAGATAAAACACTCTTCTGAATCCAAAATCCTGCCCCCCAATGAGTTGTAGGGATTGGCTCGCTATAAAAACGATTCGCTCTTGGAATGATATACAAACCCGGCTCCACTGCATCCCCTTGATAGGTCAACCTTCTTCGATAAGGTGCCACATGCTCTAGCAGATTTGGCCATAAACCGGTGTCTAAATATTCATCCAAGCGGATTAACGCATCTCCTTCGAGAAACCGCAATTCTTCATCTATCGTCCCGATCAAATCAGGGAAGTCTCTCCTGGCCAAACTAGGTCCAATGCTTCGATGCATTAAATCCGGAATCACCATTTCATACTCTAAAGTTATACCGAAATTTTCCCGCAATAACGCACTTATTTTGTTGTCTTCAGCCGGTATTTCTTGAAAACTAGTAATCCACACTGTAATCGTCACCGGATTATCCGGCGACAATTCTGGGCGAACAATAGGCCCTCTATTTATGTTTTCCGTTCCCCTCTCATCCTCTCTTGCCCCGTTACACGCTACTAGAATAAACATAAAACCGACAAATAGGACTGCAACAAACTTTTTTAACATTACTTCTTCCTTCTGACTTTTGTTGTTATTTCCCTACAAGGCAATAGATTGATGACCGTTTAATCTGCCAACTCATTCTCTAGCTGTACGATAATGAATGTTATATCTGGCAAAGCAATATTTATTACCTGTTCTTGTTACGTCGACGTCAACCTTCGCTCTACAGACCTTCCATCAACTCAATTAGTTTAGCTGTCAATATCTGAAAATCATACTCATGTGCTAATTTTCTTGCATTTTCTCCCATTTCACAATAACGTTGATTATCCATTTGCGAAAATCCTATTACTGCCTCCCCAATGGCTTCTGCGGTTTGCTCACAAAGAGAAATGCCCACATTAAACTTAGTAATCAAATCGTAACCCATCGTAACTGTACTTAGCACAGGCTTTCCTGAGGCTAAATACTCAAAGAACTTTCGCTGACTACCGCCGTATTTCCACGTGCTGTGATATGTGTAATTTAGTATATTCAAATCTGAATTCACTAGTATATAAGGTATAAATTTTTTCCCGATTTTCCCTTTGAACACAACATTATTTATGTTTTCCTCTTCACATTTTTTTTCCAAAGATTCTCGTTCATTTCCTTCACCATAAATTAAGAACTCAATATTTGAAAAACCTTTTTTGCTTATATACTTTGCCGCTTCAAGTAGCAAATTCAAATTATTTGCACGCCTCACAGAACCTGTATACACTACTTTAAAAACATTTTTTCTACTTAAATCAACATCTTCCAATTCAAACCTCTCTGCATTGCTATCAAATTGGTTTATATCTAAACCATTATTAATGTGATATATCTTATTCAAATCAATCTCTTTTGACCACTTTTTCTCCTCTATATATTTCTTTCCACCTTCCATAGTGAAAATTAATCTATCAGCTTTTTTATATATCCACTTTTCTCCTAGGTACAATATTTTCGCTAGCCAACTTTTTTCCTTTAAAAATCCATATGATATTGCACTTTCTGGTTGTAAATCTCTAATTTCTACTACACAAGGAATTTTCAAAACCTTCGCTATTCTTATACCTGCTACGGCGGTTAAGGGATGACCACTCGAAGCTAAAATCACATCAGGTTTTCCTTTAAGATTTGCATATAGTTTCGCAACACGGATAAGGTTTTTATAAAAAATAAGCACATTTTTTATACGACCAACACTATTCCCTTCATAAACGCTTGTCTTAACAAACACAAACGGAATATCATTTATAACTTTTTCACAAAACAATTCACTTCCTGTATCTATAACTTCTACTGAATTATGTACCGTTGAAGCACAAAAAATAGTAGGATTGTATTTCTTTGCCAACAAATTTTCCGCAAACCAATAATGCCTGTCTCCACAGTCATAAAACATAGCAGTTGCGTAATGATTAAAAATCCAGATGTTTTTTCTCATATCTACCTCTAAAGCTTGTTTCACTCCTAATACTTGTTGCTTGTTTCAAATTCATGTTATAGATGCCCATAACTCTAATATTACTTAATCTTCCAAAAATTTCAAGGAAAAGATATGTTGTCATAATTTATTTTGTATCATGTCTATTTTGTACCATCTCCTTTGCCGTTATAAATAACTTACCTAATTCATTACTAAATATAATAATCGCAACCATAAGTAATGCCGCCAAAATGGAATATTTCACCGCTCTATTACCGCTATATAAATAGCTGGCAAGTGATGCCATAATTAATAAAGTAATGCTACTGATAGAATGTTTGTAACTCTGTATAGATTTGTAATATCGTTCTCCTATAATTGTTCTTAGCGTCAGAGATATTATACCCCCTAGTGCCGATGCCATACCTGCTCCTGCAAGCCCAACCCTAGGGATTAAAATCAAGCAGGCAATTACGTTGAATAAGATAGAAATAACAAAAATAATCGGATTCCAATACGTTTTTTTCGAAATTCCAATACCCAACCCCGTTGTCTCAGCCAATGTATAGCAAATTGGAGCAATTAACAAAAAAGCAAAAAAATGCATTGCCCCTCTAAAGCGCTCTCCTAAAAGTAAAAACGCAGGTTCTTGAAGTATTATTATTGCTAAACCGAAAAAAGTGACGCAACAGGCTAGTAGCTTATGTATGCTTTTAAAATGATGTGCATGCGTCTTATAATTTTGAAACACATAGGGAGCCCAATAGGCATTAAAACCTGCCTGAATTATATTTATAGTCCCAGCTAGTGTAAGACCGGCTGTGTATATTCCTAAACTATAAAAGCCAAGCATCCGCGTAACTACTATAGCAGAAATCGAATTATTTAACCATGCAATTATCGTTACAGGTATTAAAGGTATTGCAAAAACACTAATTGTCTTAATAAAATTTTTATCTGGAAGCTTCAAACGAAAACTGTAGCTCTTCCGCTGTATAACAGTAAAGACAATGGTTAATACAACATTAGTAATCGTCAACACAATTATTGCGGGAGTATATGTTGCGTTCCAAAAAGCAACTGCTAAATAGAGTATTTTTGTTGTTACAACGGCCAAAATCCCTTGAATAGAAAACCATTTGATATTTTGTTCAACTCTGTACTGTAGATTTAAGAAGCGCAAGCCTGTACGCGCAAGGGCAAAAGCCACCATGGCAACTACTAATAATTGGTTAGCTTCACTAAACGTATCTGCTGAAACTTGCCTCCAAAAAAAGATAGATACTAAAATACCAACTATTGATAAAAACAAAAGTGATGCAAGAGGCAAGATTGTAGCAAAATATTTTTTAGTGACTTGCGATGGTCTTTCGTGGTAAAATCGAACGAATGCTTGATCTAAGCCTAACATGGAAAATGCGACGAACAAATTTGCATTTATATTGAACATATTAATTACACCCAATTGGTCTGGAGAAAATAGGCGTGTAGCTATCGGTTGTGAAAGTACGCCAACGAGAAACGATACCCAAGTAACGAACGAGAATCCAACAATATTTCTTAAAAATAGTTTCTTTTCACTTTCCATTCATCAACCTCTATTTTATTCCTTTCCAACATATAAGGTATAAATCCACTTTTCAATTCTACTAATCTTGATTGAAGTATTCACTCATCTCGTCATAGCCGAATGCATAACTTTAAATATATTATAACCACCAGATTCTTCGATTAAGATTAATCCCTCTAAACTATCCTCCAATTCTTCAATATCCACTTCATTAACGACAAAGTAGTCAATTTCTTCTGCCTTAAGCAATTCAATCAATATCTGGTAATCTATTTCCGCTTCCAGATACATATCTACTATCTCCATGATATTTCTATTTTTCATATTAATGTTTTGGGGTATTCTCCCATCTGGGCCTCCAAATGGGAGAATAATCGTTGCATTATACTGTCTTACATATGGCATCATCGACAGTGGAAATAGAACCGTTGGCTTTTCAACCCCATGCTCTGTCGCTATCTTTCTAATTTCGTCTACAACTTCAATAACAGAGGTAGGGATATTATATGGATTCCCTCGGTATTCAGCACGTGAAAACGATGTATGAAACCCCGCATTGGACCAAATAAAAACTAGGATAATACACATAAAAGCAAATTTACCAAACGGTTTTTTTACCGTTTTCTGTAATTGAATCATTGCGTAAGAAATTAAAATAATGGCGGGCACTAACCAAAATATCCTAATTAAGCTCAATTCATCAATAAAGCTTACCAATATTCTATCTGTTAGTGGAATAGAGATGATAATAACAAAAAAAATGCAGTAATAAACTAGAAGCCTACTATTCTCATCTTCTCTAATTTTGGTAAATAGATACAAAAACGCAAAGCACAGCATTCCGAAATGAATATTCCCTGCTACATAAATTTCTAGATTACTCATAATTGTCCCCAAATATCCAAGCATACACCTATCCTCCCCGTAATTTTCTAACCATCTAAAATCTGGTATTAATTATGAATATTACTCCAAATAGTAAGTTGGGAAATGTGCACAACGTAGTAACGAATGCATTCATAACATTTTTATGATAAATAAGAGCCACCACACTTAACATGCCAATACAAAGCGGTATTAGCGCAATCGACATCGATGATAACAAAGTACTACTGAGACTTAAAATAGTTATACATATCCAATCCGATATAGTATAGCCTTTTTGAATCATTCTTAACATAAAGTAAAAGCACAGAGGTATATACCCTAACCAAACGAGCACTCTTCCGTGATGCATAACTAGCAAAAACCAAAAACCCTCATCTATTACGCGCACTCCTGAATAAATGATTAGAAATACTGATACTATCCAAAATGATGCCGCACCAATTTTGTCTAGAAAAAGTACTTTTCCAATCATATGATACACGCATAAAACAAAAAGTAACAGCACGAAAGGCAAGAAAACTCTACTCATAATTGCCGGATGAACATTAAATAATTCACTCAAGTAGGCCCAAAAAATTGGCCAAGGTGACAACACATATCTCCATGTAAAAAAACCATCTGCATAATTCATACCAGTAAACGGATCTACTCGATACATTGTGTTTGTAGCTATTGTAGTCATCGCTGTCCCAACAAAAAAAGCATCATCCGCTCCTGAAGCAATAGATAAATTAAGATATCCTCTTGCTATTCTCAAAACGACAGGAATCAGAATTATAAATACCAAAATAGTATACCAATTTTCACGAATATTCCATTTCCCTTTAAATACATTTCTTGCCGACTTGGTGACTTTTTTTCCATGTAAAATTATTGACAATATTAGTATAAAGAAGTATACACCGGATATAATAAGGAAAAATAATCTAAATGAAATCTGTAATTGAATACTCGGAACTGCTATTAATTGAAAAACAGCAAATAAGAGCATCATCCCAAAAACAACGTTTGTAGAAAACCCCTTATTTTTTTCTTCAGTGCTTTGCGTCATGAGTAACCCAAAAATATAAGATGTAAATATAAAAGCTAAAATAAAAACCACCAGTGATACATAAAACATAATCTACCTCTTTTAACGTTTGCACCTAGCCTAACTGTCATTATCCACTAACTCTGTCGTTAGTCTCTCTACTTTATCCCAAAACTCTTTATAATTTACTTCTGCATTGAAGTTTTTCTCCCAAATGCTCCTAGCAGCAGCTCGAAACTCGAAAACTTCTCTATTTTTCTTCATATCCATGAATCTTTCAATTTTCACAGCCAACTCTTCTTCTTCAAAATCTTTATCAAGCAAATAACCATTCACGCCATCTTGAACTAGCTCAGTAGTGCCCCCAACATTAGTACAAACAACTGGTATACCAAAACTCAAAGCCTCCATAATAGAAACGGGTAATCCCTCTGTGCTACTTACATTAACAAACAAATCAACTGGTTCATTTGCATAAAAGCTCATTACTTGCGGATTTGACAATATACCTAGCAAACTTACTTTTACATTGCTTGGAAGTTGCTGAATTGTGCGCTCAACAATCGCATAATCAGTTCCACTCCCAATATGAGTCCAATTTATATTAATAGAGTTACCTACAAGTCTTAACGCAGAGGCAATTCTATTCACTCGTTTTAAGGGAACGAGGCTGGAGCAACTTACAATGTATAAGGTTTCTGATTTATCAGCTTGTTTAATTCCGTAATCATGTGTGCCCAAATAACTTGTTGCAATACTCGCCTTCCCCATATTTTTCATTTTCGTCAAATATTCTGCACCATTTCTACTACATGGTGCGATTAAATCATACATATTAAAAAAGTAGTTGCGATATGGCAGATAATTGACTGGCGATCTCTCCTCATATAAATCATATCCGTGTGCTCGAGAAACCATAAACTTTATATCTAATCCGCTTTGCTCTTTTATTATAGCTCCTACTCGAGCAGTTAAGTATAACCAATAACTGTAGATTATTATACTATCTTTTTCTAGTCCCTTTAACGTACCGCTTCTGACAATTTCATTCCAGATATGTAAGCTCCGTTCTTCCATTCTTAAAAGATACACTTTTTCGGCTATTTTTTTTCGTTTTCTAATTTCGCTTTTATACGCTTCATTTCTAGAACTCAATATATTAAGCACATTAAATGCCATTTTTTTTAATTTAGTTACTTTACTGACTCTCGTATCAATTCGAAATGGCGTTACATTATCTGCCGTTTCTCGCATCGTTTGTGCTGCCGGATTAACTTCCATAGCGATTACTATTACCTTATTGCTTTTTTCTGCTAATATTTTGATTTCATTTTCGATGAATTCCTCCCCTTTGCCGTAGGGATAAGTACTGGTTAATAAGATAACCGTATCCATTATAAATCTCCTTCTTCTGCTTCAATTCTATCCGCCAATGTTGATATAATGGCACTATAGCGATACTTTTCCATCTCTTCATTATTCCTCTCAAAGCGAATCTCTCCAACTGTACTCATTGGTTTGTATTGATATTGCAAATATAATTTGAGTAATCCTTCTCCTTATTAGCTTCCTCATAGCAATATCCTAGAGTCGTCTCATAAATCATCTCTATTTTACTACCTGATTTATCTCCTGTGACTATTGCTATAATTAGCTTTTCATTCAGTCAATATCATAAATTGTCAAAAATCGTTACTCTACATGCCGAAACACCGATAAATCATCTATTACTCTTTCTGCTCTATTTTCCCACAGAATACCATTCGCTAATGCTCTTACAATATTCTCTCGAAACAGTATATTACGTTCATGATCCAATGCTACGATAATGCTACTTGAGTACGCTTCAACTGTCATATCTGCTACAATTCCGACATCGTATGCTTCAATATGCCGTCCAATTTCAAAACATCTTGTGGATACTATCGGAATGCCGTAACTCAGATATTCAAATAGTTTAACCGGTACTGCGAAAGAATTATACTCGTACTCTGCATTATGAATAATCAGTGCTAAGTCGGCTTTTTCATACAATTTTTTTAGCCGTTCATTGGAAGCATGATGTATTTCTAACCATTTATAACTTAAATCCTTTATATGAGAATTATTGTATTCTTGCTCTCGGCAACATAAAATAAGCTTATATTCCCCATTATGTTGCTCATTTATTAACTTAAATGATTCTATTAGAAAATCAACATTATAACAACCAGATATACTACCAACATATATTGAAACCCTATCTCCTTTGTACGTACTATTAATTGACTTTAAATCATTGAAAGAAGCTGGGGGTAATGCCGATGTTATGCTGAAACCAAGATACTTATTCATTGTTTCGGAAGGTAAGTAAACCACATCAGCTATCTTTTCAATCAATCTTTCATCTCTTACATACATCCTCATTAAAATAAAAAAGATTACTTTCTTTTTTATTCCCTTATTAAGTTGAAAGTCCTCTGGAAACTTATAATATACATCTCTAAAAAAATATCCGATTGGCACCCCTAAACTATTTATTTTTTTTATAAGATTAACGTCACACCTGAGTTTAATTGGACTAGTGGTATTCTCTATATAACATATATCTGGTCTTGTTTCATCAAGCCATTTGCTTACTACCTTAACAGCACTTTTTCTTCTTCTGTTTTTTCTTGAATCTATGAAACTACTCTCTCCAGATAGTAGTTTAACTTCGTGCCCCAATTTCTTAAATGCCTCATACATTCTAACTGGTCTAATATTACTACCACTATTTCTCTTTGTGAAGTCTACATATGTGATATATAGTATTCTCATTTATACCCCCGAAAGCTCTATGCTTGCCCCAAAAAACCACGGATACTGCTGCACACCAACGCTACCTCATCCTCATTCAAGTAAGGATGCATAGGCAACGAGAGAACGGTATCACTCAGTTTATTTGTCGCTGTGAAATCATTATCATTGTATTCCAAATTAGCAAAAGCCGTTTGTTTGTGCATCGGTTTTATATAGTATACCATAGAAGGAATGCCTTGTCTTTTTAATTCTGCCTGCAAATCATCTCGCTCTTCCTTATTTTTCAATTGAATCGTGTACTGAGCAAAACTAGATGTAAAGCCATCCGGAATTACCGGTGTCTTCACAATTCCTTGTAATCTCTTTGTATACCACTCATACACCCGATTCACATCAGCTAACTCATGCTCTATCAAGGCCGTCAATTTCACTTGCAAGATAGCCGCTTGGATTGTGTCCAAGCGAGAGTTTATACCGATTCTGACATTATCATATTTATCCGTCCCCTTGCCATGAACTTTTAGAGACTGCACTAGTTCTGCCAAACCATCATCATTTGTAAAAATAGCCCCGCCATCGCCATAACACCCTAGCGGTTTTGCCGGAAAAAAGGAGGTAGTTGCCGCATCTCCAAAGCTACCTGCCTTCTTCTCCTTGATGCTGCCACCAAATCCCTGAGCCGAGTCTTCCAATACCCGCAGGTTATAGGTTTTAGCCAGCCGCTCTATTTCCTCATAATCGGCCGGTAAGCCAAACAAGTCTACCGGAATAATTACCTTAGGAGTCAATTTTCCTTCTTCAAACGTTCGAACAATTGCTTTTTCCAACTTTTTTGTATCGATATTATACGTATCTTGACAAACATCGACAAATATTGGTGTTGCTCCAATATGCGAGACCACCTCGCCGGTAGCAAAAAAAGTGAAGTCCGGCACAAATATGGCATCGCCCTCACCAATCCCCCACGCCATGAGAATCAGGCTCATGGCTTCGGTACCGTTGGCACATGAAATACAATGTTTTACGCCGACATACTCAGCTAATCGATTTTCCAACGTATTCACTTCTTTTCCGCCAATAAATGTCCCGGCAGTTAATACATTTTTAATCGCCTTGTCAATTTCATTGCTATACTTTTGATACTGGGCTTTTAAATCTCTAAATTCCATTCCATCATCTCCTATTAAATAGCCTCTTCTATCTTTGCTTCTCGTAATTCCCCCGCGCAAAGTATGTAACTTCTCCCACATAATTTACAATTATGCGAACCTTCATGCTCCACATTCAGGGTGTCACCGCATTGGCAAACCCAGCCAATTTGCTTAGCCGGAACTCCTGCAACTAAGGCATAATCTAATACATCTTTTGTGACCACGGCACCGGACGCAACCATCGCCCACCTACCAATCGTGTTTCCACATAC
>JGI20163J15578_10000553_pt1 | contig 15432 bp, 14 predicted proteins | sample TergutCu122P1_FD_15578 | JGI IMG/M metagenome (IMG submission 15578)
CAGGCTTAATATCATGCAGATAAACCCCAAAAAAGCTCCTGTAAGCAAGCTGTTTATAAGTCCGCTGAAATAAATAGTATATCGCCCCATACCGTGTTGCAGCAGCATTTTAATATCTTCACGAATACCGATTATCCCTACAATAAACAGCATTATGATTACCGGAATACCGATATTAAAATTAACATGCCCTTGAACTTGGACTTCGCCTACACCTATATTGATATCACCGGCAAAGGGAAGCTCAAAACTGACTGCATTGCCTGCAAAAGCCATAAGAAGCCTAATAAAAATCATAATTGCAAGTATTACGCCAAAAAACCCCCAATAAGATTTAACCATATAATCCAATTGGTAATGCAAAGCCTGCTTTAAACGCATATTATTCATCCTTATTCCCCTCCCTCTTGCGATTTGGCACCGATATATTCACTTTTCATTAACTGTATAAAATATTCCTGTAAATTCATTCTGCCAACTTCCAATCCGTCAGGAAGCTCACCTTGACCGGGTATTGCCCCGTTTAAGCAAGCTGTCTTTAACCCGCCTAAGCTACTTGAAGAAATAACGTCCTTGTCCTTAATATATTCATCAAGTAAAGCCGCCGACCCTGAAATATTATAGCCTGCATTTAACAATTCTTCACAGGGAGCATCTTTTATAATGCGCCCGTCTTTTATAATCATGCAATGCTCTATCAAATTTTCCACCTCGGCAATCAGATGAGTAGAAATTACGACAGTACAGGGATTTTCGCTGTAACGCTCAAGCAAAAGCTTATAAAACATATCCCTATGCCCTGCGTCCAGCCCAAGTACAGGCTCATCAAGGAGCAAAAAGGGTGTATTTGCCGAAAGTGCTATTACAATTTTGAAAATAGACTTATATCCGGTTGAAAGAGCGGGTATTTTCTTCTTAAGGGGCAGCTTAAAACGCTCAGCCAGCTCAAGAGCAAGCTTTTTATCAAAATTGGGATAAAAAACCGAAGCCCAGCGAATAGCATCTTTTACCTTCATAGTTTCGGGATAATAATCTTTTTCGCTTAACATATATATTTGGTTAAGGGCTTTGTCATTGTCTCTAACCGGCTCACCGTCCAGCGAAATATCACCCCCATCAGCCAAGTAGCGGCTTGTTATAATATTTAGCAAGGTGCTTTTCCCCGCACCGTTGTTACCTAAAAGGCCGTAAATCTTTTTCCGACCAAATTTAATACTTACATTGTCAAGAGCCTGGGTTTGACCAAAGCGCTTGCTTATATTTTTGATATCAATTGTCACTTATCATACCCTCTTTCTATCATGGCCTGCAAATCTGCGGCGGTTATTTTAAGTCTTAGCGCTTCTATTATAAGCGGCTTTATATAATCTTCAAAAAATTGCTGCTGCCTTCTTTGTAAAAGCTTATCTCCGGCTCCTTTAGCCACAAACATGCCCAATCCGCGTTTTTTGTATAAAAAACCCGCATCAACCAGTATATTAACGCCTTTTAAGGCGGTAGCAGGGTTAATATTATACTGCACCGAAATTTCCGTAATTGAAGGTATTTGGCTTTCTTCGCTATATATACCCGCTAAAATAGCATCCTCCAGCCACTGGGCAATAGTTATGAAAATTGGCTTATTAGGGTCAAAAGCTGGCTGCATAATTTCACCTCCTTTTAATAATATTAGTTAATTACTATAGTGATTAACCGCATAACTAATATACTACATAATAAAATCATTGTCAATACCTAATTTTAAAAAAAATTTGGCCGCTGTGATATTAACAAACACAGCGGCCTTCACTACTCAATTATTTTCATTTTCCTCATCTTCTATGTAAATTTCCTCACATTCTCTTTGAAACTCTCTCAAAATTTTTGCACAAGCTGATAATATTTGCTCCATATCAGTTATGGTGTTGAAGCTTTTGTAATATAGCTTTTTATAATCAGGCATATTTACCTCACTTTCGCACTAATGTCCTATAACAAGACATTAGTTTTTTATCTTATAGTATACACTATCTTTGTCCTATGTCAAGACAAGAGGTGAAAATTGATGCCCAGAATTATTGATGGAAATAAGTGGAATATTACCGGTAAGCGCATAAAAGAATCCCGCCAAAAAGTGGGCCTCAGCCAACAAGAACTCTCTGAAAAGTTAGAGTTGGAAGCGGTCTATATCTGCCGCGGCTCAATGTCGCGCATTGAAAACGGAGTACGAACCGTTACGGATGTTGAAGTTGACGCAATATCTAAAATACTTAATGTATCACTTGATTATTTATTTGGACGCGAATAAAAAAGCGCAGGTGAAAAATCACCCGCGCCCTTAAAAGATTTAATGAGTATCAATATATTCTTTAAGCTGCTTATGCCATTCGGCGGTATTATATACCCCCGGCTCTGTCGCTTCATTCATAAGCAAGTCAACAAGATATCTGGGCTTTTTACCGCCTATATACATTGCCTTTATACATGATACGCAGTATACACATACATCATCTTGGGGCATGGTTTCCGCCCGCTTTTTCATTTTGTTATTTACTTCCTCTGCCGGAAGCGCCGGATAAAAGCTATCCCCGCAGCAAACCGAGCGTGTGCCGCTGAGAGGCGCTTCTTCAATGTTTATATTCATTTTCCCGAGAAGGCTGCGCACCGCTTTATGTACCTCAGGTTTTTCCCTTATGGGGCAAGGGTCATGCACTGTCATTACGGCCCCTTTGTAGTCAGGATAGGGAAAGCCCTCAATACTGTCCAGTATTTCCCATAAGGAAATGGTGGATACCCCTTCGTACAAACTTCTAAAGCGCCTGTCGCACCCGGCGCAGATATTAACCACCTTTGAGCCGGCTTCAAGCTTAGGCTCATGCCGGCAGCAGATATTATGCATTTCAAGCCCCGCATAATTTTCATTTAAAAACTTAATCAGCTTATGCTCCATTTCGGGCTTGTAAATACTAAGGGCGCAACCCGGATTAAAATGTGTGGCTTTCATATATGAAGTTCCTCTCCTCAATTAAAACACGATGATAAAGCGTGATGATAAAGCTTTTTCTGTCATCACGCTTTTAAGATTTATACTAATCCGCACTATATTGCTATTTCTGATGGGGTACAGGCAAGCCTTCCGGTATAGGGCATTTATATTTTTTGCCGCCCATTGCCTCATCAAATTCTTTCCAAGCTTTTTCGAGAATTTCAGGCTTCTCAATTAAATCCAAACCCCATTTGGCCATAGCTTTTGCGCCGTATATCATGCCTTTTTCGCCGATTGTATGGCCTGAGCATGAAGTATTTTGCCAACTGTGACCGGGAGCGCCTATATTGTAGCAAGCCGTTGTAAAAAATACCCCTGGAGCCATATGATGTACATCACCCACATCTGTTGAGCCGGAGTTGCCTACAGTGCCAATCTCCTCTACCCCAGTGTGCAGCTCCATATCCTCTGACGCGTTAATAAACTTAAGGGCTTTCTCTTTAAGATGCGGCGTTACATCATTAAGCTTCTTTGCAAAAGCTAATTCTTCATCAGTCCATTTATCCTGAGGAGCTTCTTTCATATTTTGGTGAATTAAATTTATAAGAGTTGGGTTATTCATAGTCTCATAGCAGCCGCCCATAAATTCCACTTCAAGCTTGGTTTCTGTCATATGTGCAGCTCCTTCGGCCACTTTAGCCAATCTTTCATACACCTCTTCAACAATCTCTCTCCTCGGGGCCCTTACATAATACCAAACACAAGCGTAATCAGGTACTATATTGGGAGCGGTGCCGCCGCTTGTTATAACATAATGCATCCTGACATCGGTGGTAACATGCTCACGAAGGTAATTGCAGCCAACATTGGTAATCTCTACCGCATCAAGGGCAGAGCGGCCGTTGTGAGGGTCACCTCCTGCATGGGCCGTAATTCCTTTAAAATGGAATTTAACAGAATTTAAGGCCAATGAATTTCCTCTGGTAACCATATTGGAAGTCATGGGATGATGAGCAATTGAAGCGTCAAGACCTTCAAAGGCTCCTCCTCTTGCCATAAAGCCTTTACCTGTTAAAACCTCTTCTGCCGGGCAGCCGTAAAAAATTATGGTACCGGGCAGTTTTCTTTCTTCCATCTCAGCTTTTAAGCCGATAACAGCCCCCACATGGGCTACACCGAGAAGGTTATGGCCGCAAGCATGGCCGTAAAGCTGGCCTTCTATAGGCTTTTGCTCGGTGGCTACTTCCTGGCTCATACCGGGCAATGCGTCATATTCACCTAAAAAGCCGAGAACAGGCTTGCCGGAGCCCCAGGTAGCTTTCACTGCAGCTTTAACGCCTCCTGCGCCGACTTCTACATCAAACCCATGCTTTTTCAAAAACTCAGCCGTTTTTTCGCAAGCAAAATGCTCTAAATAAGGCCCTTCAGGGTTTTTCCAAATGGCAAGGCTTAAGTCATTAAGCTCGCTGCGGTATTTTTCAATTGCTTCATAAGCTGTTTTTCCGTTAATGATAATTACCCCCTTTTTCACTTTAGATATTTGTCAAACCAATTTGTAATCTCTTCCAATCTCTTCATCCTGTTTTTAGGCTTGCCGCTTCTGGACAACTCATGGTTTTCGCCGTGGAACAGGCACATTCTCGTATCAACACCAAACATTTTAAGAGCCGTAAACATCTGAAAAGCATCGGCCATATAACATCTGTAATCCTGATCCGAATGGATGAACAGAAGAGGTGTNNTAACTTTATCGGCGTATTTAAGCGGTGATTTGTCCCAGAAGGCTTGATAATCAGTCCAAGGGTCTGTGCCNATCTGGTCTAAATTGTGATAATAGCCAATATCNGTAGTCAGGCATTTGCTCACAAAATTAGTTATNGAGCGCTGAGTCGCCGCCGCTTTAAAGCGCTTGGTATGCCCTACAATCCAGTTAGTCATAAGGCCGCCGTAAGAGCCGCCGGTAACTCCTATATTATCCACATCAATCTGCGGGCATATTTCAATAACTTTGTCGGTAAAATCCATAATATCGTTATAATCCCAATTTACATAACGCTCTGCAACTATATTGGCAAATTCGCTGCCCCTGCCGTCAGAGCCTCTTGGGTTGGTGTAAAATACAAAATAACCGCCGCTGGCCCAAAGCTGCATTTCATGGTATATAATATCGCCGTATACGGCTTTCGGCCCGCCGTGAATATCAAGTATGGCAGGGTATTTCTTGCCTTCTTCATAACTCACAGGCTTTATTATAAAGCCGTCAAGCTCTACTCCATCCCTATTTTTAAAGGTAAAATATTCGGGATAGCTTATTGCATGGTTTTCAAGCCATTCGCCGTTAAAATTTGAAACTTTTTTCTCAGTCCCGCTGGTCAAATCAAGCTCATATAATTCCTGCAGTCCCTTGTCTCTTGCCGCTACATAGAGGCATTTGCCTCCCGACAAATCAAAACAGTCAATGCCGCCGCTCACCTCAGGGGAAAGCTTGTTTTCCGCGCTGCCTTCGCTTTTAAAGAGATAGCTTGAATAGCCTCTTGTTGATATATAATAAAATTTATTATCAAGCATTTTAATTACGTCGCCGCCGCCAAATTTACAATCGCTGCCTACAGAATTTCCTATTGAAAAGTCCCCTTCCTGGAAAATCGCAGGTGCGCCCCCCGTCAGAGGCACAGTGTAGAGCTTAGAGTTTGCATAAGAATTAATAGTATCATAAGCTCTGGCCGAAATCATCAGCTTATCCCCTAAAAACCTGACAAAGCCTATTGCATAATCCTTATCAAGCTCTATCTTCACAAGCTTCTCTGTTTTCAAATCATATGTATAAAGCTGTGATTTTTGAAGCATCATGGAGTCAAACTCTACTCCTGTAAATACTATTTTAGAGCCTTCCGCCGCCCAGTCAATAATATTCATAAGCGGTGCACTTACTGGTTTTAATGTGTTTTCCCTCCGGTCAAATACATAAAGCCTGTTACGCTTTTTATTGGTAACTCCCAAACCGTTTTGCCAAAATGGTATCTCATCAAAAATTTTATAAGCTGAATTGGCCTCGGCAAGCTCTTTGAAGTATTTTTCCTTGCTTAAATCGTCCATTTCGCTTAAATCTTTCAAATTATTATCAAAACCTGCCAAAACAACATATTTATCATCACAAACAGGTTTTAACTTAGAAGCCTTTGCGGGAACTTCAAAAATCTTCTCAGCTTCGCCGCCTTTTATACCAATTGAATAATAGAAGGTAAGCGGTAAGCCTTTTTTAAGCTTTTCCTTTTCTTTTTCATCTCTCGAAGCGGGGAAAATCAAACGCTCATTATCAAGCCATTCAATATTTTTCTCCTCACCTGTTGATGTAAGCTTGAAAAGATACTCATCAGAAAAATTGTAAATCCAAATAAAATTCTGATATTTATTGTCTTTTATGCAGCCGTTTGTAACAATAAAGGCAGCATGCTTGCCGTCAGGAGAGAGCCTGACCTCGGAAAGAAACTTAATACCAAATAAATCTTCTCTGGCTACTTTCTTCATATTTACCTCCTTATGTAGTCATAACCGCAAATACGGTTACAATAATTTGCGGGGGTGAACCTACTGCTCGTGACCCGAAGATTCACAAGCCGGTTCATACCCATAGCAAAACAAGCAAGCCTATAAGCCGGGTTCTGTCTTGAATGACCATCTATCTTGGCCTGATGTTGCCAATCAGGCTCCAGCGGCCTACCTAAAACGGGACGGGCAGCCCCTGACGTTTTATTGGCCTTGCTCCGGGCGGGGTTTACAGAGCCTTCTTTGTCGCCAAAGAAGCGGTGAGCTCTTACCTCACCTTTCCATCCTTACCAAGCCAATAGGGCTTGGCGGTTTATTTCTGTTGCACTTTCCTTAGAGTCGCCTCTACCGGGTATTATCCGGCGCCCTTGCCCTGCGGAGCCCGGACTTTCCTCACAGCCTAAACCTAAGCTGTGCGGCCATCCGGCTTACTTGTTATAGTGAACCAATATAAAAATCACCTAGCTTGCTATAGTGAATACAATTGAAAAGGGTCTAAAATGAACTTGCTCATTTTTGCGCTTTTCAATTATATGAGCGCTCTTCACATTCACATTTTTGCCCCGGCAAAAATGTGAATGTGAAGAGTGATTTTTATATTGAGTGAGCGTCCCGCAGCGAGAGAAAGCAGCGCTTTCTCGAGCTGTTTGCTTGCTAAGCAAGCCCTATTCAATTTAATGCTTTTCCAAGTTGAACAAGTATATATTCGATTATACAGCCCGCATTAATTTACGTCAAGCAAGCTATATCCGACTTTTTCCAAAACAAATACCAAACCACGAAGCCAATATTAATAATCCCAAAGAAACAAAAGAAATCATCGTCATACTAATTACCGGCAAAGGCAATACAGACAATAACCCGGAAGTTAAGCCCATAAGAGGAAGATAAAAAAACTGTGATGCCATGCCCACAATATTGCCTAAGAAGCGGCCTAGTACAAGAATTTGAAATAATACCAGCAGCGCAATTAATATTGGAGCTGTATTAAGCAGTAATAATGCTTCGCGCTTCGAGGTGAAGAATTTCATGGAAATCATGCCTGTAACAAACCAAAGGGCAAGCACTGCAAGACCTATCCCGTTTAGGCGGCCTCTGAGGAAAAGCTGCCAGCCCATACTCCAATTGCTAAGAAGAAATCCGATAAGTAAAGGCAATAACAGCCCTATAAGAATTAAGATTGCGCGCTTCAATAATTACTCCTCCCAATTCATATGTTTTTTTACAATACGACACTCCCTAGATAGAATCTTTAAGCGTCAACACCGCTACCTCGGGCCTGTTAAAAAATCTCACAGGTATACGGGAAGCCCCAATGCCCCTGGACACATATAAATAGCAATTTTTCACCTTATAAAACCCGTCTCCGTATTTAGGAAGAAACCCTTGCCCGGGAGCTACGAGGGTATTGGTAAAGGGAAGCCTTATTTGCCCTCCGTGAGTATGCCCGCTTAAAACCAATATATCTTTAAAATAATTAAGCCCTTCTATTATCTGAGGCTGATGGCTGAGAAGTATCCTAAAGCCGCATTTAACCTCATTTTCCATAAGAGTGTTAAAAGGCTTAAACCTCTGCCTTCTCTGATAATAATAATCTCTGATTCCAAGAATTTCCAAAGAGCCGCCATTTATACCCAAAGTTATCTTCCTGTCATCCAGCACCACAATGCCCAAAGCTTCCATAAACTTCTTCATTTCTCTAAAATGGGCTTTTTCATGGTTCCCGTCAACAAAGAAGGTTGGCTTAACTTTGGCAAGCTGAGCGAGCGGCTCTCTTAGAGGCAGTACTTGGTCAAAGAAATCCTTAGTCATATCCCCTGTTATGACAGCTATGTCAAAATCCTCTTTAAACACAGTTTTCCATATATTTACATTTATATAGTATTTTGACTTATTGTGAATATCGGAAATATGCAATATCTTAAAACCCTGAATATGTTCGGGGAGGTTATCAATTGGTATATCAGCCCTTATAAGCCTCGGAAGCTTCAGGCTCATAGCTATATTAGCGCCAAGGACGCCCCCTGCAAATACCAAAACATTACTAAGTATCAAAAGAACGAACTCCCTCCGATAAATTCCCTGAGTATAGAATTTTTCGGCACTTCCTCCGGGGAAATGCTGAGGAAGCTATCCATAAATTTTAAAAGCCGCCTTGCNTCGGTAAACTCAGGCTGGTCTTTTTCCACACCGAACAGCAAAGGCTCCACAAAGGTTTTGAGTACNCAAAGCTCATAAACCAANGCTGAGTTAAACATCGCATCGGCTCTCTCCTGATGGGGGAATATATGCTTAGCCTCACCTCTGGCAACAGACGGCCACATTGAAATAGTCGTGGCAGGCAAAACTCCTCTGTGGCGTATATCCCGCACAAGCCTTCTTATAAGTCTGGTGTCAGATGTGGGTATTCTGTTATGATCATCAATATTAAGCTGAGTCAATGCTGATATGAATATGCTGAATTTCAAATCATCGCTGATACTTGAGCCTACGGCCTTATTAAGCCCATGTATACCTTCCACAACCAGTACATCATCAGCCCCCATTTTAAGAGCATGCCTTCTGTACTCGCGTTTGCCCGATATAAAGTTGAATTTGGGCAGATTAACAAGCTCCCCATTCATTAAAAGAGAGATATCTTTATTAAATTGAGCTATATCCAAGGCTTCCAAGGCCTCAAAATCCGGTTGGCCAAATTCATCGAGGGGAACAAGCGAACGCTCTAAATAATAATCATCCAAAGAAATAATATGAGGATGAAGCCCACCTGCTGCAAGCTGAATACTCAGGCGGTTTGCAAATGTGGTCTTGCCCGATGATGACGGCCCTGCTATAAGTACTATCTTTTTACCGCGCTCATGTATCGCATCGGCTATATTTGATATTTTCTTTTCATGGAGAGCTTCATTTACACGGATTATATTCATTGCCGATTGGCTGCATATAACATCATTTAGTGCAGATACTGTATCAACATTCATAATTTTCGCCCATTTTGAGGATTCGGAGAATATCTTAAAGAGCTTGTCATGGGGTTTGATTTCATTTAAGGTATTTGGGTTAGAGGAATCGGGAAACAGCAGTAAAAAGCCTTCCGAACTTTTAACAAGTTTGAATATTTTCAGATACCCTGTAGACGGCGCAATTTTTCCATAGAAATAATTATAGAACCAACCCATACGATAAAAATTCACATTGGCGGTTCTTCTGTATTTCAGAAGCGCCTCTTTATCGGGCAGGCCCATTTCTGAAGCTATCCCGGTACCCTCTTCGGTGGGGATACTTATGCGCTCAATAACTATATCCTTGCTTACAAGCTCCCACATCCTCTGCTCTATTGAGGCAATAATTTCCTCCGTCAAAGTAAGCCCGTCTTTTTCAACAATACAATAATAGTTTTTATTTATGGAGTGCTCTACAATAACCCTTGTATCTGTGCCTAAAATTTCTTTCGCGGCACATATCATAAGAAAAGAAGTTGTTCTTTGATAAGTTCTGTACCCATTTGGGTCTGTAATATCCAAAAATTCCACATGACAATCCGAAGCCAGCTTTTTATTAAGCTCCTCAAGCTGATTATCAACTTTTGCAAGCAAAATAGGGTACTTGCAAGTATGAGAATAGCGCCCGGCTAAAGTAATAAGCCGCGTATTTTTCTCCGTCTTAATTTCATAATCCCCTACGGTAACATTGATATATTCTTTCATAATATTACCTCCTCTTATTCCTTAAAAAGCCTCTGATAAATTCATTGGCTTCTAAAATCTCCGCCTGCCTTACTTTTGTCAAAGGGTTATTATTCACTATATTTTCATTTTTAGCCAATACTTCTTCCATAAACTCCAAAAAATCATCATTAGGATTTTCAAGCATTATTCTGCCAAATTCATAATCAAAACGGCATGTCTCAGCGGGGGCCCGCAAAGCCATCCCTGCTTCATCTTTTGAACAGGCAATACTCAAGTCTGCCCTCGGGCGCACCATAATCAACGGATAGAATTTTGCCCCGTCTTTTACCATATCTTCGTTATAAATTGTAAATCCGAATTTATGCAGGTTTTTCCTGAGAAGCAAAAAATCTGATTGGGGAGAAAGTATCAAGCTGCCGAAGCTGAGAGCTTTATCAAGCTCACTCTCAATAATTTTTGATATAAGCATACCCCCCATACCCGATATAACAGCCGTATCACACTCCCCGGCCTCTACAGGCTTAAATCCGTCTCCTAAGCGAAGCTCTATTCGTTCCTCCAGCCCCTCCTTCGCTATATTTTCTCCGGCGCAGTTCAGAGGCCCTTCGTTTATATCAACTCCTATAGCATAGTCTGCTTTGCCTGATTTTATGGCAAATATTGGCAAATAGCAATGGTCTGTCCCTATATCGGCTAATTTAGAGCCTTCCAAGTATTTGCATATGGAATAAATTCTTTTAGAGACATCCATAAATTCACCAAAATTCGCCTTATATCTGTGATAGAATAATTATATAGATTAATCGAGATAGTCCTTCAGCTTCTTTGAACGGCTGGGGTGGCGAAGCTTCCTGAGAGCTTTTGCCTCGATTTGCCTTATGCGCTCTCTGGTAACATTAAACTCCTTACCCACTTCCTCCAAAGTGCGTGCACGGCCGTCATCAAGACCAAAACGAAGCCTTAAAACCTTCTCCTCCCGTTCGGTTAAAGTGTCCAAAACATCCATCAGCTGCTCTTTAAGTAAGGTAAAAGCCGCCGCATCAGAAGGAGCCGGAATATCATCATCAGGTATAAAGTCACCTAAATGGCTGTCTTCCTCCTCGCCTATGGGAGTCTCTAAAGAAACCGGTTCTTGGGCTATTTTCATGATTTCCCGCACTTTTGTAACAGGCATTTGCATTTCCTTTGCAAGTTCATCAGGTGTGGGGTCACGGCCAAATTCCTGCAAAAGCTGGCGGGAAACTCTTATAAGCTTATTTATAGTTTCAACCATATGAACAGGTATTCTTATAGTCCTTGCTTGGTCAGCTATAGCCCTTGTAATAGCCTGCCTTATCCACCAAGTAGCATAAGTACTGAATTTAAAACCCTTTTGGTAATCAAATTTTTCCACAGCTTTCATAAGGCCTAAGTTGCCCTCCTGAATTAAATCCAGAAAAAGCATACCGCGGCCTACATATCTTTTGGCAATGCTGACAACAAGGCGCAAATTAGCCTCCGAAAGCCTGCGTTTGGCTTCCTCATCTCCTGCGGCCATACGCTTGGCAAGCTCAATTTCCTCATCGGAACTGAGAAGAGGCACCTTGCCGATTTCTTTAAGATACATCCTGACATGGTCGTCAATATTAATACTGCCTTCAACTACGGCCAGGTCTATATCTTTTTCTACCTCTTCCGGAGTATCGGTGTTATCCATTATATCTATGCCTTGGCTTTCCAGATTTTCGTATATCTTTTCTATCTGGTCAGCGTCTATAACATCGCCGAGATGCTCTTCAACTTCCTTAGTTGCAAGCACGTTCTTTTTACTCTTGCCAAGATTGACAAGTTCAACCGTTTTTGCAGCTAAGACTTTATCGTCAATGGGTTTCAATTATAATCTCCCTTTCGCATTATGTAGTACTAATACTAACCCTATAATTAACTAAGTTACAAGCTAATATACAGTTTTTCCAGGTTATTTTTAGCCTCTAAGAGCTTCAACACCTCATTATCGTCCTCTATTTGAAATAACTCTTCTTCTATGCACGCTTTTTTCACCGCCCTGATATGATCGCCGAGGGCTTTAAGCTTGCTGTCCATATCCTCCGGCACAATGGTATTTATAAAAATATCCGCAGCTTCCTTCTGCTCCTGCGGGCTTTCAAAGCGGCTCACAAGCTCCGCCGGATAAATATTACCTCCCTCATCATATATGGCATATATAATTTCTAAAAGCTTTACAAAAACATAGTCTTTAAGCTCATTGGGGCTAAGAATTTCTTTAATTGCCAAAGCAATCTTTTTATCTTCCGATGCATAGAGTATTATACTCTTTTTAGCCTCTGTAAGCCCTTTTTGGCGGCGCTTGTCCTCTGTGGACAAGTCAAAATTCCGCCGAAGCTTGGGAGGCGCTCCTCCTGAGTTTTTTGACTGCTTTAAAATCTCTGCCTTAATTGCCTCTGAGGAAATTCCTGTAATTTTTGACGTTTCAGATATATATACGTCCTTTTCAATCTCCCCGGGCAGTTTTGAAAGAAGTTTCGCCGCCGCTACTGTAAAGTCAATTTTTCCCGTGTCTGTGGACAGATCATACTCCCTTTCCATTTGCTTTATATTAAACGCCACATGGCTCATGGCGCCATTTATCTCTTGTAAAAATTTATCTTTGCCGAATTTAGCTATGTACTCATCCGGGTCTTTGGCATTATCACGGTCTAAATCCAATACTCTTACCCTAAGCCCGTTTTCTACCAGTATGGGAATAGCTCTTGCGGCCGCTCTTTTTCCCGCTTCATCTCCGTCAAAGGCCAGTACAACCCCTTCTGCGTATTTTTTCATAAGCCTTGCATGATTTTGCCCAAAAGCAGTGCCCAATGAGGCCACAGCATTTTTAAACCCCGCCTGATAAAGACCGATTACATCCATATAACCTTCCACAAGTATAAGCTCTTTCGGATTTAGGCTTCTGGCAAAATTCAATGAATATAAATTGCGGTTTTTCTCAAATATCATAGTTTCGGGAGAGTTTAAATACTTAGGCTCGCCGTCACCTATAATTCTGCCTCCAAATCCTATTACATTCCCCATAATATCCAATATAGGAAAAATAAGCCGCTTTCTGAATTTGTCATAAAGGGCTCCTGCCTTATTTTTACTGAATAAACCGCTTTTTAAAAGCAGCGGCTCTTTATATCCTTGTTCGGACAAAAATTTATAAAGACTGTCCCAACTGTCGGGAGCGTAGCCCAGGCCAAATTTCACTCGGACTTTTGGGTTTATACTGCGGCTGTCCAAATATTTTCTTGCCCTTTCCCCCTCCTGTGAGTTAAGTGTATCGTAATAAAATCTTGCGCTTAATTTATGTATCTCTATTAATATTTTCTTAGTACGGGCATCTTTTTTAGCAGCTTCCGTATAGCGCTCTTCCGGTAATTCAATCCGTGCCCGCTCTGCCAAAGCTTTAATCGCCGTGGGAAAATCATAATTTTCCTTTTGCATTACAAAGCTTATAACATTACCCGAAGCACCGCAACCAAAGCAGTAATAAAGCTGTTTTATACTGCTTACGGAAAAAGAAGGCGTATTCTCCGAATGAAAAGGACACAACCCAAACATGGAGCCGCCCTTTGGGCTCAGGCTCACATATTCGCCTATAAGGCTCACTATATCATTTTCCATTCTTACTCTTTCAATAATATCATCAGGATAATACATATTAATCGCCTTAATTAATCGCCCTAGTAAACCGCCCAACTGTCAGGCAAAAATAATTTGCTGTACTGAGTCATGGCATATCTGTCAGTCATGCCTGCTACAGTGTCAAGAGCCGCCCTGTCAATAGTCTCGCCTTTTGAAATAAGCTTCCGGTATTCCTTCGGCAAACGATTTTCATCGGCTTTGTAATAATTATACAACTCTTCCAATATACGTGCTATTTTGCGCCTCTCTATCATTTGAAGCTGGCTCATATAAACAGTTTCATACATATATTGGCGTAAGTCATACATAGCTTTTTTAACATGAGGAGTCATACAAATATCATTTTTTCCCAAACTGCTTGAAATAACATCTCTTATTAAAAAATCTATGCGGTCTTTATTAAGCTTGCCTAATACTTCAAGGCTTTCCTCAGGTAAATCCTCTTCGGATAAAAGCCCTGCCCTTATAGCATCATCAATATCATGGTTTATATAGCCGATTTTATCCGAAATTTGCACAATCTTACCTTCGAGAGTACTTGGAGAGCCTGCCCCTCTGTGGTTTAGTATACCGTCAAGAACCTCGGCGGTTAAATTCAGCCCTTCACAATTTCTTTCTAAAACCTCACATATGCGAACACTGTGTTCATTATGATGAAAGCCATCGGGCCAAATTTTGTCAAAAGCTTCCTCACCTGTATGGCCGAAAGGAGTGTGCCCCAAATCATGGGCTAAGGCTATAGCTTCCGTCAAATCCTCATTAAGCTTAAGGGCGCGGGCTATAGTGCGGGATATCTGTGCAACCTCAAGGGTGTGAGTAAGTCTTGTCCTATAATGGTCCCCCTCAGGAGATATGAAAACTTGCGTTTTGTGCATAAGCCGCCTGAGAGCCTTTGAGTGGATTATTCTGTCTCTGTCTCTCTGGTATTCCGTTCTCATATTACATTTTTCCTGAGGCTTTTTGCGGCCTTTACTATATAAGCTTTTAGAAGCATATGGGTTTAAGCTGTTAATTTCAAGCTCTTCATTTATTTCCCGCAGATTCATTTGCCTAAACCCCCTTTGATTAATATATACAACATATATTCAGTAAATCCTTTTATTGTATTGAAATTTCATCTATAATTTTTTTGCAGTTGAGAAGCACGTCAAAATTGCTCAAAGAAATATCCGAAGCTTGCTTTAAATACTTTTTAGATGCCGGGTCTAATTTATATGAAAAAGCATTCTTAACTTCCGAATTTAATATATAATTTATAGTATGCAGCGCTGCCTTATTCATTTTTACGGCCAGCGGGTCTTTTTTTGCACATAAGGGGCATAATGCACCGCTCCCGCCGTAGTACAACTCATTGTCCAAATCCCTGCCGCAGCCGGCACAAAATTTTACAATAGGCTCATAGCCGCATACTTGCAAATATCTAAATAAAAATGCCTGACAAACACAAAAATCATCGGTTATACCACGCTCCAAAGCCCTTAAAGAAGCAAGCAGTATTTTAAGTATCTCGGGGTTAGGCTCTCCTTGAAATGTAGTTTTATCAACTAATTC
>JGI20163J15578_10000554_pt1 | contig 15419 bp, 16 predicted proteins | sample TergutCu122P1_FD_15578 | JGI IMG/M metagenome (IMG submission 15578)
AAAGACCCGCCACAATGCAGCATGGATGCTTTTGCAGCAGCTTGAAAAAAAAGAAGCTTTTCAATGGCAAAAAAAATTCAAGGGCAGTTTTGCAAAATCCGATACGACCGGAACAGTTTTTTTAAAACCAGAAGTTTTTATGAATCTTGCAGGAGAATCCGTTGCGCCTGCGCTCTCTTTTTTTAAGTTTCTGCCCAAAAATCTTATTGTTTGCCACGATGATATCGAGCTCGGCTTTGGAACTGTAGCGTTAAAGTTCGGCGGCGGAAGCGCAGGGCATAATGGGCTCAGATCCATAAGCAATTTGCTTGGAACAAATGATTTTTGGCGGTTTCGCATAGGCATTTCGCGGCCTGTTGTTGGTAAAGTAGATGCACATGTTCTCGGCAAGTTCTCGCCCGACGAAGAAGCTGTTCTTCCTGTTTACATGGAGAAGGCCGCAGCTTATCTGGAGACCTTTTTATGCAACCCCGGCAATCCCGCGCTCACAGCAAAAGCATCCGAAGGCGCAAAAACAAAACTGCTGTAATCTGCAATTACTGATTCCCAAACCAGCCCAGCAGCTTGCGTTAACCGCCTTCTCTGGGTGCGGAAGGCGAAACAGGTATCTAATATCAAAACCCCTTGCTGCCCAACTCTCTTACAATTTCCAAAAAAATACCGGGTATATCCATTTGATCTGTTCTTGAGCACCTGTGAAAATCAATAATTTGCTTATGGGAAATACTACCCTCGATTTTTCTTATATTATTTCCCCACCTTGCTGATTTTTCACTTACAAGCCCGTCGTTAGGTCCGCTTATATTATTTATAAACGCATAACTCAAGGCATAAAATAAATCGTCCGTAGGATTTTCCATTACAGAGTAAATGCTTTGAAAATGCACTCTCTCATCCATGAGAACGGTTTTGTTAAATTCCGCCATCCTTTTGGTTGTTAAGTGATAAATCGCATTACCAATATCCGGGTTTGCATCGCCGTATAACACACCAATAAATGCAAGCCGCTCTATCATTCTTCTGGCAAAAGTTCTTCTTTCATCAAATATCGCATCTGCGACTTCTGCACCGCGATGCGGCGTTGATATTGTAGTCAAGCTTGCCACCCTGTCTCCGTAATTATATTTCCAGATAAAATATCTGGAATCGATACCGCCTTTGGAATGCGCTATTATATTTACTCTTTCGCTTTTTGTTTCGTATAATACCCTGTCTACAGTTGCCTTTAATAATGATGCGTTTGATTCTACGCTGCCCCAGGCATCTGTATTTCCAAAAAAGACTTTTATGCCATGTCTTCTTAGTGTGCCAGGAATTCTGCCCCAGGAATGAATGTCCTGCGCTGCAAGACCGTTCACCAATATAACCGGATACTTCAATGAGATGCTTTCTTCATATTTGTTGGAATTTGCTCCAAGCCCGGATGTGCAAGCCAAAAGCAAGAATTTCATTAAAACAAAGCATAAAAAATGTTTGGTTTTCATTTTTTTTAAATATAACAGAAAAACAAAAGAATATCAATTCAAAAAACCTGTTCTATCTGCGTTGATATCACTTTTTGAAACTTGCGGCTGTGTTGCTTGCTATTGCCTCTCGGCTTCACGCCGCAACTAAGTTTCCAGCGAATCCGCGCTCGCTCATGCTTCACTGCGTTCCGAAATCGCTTGCGCGTCTTTCGCCTACGGTCGTGCAAACAGGTGGCGGCCACCAATTTATTTCCGAATAAAGCGAGAGTCGCGGGCAAGCGCAGCTTGCACATGACCGAGCGAATGAGGAAACAAAGGGTATAATACCTTTTATACGATGCTGAGATGCAGCGGAAGGCTGGAGGCTGGTGCGTGAGCCATCCGCAGTGCAACGAGGACTCTGGCGAATCGCAACAGCCGCAAACCTACAGGTACTCCTCTAGAAAAAACAATGGGATTAAAGCGGCAGCCGGCCCTGTATTGAGCGTACAAGCGTAAGCTTGTCTGTGTATTCAAGATCCCCGCCAACAGGCAGCCCGGACGCAAGTTTTGTTATTTTTATCTCTTTTCCCGCAAGAAGTTTTTGAATATATAAAGCAGTTGTATCTCCTTCCACCGAAGGATTTGTCGCAATAATAATTTCGCCAATGTTTTCTTTATCAAGTCGCTGCAAAAGCTGCTTAATATTTATCTGGTCAGGGCCAATTCCATCAATAGGAGAAATATGCCCCATTAAGACATGGTATTGCCCGGTAAAAATACCTGTAGATTCAATAACAGTTATATCCTGGGGCATTTCAACAACACATATAATGTTTTTATCTCGCCCGGGGTTGGAACATATTTCGCAAATTTCGTCTTCTGTATAATTGCCGCAAGTTTTGCAGTTTTTGATTTTTTCAACAGCATCGCAAATTGAATTTGCAAATGCTTTAATGTAATTTCTGTCTGCTTTTAGAAGGTAATATGCTATTCTTGCAGCGCTTTTTTTTCCAATTCCGGGCAGGGAAGAAAGATTTTTTATAAGAATATCTACGGAATTCATCGCCCATCATCACCCGAACGGGAAGCCGCCCGGAATATTCATTCCCCCTGTCATGGAAGAAATCTCTTCATTAATTTTGTCTTTCATTCGCCGCATTGCGTCGTTAAACGCAGCTTTCACAAGCTCTTCAAGCACGCCTGCATCGTCCGCGGAAATAATTTCTTTTGCTATTCTTACATCAAGAACTTGCATTTGACCATTTATTTCTACTTTTACCATATCGCCGCCCGCATATCCTGTTTCAGTAAGCGAAGACAATTTAGCCTGAAACTCTCCCATCTTGCTTTGAATGCCTTGAAAATTTTTAAGTAATTCCATTGGATTAATATTCATCACTATTTTCCTTTTTTATTCGGACTTCCGAAACATCGCCTTTAAAAATTGTTTTTATAAGATCTACCTGAGCATTGCTGCTTAAAATATCTTCCTTGGGTTCTTCTTTTGAAGGAAGAATTAATTCTATTTTATAATTACCTGCTGCAAGCAAATCAAGTTCTTTTTTTAAAGCAGAAATTTCATTTTTTATAAAGTCCAGAGAAAAACTGTCTATGCAGCATATTTTTACGGAATTTCCTTCCCTAGTCCAAAGAGTTGTCTTTGCAAGCGAAGAAGCCAGCATAATATTGCTCTTTTTAAAATTTGCCACTATCTCATCTCTATAGCTGGTAAAATCTGCTTGCTTTTCCGCTTCTGCATTTGCGTCCGCGGCTGCGCCAGCGTCTTTGGCGCCGGAAACTCCTGCATCGCCATGAACAGGAATTCTTTTTATTTCATCTTTGATTTTCTTTATGTTTTCCAGTATCTCAACATCAGAAAGATGTTTTGTTATAAACGAAAGCCTGCTTATTGCAAGCTCTATCTCAAACTGCTGATTAAGCGAGTAACGAATATTCCTGAAGAGATCAAGGAGAAGCGAAAGCGCATATTCAATCTGCTTGACAGAAAGTTTCTCAAGCGCTTTTGCAGAAAATCTTTCTGCAGGAGAACCCAATATTTCTTCTTTTCGAATTCCGTTTTTAATAAACAAAAGATTTCTGAAATATTCAGAAAGCTCAATTACAAACTGTTCCGGAGAAATCCCTTTCTTAATTATCCCGCCTGCAATGCGGAGCGACTCAACGCTGCTTCCATCTGCAAAATTTTCCACAAGCTCGTTTATCTCATCAAGACCCACAAGACCAAGCTTTTCTTTTATTTTATCAATAGTTATTTTTCCGTCGGAAAAAGCGGCAATCTGGTCATAAAGTGTGTAAGCATCGCGCAGCGAACCAGTCGCTTCTTTTGCAATCCACAAGAGCGCTTCGTCTTCTGCTTCAATATTACTTTCTGCGGAAATCTCTCTAAGTTTTGATTTTATATCTTCGAGCCCTATCAGCCGGAAGTTAAACTGCTGACATCTTGATTTTATAGTCGCAGGAACTTTATGAACTTCTGTTGTTGCGAAAATAAAAACAATATAGGGCGGCGGCTCTTCTATTGTTTTTAAAAGAGCGTTAAACGCGCTGTTGGAGAGCATGTGAACTTCGTCGATAATATAAACTTTGTATCTGCTGTTAGTTGGGGCAAAAAGAACTTCGTCTCTTATTTCCCGCACATCGTTTACAGATGTGTTGGAAGCTCCGTCAATTTCAATAACATCAAGCGAATTTCCCCTTGTGATAGAAAGGCAGTTGTCGCATGTTCCGCATGGATTGTACGGGGGGGGACTTTCGCTCGCAAGCGCTTGCTCGGCGCGAGGTTCGGCAGACCAGTTTTCGCAATTTATTGCTTTCGCAAGTATTCTCGCTGCTGATGTTTTTCCAACTCCGCGCGGACCCGAAAAAAGGTATGCGTGGGCAATTCTTCCCGAAGCTACAGATTTCTGAAGGCTTGTTGCTACAAAATCTTGACCCGCAAGCTGGTCAAAATTTGGAGGCCTTTTTCTGGATGCTGTGACTTCATACGCCATATTTAATAGTTATTCCAACAAAAAAAACCTTCAGCCTGTAAGCTTTCTACATCACACTGCTAACCACTTACCGCTGCTACCTTCCGATCCTGACGGGGTTGGGTGGCAGACAATTGCATAGCGCCTAGCAGACTGAAGGAATACGGAGAGATAGGGATTCGAACCCTAGGTACCCGTGAGGGTACATACGCTTTCCAAGCGCACTCCTTCGGCCTCTCGGACATCTCTCCATGTCATACCGGAGAGGGAGGGATTCGAACCCTCGGAACTGAAACCAGTTCAATGGATTTCGAGTCCGCCCGATTCAACCACTCTCGCACCTCTCCCATATGTTCGCACCCACAGGGGGCACAATGTACCCGCAAGGGGCACAATGTACCCAAGTGGATTCGAACCACCGACCACCAGATCCGCAATCTGGTACTCTATCCATCTGAGCTATGGGTACTAGAAACCGATGATTTATTCAATCGAGAATAAATCAGCAATACATTATTATCATTTTTTCGCAGTTTTCTAAATGAAAACGAGAAAAAATTGTGGAATCGATGATTAGAGTCAAATTTAATCATCGATTCCCTTGCATTGCTTTTCACCCCGGTGCTATGACCGGGACTTAGCAAAAAAACGGAGAGGGAGGGATTCGAACCCTCGGTACCCCGTTGGGGGTACAACTCCTTAGCAGGGAGCCCGATTCGGCCACTCTCGCACCTCTCCGGATAAATAGTAATTTTTCGGAGAAGGTGGGATTCGAACCCACGGACGCTCGCACGTCAACGGTTTTCAAGACCGCCTCCTTAAACCGCTCGGACACCTCTCCAATTTCTATTTGCTTTTGTAATATATAGAAATAAAACTGATTTGTCAACCGTATATGCTGCTGCTTTTGCTGCTTTGAACAAGTTTATTGGACGAATAAGCGAGAGACTCGGGCGTGCTTGCACGCACATGACCGAGCGATGAGGAACAAAAAGGGTATTATACCCTTTATTCAGTAAAATCCGGACAAAAAGTGATATGTCAATGAATCAGATATAACTAACAGGCACAACATTCACATCATTTCCCATAGAAATAAATTTGTTCGCCATACAGACAAGCGCACCTTTACCCCGGTTTTCATCAGCAATAATATCAAAATTTTGCGTCATTTTACTATTCGGGCTGGCAGTTTGCTTTATTTCAACAGGATATACTTTTCCCTTTTTATCCAATATCAGATCTATTTCCTTACCTAGTGTCTCGCGGTAAAAATATATGAATGGACGCTCACCATTATGCCAATAGGATTTAAGAATTTCGGATACAACATAAGTTTCAAATAAAGCGCCGCTCATTTGATGATTCATGGCTATATTGCCTGTTGAAATACCTGTTAAATAACAGCATAGACCTGTATCCAGAAAATAAAGCTTTGGGGTCTTTACAGCCCGCTTTGATAAGTTGCGAAAATACGGCGGCACAAGGTAAATCAAACCGGATGTCTCCAGTACAGATACCCAACTTTTAACAGTATTGACACTAACTTCTATATCACGGGAAATGCTGTTATAATTTAAGATTTGCCCTGTTCTGGCAGCAATGACTTTTAAAAATTTTAAAAAGGAATGCTCGCTGGAAATGTTTATAATTTCGCGAACATCGCGTTCAATATAAGTACGAACATACGCAGAAAAAAACAGCGACTGGGGCGTTCCGTCAAACAACTGAGGGAAAGAACCTTTGACAATCGCATCAAAAACTTCCTGTGTTGACCAAACCGCTCTTTTAGTTTGAAACGGGATATCCGGGAGAAAAGCAGGGCGTATCTCATCCTTTGCTTTTTCGCTTTGGGAAAACCCCTGCAAGTCTAAAATAGCCACACGACCAGCCAGACTCTCTGACACATTTTTCATCATGTGAAACTGCTGTGAACCTGTTAGCCAAAACTGCCCTTTTTTATTCGACTTATCCACAATCGCCTTGATATAAGGGAACAAATTCGGGGCTTTTTGCACTTCGTCGATCAATACAGGCGGAGGAAACCGCTCAAAAAAATGAGCAGGATCTTCACGAGCCATCATTAAAGTTTCCATGTCGTCCAGAGTAATGTAATTGCGATCCGGTTCTTTTATATGTTCGAGCAGAGTTGTTTTTCCAACCTGCCGCGGTCCTGTCAGAAGAATAACCTTAAAGAACTCATTGGCTTCTTTTATGGATTTTGAAAGTGTTCGCCTGTAATACATACTATTTAGAATATTGTTTTATTTCACTTGTGTCAATGCGATTGGTGATAAATCTGCAATTGCATTGCAAATTTATCAGGCACCCCCTTTTCTCTTTCCCCAAATGTAAATGCAATATGAATTTCGCACTTAATCTTCGTAAATCTCTTTCCTGTTTCCTATTTTGATTATTCTGACAATATTACCGCTGATTTTGTATATTATCCGCCAATCACCTACGCGCAAACGCCTATATCCAAATAATGAATATTTTAAAGGCTTTCCAAGTTTTATGGGCTCTTGTGTTAAACGTTCTCTTATTGCTGTTTTAATTTGTTCTTTGTATGGCATTGGAATAGCAGGAATATCATTTTTTATCACGCTATCTTCGAATTCTATGGAGTATGCCATTCTATTTCCATATTTTATCGTTATCTTTTATCCATTTTGGGTTAGATTGTTCCCTTTCATCGGCAATTTTAGAAAAGTACATATCTTCCTTTTCCTCAATTGCCCATTCGATTAACTCGAGAGCTACTTTTGATTTGGACTTCTTGTTTTGCTTGGCGACTTTGTTTAGTATTCCGGCAATTTCGCTGGTAACTGTTATATTTATCCTTGGATTTATTGTCGCCATACATGTTCCCTCCTGCAAAGTGATACACCAGTGTACCACTTTTTGCCTAAAATGTCAAGCAATTATTGTGCTGATGGGGGGCGGGCTTTTTACTTAGAATACTGCATCTGTTCTTTACCGTTTTTACTAAGCAGAAAGAAAGAATATACGACAGAAGCATGTTGACAAAAGGCACACATTGTAGTATAAAATAGATATGAGATTTTTGTGGGAAAGTGACAAGAACGACCTGCTAAAAAAGCATAGAAATATCTCATTTGAACAGATTGTTTTAGCAATGGAAAATAAACAAATTGTTAATGTTTTGGAGCATACAAACCCGAAAAAGCATAAAGGACAAATATTTATCCTTGTTGAAAGTAACGACTATGTTTATGTTGTTCCTGCATTTATTTCAGATTCAGGGGAAGAATGTCATTTGAAAACAATTTACCCCCAGCCGTAAATATACAAATAAATATTTAAGGAGCGCGGAATGAAGAAAACAGAATATTTAGATAAAGAAGAACAAGAACTTATAGAATCTCTGGAAAAAGATACATGGAAATCTGTAAAAAATCTTGGAGACTGGAAAGCCACTTTGTTCAAAACAGCAAGCAATACATTAACCAAAGATCAGCGTATGAATATTCGCATAACCAAAAATGATCTCGACAACCTCAAACTAAGGGCTATGGAAGAAGGGTTGCCATACCAAACATTGGTTGCAAGCATAATTCATAAATATCTTACAGGAAGATTAACCGAAAAACAGATTTAAATTTTGCTCACAAATCCTCTACTTCTCCAGCAAATACAAATACTCCTTCACATGAATATCGCGGTTACTCAGGTTTCGGCTTCCCCTGAATGTGTTATAGCGCGTCTCCAACACTTCAAGTTTGCCGATTTTTTCCAGCATCTCTTTCATCTGCTCAACAGTAATAAAACCTTCGGAATTAAACGAAATTATTACATATCTGGCTTTAATATTTTCTACAAGTTTCGTTAGCGCCTGCAAAGCTTCATTTCCCTTGTTGTATAGAGAGCGATTCCAGCCTTTCGGAATTCCGGATACCTTACTTATGTTTTCCGGATATTTGTAATCCACTATTAAATTAAGCATAAAATAATTTGAGCCATAAGGGTGCTGGTTATATGGCGGGTCAATATATGCGACATCAACTTCAGGCAAATTTTTTACTAAATTATTCGAGTCTTCATTATATATTATTGTTTCGCAATTAAAATTACTGAATATTGGAAACAACAGCTCTATGTCGCCTTTAATTCTAAAGAGAGCATCCTGATTTTTGCCCCCGAATTGCCCGACACCGGTTTCTCTGTTTTTGTAAAAGCCTTTAAAAACACCGGAAGTATTGGCGTGTATCGAAGCTTCGGACAACAATGGTGCAAGGAAGTATTTTCGTTCCTGCTGCGGTATTTTCCCTATCAGTTGTCTTGCGGTGTCTATATACATTGCATTTCTCGAAGTGTAAAATACGCGCTCATCTGCCTTGATGTTTTTGTCGTCAACCGGAGCATATAATTCAGATATAATGCCACGCGCCGAACGATATTTTAATTCCTCTGTAATTTCATAATAATATTTTTTTAGTAAAAACAAATTTAATTCATTTTCATTGGATAAATAACACTCATTGATTATTTTGGAATATTTCTCTAAATCATTAACAATAAGCAAGTCAGAAAATTGTTTAAAATAACGGGCAACGATTCCGGAGCCGCTAAATACGTCGAACATTTTTAGCTTATTTTTGTTCAATCTTTTTTGTACTTTTTTGATTCCGTTACCAATAAAATCCAATAGCGCGCGTTTGTTGCCTAAATAAGTAATAAGTTGTTGAGTCAGATATTCTTTTTTTTCACACAGGTTTTCTTCTGCCTCTGCATTAGAGAAAAATTGGCGCTCGCTCATGTTGGCATTTTATCATGATCATTTTTTGTTAGTAAAGAGTCCTCCGCCAGCTCGCAAACCATCAGATACTCTTCTTCTGTTTCTTTGCTGATAGAAAAACCAACATTTTGATACATTTTTACAGCAGGATTATCTTTTTGTACTGATAATGATGTTCTTTTATAGCCGCGTTTTTTCAAAGCACTCAATGCGTATTTCATTAGCGCTGTACCAATGCCTTTTCCTCTGTATTCTTTGTACAAAGAAATGCCAAACTCCGGTGTGTGGCTATCGATGTTGCCAAATCCTCTTACCTTGCCGGATAAAATTCTTGTCCATACAATGCCAATTATTTTGCCCTCGATTTCAGTAACAAAACAGATATCATCAGGCTTTCCAAAATCTTCATAATAGATTTTGATTTCCGGCTGCTTGAGAACATCTCTTGGAATCAAATTTTTCTCATCGCGCTGAAATATGGCTTCATACACAAAGTCCTCAAGCAAATGTACTTCCGAGTTTGCGATTTCTCTTATTCTCCAATCTTTCAACATTACGAGTCACCTCAGTTGAACTGTTGCATAGCTAACAACACTTACAATCAAAAACTAATCTTTTCGGAATGCGGTTCCATTATAGTTGGCAACAAGCTCGTTTTCTTCGTTATACATTTTAACATCATAAATTGCCAACCTGTTTCCGCAGGATACTTCTTCGGCAATTGCTGTAAGCTTTCCTTCTTTGATAGGTTTTATAAAACTTATGGAGCAGCGTATTGCAACTGCCGCTTTTCCTCTTGAATTTGCCGCTGCTGCAAATGCATAGTCTGCCAAGGTAAAATAGAGCCCGCCCTGCACAATACCAAGCCCATTGTAGTGGTTTTCGTTTATAACAACACTTGCAACAGCTCTTCCTTCTTCTATTTCATCAAGGGTAATGCCTATAAATTGCGAAAATTTATCATCCAAAGTCTCTTTTTTTATTTTTTCCAGATTAGTCACTTTCGCCCCTTCGTCCCTTCGGGAACTATTCGTTACTTATGGTTTCAATAAAAAGTTCTTTGAGCTGTTCCTGCGAAACTTCTGACGGTGCATTTGTTAACATACAAATTGCTTTTTGAGTTTTAGGAAATGCAATAACATCTCTTATTGAATCAAGCCCCAAAAGAAGCATTACAAGTCTGTCAAGACCAAGCGCAAGCCCTCCGTGCGGAGGTGTTCCGTAATCAAGAGCTTCAAGAAGGTGGGAAAATTGTTTTTCTGCACTTTCTTTATCAATTCCAAGAATATCAAAAATCTTTCTCTGGATAGTCGAGTTATGTATTCGTATGCTTCCGCCGCCTACTTCGTAGCCATTAAACACAATATCGTAAGCATTTGTTCTTATTGAATAGATATCGCCATCAAGTTTTTCCATATCCTCTGGTTTGGGAGATGTAAAAGGGTGATGAAGAACTTCCGGTTTTCCTTTATCATTTAAGCCAAACATTGGGAAATCAATAACCCACAGAAGACTGGTATCATTTTCAGTATAAAGAGAACATTTTTTTCCAAAATACTTTCTAAGTTCCGAGAGGCAACTACAAACTATTTTTTCTTTATCTGCAACAAAAATAAGAACATCGCCTTTTTCTGCATTCATTTTTTTATACAGGGCAGTTGATTCTTCTTCTGTGAAAAATTTTATTATCGGAGATTGAGGACCATCATCATTCATTCTTATCCATGCAACACCTTTGCCTCTAAATGGTTTTACAAAATCTGTCATGGCATCCAAATCTTTTCTTGCAAGCTGGCTGCTTAAACCTTTAAGATTTATTCCTCTTACAACGCCGCCAGATGAAAGCGCGCCTTTAAACACGGCAAATTCTGTTTTTTGAAACACATCCGAAAGATCCACAATCTCAAGCCCATAACGCAAATCAGGAGCATCGCAGCCATACTTAAGCATTGCATCATCAAAAGTTATACGCGGCAACGGCAGAGCAAGCTCTTTATTAAACTTAGCTTGATATATTTCCTTAAAAAGTCCTTCTATCATGGAAATAATGTCTTCTCTGTTTATAAAAGACATCTCAAGGTCAACCTGCGTAAATTCCGGCTGGCGGTCTGCTCTTAAATCTTCATCCCGAAAACAGCGCGCAATCTGAATGTATCTGTCGTAACCCGCTGTCATAAGCATTTGCTTAAAAAGCTGAGGGCTTTGCGGCAGCGCAAAAAATTTGCCGGGATTCACCCTGCTTGGAACAAGATAGTCACGAGCTCCTTCCGGAGTAGATTTTGTTAGAATAGGTGTTTCAATTTCCACAAAATCATTTTTATGAAAATAATTTCTTATTGTATTTAGAAGGCTGCTTCTGAAAATCATTGCTTTCTGGAGCTTGGGATTTTTAAGATCAAGATACCGATATTTTAGCCTGAGTTCTTCGTTTACAACTGCTGCATGGTACACATCAAATGGCGGAGTTTTTGATTCATTAAGAACTTCAAGTTCGCTTACATAAATTTCAATAAGTCCTGTTGGGAGCTTTGTGTTCTCGGAACCCGGAGGCCGCTTTCTTACTTCGCCTTTAACAGATACCACAAACTGGCTTCTTAGAGAGCCTGCTGTTTCGTGTGCTGCCTTACCGGAAATATTCGGGTCAAAAACAATTTGTGTAAGACCCCATCTGTCATATAGGTCTATAAAAATAATGCCGCCATGGTCGCGATAATTTTCCACCCAGCCGCTTAATTCTACTATTTTCCCGGTATCTTTTATATCAAGATTCCCGCATGTACTGTTTCTTTTAATTTTCATTTTGCTTTCCTATTTTATTGCTTATATATCGATCGCCCAACTCGTTATGCGCCATCATTATCAACACCCTAAAGGGCAGATATTCTTTCCATAACAAGGTCTTTCACCTTTTTCGGGTCTGCCTTACCGCCCGAAAGTTTCATAACCTGACCAATAAGAAACCCAACAGGTTTCATATCTCCTGATTTTATCTGATTAACAGCAGTGCTATTTTCCGCAAGCACTTTTTCCACCACAGGCATAAGAGAACCACTGTCATCCACCTGTTCCCAATCATTTTCTCTAACAATATCTTCCGGATTTTTATTTTCTGTTATAATTATATCAAGAACTTTTTTTGCAGTCTGCCCATTAATTTTTCCTTTTCCCACAAAATCAAGAAGCGTGATAAATCTTTCAATACTAAGCGGGCTCGACAGTATCTCCATTTTTTCTCTGTTAAGAACTTTTGTAACATCGCCCTTGATCCATGCCGCAGCATTCTGAGGGTCTGCGCCTTCTTTACATGCTTTTTCAAAATAATCTGCTTTATCTTTTTCTTCTGTAAGAAATTCAGCGCTATCTAATAGAAGATTATATTCTGATATAAATCTGTTTCTTCTTGTTAGAGGAAGCTCCACAAGCATTGAGTTTAATTCAGATACAAATTCCTTGGTAATAATATATGGCGGAATATCTGTATCCGGAAAATATCTGTAATCATTTGCATCTTCTTTGGAGCGCATACTCTCGGTGCGTTTTTTATCATCATTCCAGAGTCTTGTTTCCTGCACAATTGTTTCGCCGGCTTTTATTAGCTTGGCCTGACGTTGCTCCTCATGATGAATTGCAAGCCTAACGTGTCTTGACGAGTTAAGGTTTTTTATTTCAACTTTTCTGCCAAGTCCTTTTCCAATATAATTTATTGAAACATTTGCATCGCATCTCATTGAGCCTTCTTCCATGTTGCCGTCGGAAACACCCAAGTATCTTATTATTCTTCTAAAGTTAAGAAGAAATGCTTCCACTTCTTCGCCTGTTTTAAAATCGGGTTTTGTTACCACTTCAAGAAGCGGAGTTCCTGCTCTGTTAAAATCGCACATTGAAATATTTTGCTCATGCATCAGCTTGCCTGCATCTTCTTCAAGATGAGCTTCGTGTATTCTTACCCGCTTTATGCTTCCATCAGGAAGAGCTGTGTCAACATATCCTTCTACGCCAAACGGCAACTCGAATTGCGTTAGTTGATAGTTATTGGGGAGATCCGGATAAAAATAGTTTTTTCTTTCAAAAAAAGTTTTTTCATTAAGCTTGCAGTTCATTGCCAGGCAAAGGAGGCACGCTTTTTTTACAGCTTCCTTGTTAAGAACAGGCAGTACACCCGGATATCCAATGCATCCCAGACATATATTTGTATTTGGCGGGTCTCCGAATGAATTTTTGCAGCCGCAGAATATTTTTGTTTTTGTAGTAAGCTGAATGTGTATTTCAAGTCCTATAAATGTTTCAAATATTGTTTTATCCATAATATGGGCTATCCTCTATCCTTATTTCCGTTATCTGCCTGCTGTGCAAATTTCCTCAATTGTTTTAAATCCGGGTGCGTTTGGAACCGCAGTCGCGATCTCTTTTGCAATAATTTCTGCTGCCTGAAATAAAAGTTTTTCTTCGTACTGCGGAGCAAGAAATTGCAGTCCAACAGGAAGATTATCGTAAATGCCTGCCGGAAAACTCAAAGCCGGGATTCCCGCAAGATTCGCTATTGCAGTAAATTTCTCTTGAACACGATTGCCGCACTCGGCATCATTATGCTTACACGCAGTTGTCGGGAACACTGGCAACACAAGAAGATCCACGCTTTTAAAAAGAGAATTAATTTCATCAATAATTTTAGTTCTTATTTTTTGAGCTTTTATAAAATATTTCTCCTTCATGCCGGAACGGAGAACATAAGTCCCAAGCAGAATGCGCAGCTTTACTTCATCCCCAAAAGCTTCGCGCCGCGTCTTTTTCATAAGCTCAAGCGGTGAATCTGTTCCCTTGCTTCTGTAGCCATATCTTATGCCATTGTATTTGGCAAGACTCGCGCTCGCTTCTGCTGCGGCTATTGTATAATAAACAGGCGTTACATATTCGAGTAACGGAAATGTTACTTCTTTTACTCCATACCCTTTTGCTTTAAGTATGTCGATATTGTTTTTATATGCTTGTTTAACAGGCTCCGAAAGTCCTATGTCTCCGCCAAGATATCCGAACACACTTTTTTGAGACAATGATTTTCCTGCCAACGGGTAGCCGGCTGTTGTGTGGTCTTTTTCATCTTTTCCTTTTATTAAATTAAATACTGATTCAACAATTGTTAGCTCTTTTGAAAGAACGCCGATAACATCAAATGATGACGCATGAGCAACAAGCCCATAACGAGACACAGAACCATAAGTTGGCTTTAACCCATAAATGCCGCAGAGCGAAGCAGGTTGCCGCACATCTCCGCCTGTGTCTGAGCCAAGCGCAAAAGGAACAATCCCGGCAGCAACACCTGCAGCACAGCCGTCGCTTGATCTTTCCAAATCCCGCGGATTGCTTGTTGCAGCCAACGCAGAGCTGCTCGCAGAATAGCCCATCGCGAATTCATCCATATTGCATTTTCCAACAGGCACTGCTTCAACCGTATTTAATTTCTCTATTACTGTTGCATTGTACGGAGAAACAAAATCTTTAAGCATTTTTGATCCGCAAGTAAGGCGATATCCTTTTACTGCTATGTTATCTTTAACAGCATAAGGCATACCAGAAATCAGTTGTGCTGCCCTGACTGTCGCGCTCTCTTTTTCCGATTCCAAGACATTTTGTTCGGCGGTTTGTGCCGGAGCCTGTCTGTCCAAGTCAAATTCGAGAAAAGAGTGTATTTTGTTTTCCCACTCATTTACATACTCTGTATATCTTTTTTTATTTTCTTTATCTGATAAAATTTTATTCCATTCCATAAATAATGCTCCTGGCTCGGTTACAAAACATTAGGCACAATTATAAATCTACCATCTCTTTCCGGAGCGTTTTCAATCAATTTATCGGCAATGGAAGTCTCTGCAGGCACATCTTCCCTTGTTCTGTTTTCTGCGCCGGATAAACCGGTTATATGGGTTGTTGGCAGAAGAGAATCAACATCGATTTTATCCATAAGTGAAAAATGCTCTATCATCCGAGTAGCTGCCTGATTAAGTTTTTCAGCTTCTATTTCATCAAGTTCAAGCCTTGCGATGTTTGCTGTAATAAATAATTCTTCTTTAAGCATAAAATACTCTATAAATTATGCTTAAATATGTCAATAATCGCACGTCATATGTCGGCGTTCAGTAGAAATGATACCTGTTTGCGTTCAGTTAAAATGATACCCTGCGTTCAGTAGAAATGATACCTTTGGGTAGCAAGGGGATTATTCTT
>JGI20163J15578_10000557_pt1 | contig 15365 bp, 11 predicted proteins | sample TergutCu122P1_FD_15578 | JGI IMG/M metagenome (IMG submission 15578)
TCGCTACGCTGGGGCAGACCCTCCCACCACCTGTAGAGGTTATGAAGGTATAACTCTTTCGTGCTTGCACGAGAGTTCTACCGCCAGGGGTATTAGAGCACATTAGTCATCGGATAAACAAACTGGTTTTGTAGGTCAGTCAGTTTAGCTTGGCGGTATCGAACTCAAGCGCCAGACTAACTTTATTAATCGAACACCTCAGGCAAGGAACTTTGCAGATCAAACAATGACAATTGCTTATATGTCATCCCTGTAACTGAGTCAGGCAATCGTTCATCAATCTTAAGAAGATTCCTGGTAATATAATCCTCTTCAATCTTGGTGGCATACATCATCTTCCCGTTACAAGTAATGAAGTACAAGGCTCGCTTTAAGACCACTCCCATCTTCTTCAGATCGGGAAAGTCTATACTTCCGTGTCTTCTTGCTCCAATAATCCGCCTGGCAGACTTTACCCCTATCCCTGGCACACGAAGTAAGGTCTTGTAATCTGCCTTGTTCACCTCTACTGGGAAATGCTCCAGGTGTTTAATGGCCCAATTGCACTTAGGGTCAAAAAACACATTAAAGCTAGGATTCTCCTCATCCAATAATTCACTGGTAGTAAAATGATAAAATCGCAATAACCAATCTGCTTGATATAAACGATGCTCCCGAAGCAAGGGCGGCCCTTTACCATTAATTGCTGGCAATAAACTGTCTTCATTGACAGGAATATAAGCAGAATAGAAGACTCTCTTTAACGCATAGCTGTTATACAGCTTCTCTGCTACTGTCATAATCTGATAATCTGTCTCAGGAGTGGCCCCAATGATCATCTGGGTACTTTGTCCTGCACTGGCAAAACTTGTCCCTAGATTAGCTGGAAAAGGATTCATTAAGCCACTTCTATGTTTGCCCTGCTGTCCCCTATAACCTCCCCACTCACCAAATTGTCCACCTATACTTCCTGGAATAGCTGTATTCATAGTACAATCTGTCCCATCAAGAGAGTCTATCTCCTTAAGTGGATAAGTTTTATATTGACCACTGTTGATGAAATTATGATAGCTGTCCTCTCTTGTGTAATCCTCTATGGTCAGCTTCTGCTTGGTTTCCAGAATCTTATTCTGAACAAAGCGCATAGGCTCTAATATCTTCTTGCGACTCTTCTGAGGGGCTAATGCTTTCAAGCTGTCATTGGTAGGCAACTCCAGATTGACACTGATTCGATCTGCCAGATATCCAATTCGATTCACCAATTCCAAATCGGTTCCTGGAATCACCTTAATGTGAATATACCCCTGGAAGTTATGTTGATAACGCAACTTATATAATGCCACAAAGATAAGCTCCATGGTATAGTCAGGGTTGTTAAGCACTCCTGAGCTTAAAAACAAACCTTCAATGTAATTCCTGCGATAGAATTGAATCACCAAAGTACATAACTCATCTGGGGTGAAAGTCGCTCTTGGGACATCATTAGAAGAGCGGTTATAGCAGTACTTACAGTCATAGACACATTCATTGGTAAACAATACCTTCAGCAAGGAAACACATCTGCCATCTGCAGTAAAGCTATGACATACACCTGCTGCATAGGTATTGCCAAGACCCGTACCATCATTCTTGCGGGTCACGCCACTGGATGTACAAGCCACATCATACTTGGCAGCATCACTTAGGATAGCTAGCTTATCTTGTAAAGAAAAAGACTCGGTAAGAAAAGGCTCTAATCCTAAGTTGTTGGCCGAAGTTGTGGATGATAGACTGAGCTCTTTGTTGGATGCTGATTCTTTTGGCTTAATCCCTTTGTTGGATATTTGATTCATCATGCTATTCCCTATTATCTCCTGACATTTCCCCGCACACCTGTTCCGAACTTTTGTTCTGTTAAAATAATACCATCTTTTCAAATAGATGACAAGGATTATTTTTACTTTTCATATTGAACAAAATTGGGCGAAATTAAGAAGCAGAAGAAAATTTGACATTTATCGGGACTTTTGCTATGATAACTTAACCTGTCGGGAATCGAATCCGTGCGGTTTTCAGAACGTATAATGCAGAATCTCTGCATTGGCGCTTCGCTGTAGGGTTATGTTGAGAAGAATAAGTCGAATACGCCTTATTCTTCTCAACTTACAGAATAGATAGAAGAATGGAGATTTTTTTATGAGCACTAAAAAACTAAAAAAACAAGAAGCCATTAGAAAAGCAAAGAAAAGAAGGATGATTTTAATTATAGTGGCTACCGTTTTTTCCCTTGCCATCATTGCCCTCATCGTATTGGCATTTATTCAAAGTGGGCAGCAACGGGTTTTTACAGATGGTCGGCAACAAGTCATTTTAAATAATAATGGGAGTTTTACTTCCAGAGATGCCCATGGCAGAACTCGCCAAGGAACCTTTACAGAAACCTCAGATGGTGGATTGATTACCGTATCATTTACCGAAGGAGGCACTACTGCTATCGGCACAATAGAGAACAATGTTTTGACCATTCCATCAGAATGGGATGACGGTTGTAGACATAACCCACACCTTCCATTGACTCGAGGCGGAGACTAAGGTTTTCCTCCTGGACATTACTACCTTTCAATTTTAGCTCCTATTGCTCCCTACACAAGCTTTCCACTTCCCAGTGTGAGAGGAACAAGTTTTTATTCTTTGGGGTTCACATGGACCATACAATGCTTTACCTTGGGGAATCCCTCTTCAATGGCATCATGAACTCTATGGGCAATGTCATGGGCTTCTTTTAATGTAGCATTGGCATCTACGCTGATGTCAACATCCACATAGATTCGATTTCCAACCAGGCGGGTTTTTAGTTTATCAATTCCACACACCGCCTCTTGCTCTAGAATCTTCTCCTGTATCTGAGCCACGGTTTCGTCGTCACAAGCTCGATCGGTCATTCTTCCAATAGCATCCATGGAGATACTAAAAGCCGTTTTTAAGATGAATAAGCAGATAACAATTGCTGCGATTGAATCCAGAATGGGGAATCCCATTCGTGCTCCTGCAATCCCAATCAAACTCCCGATAGAGGACAAGCCATCGGCTCGGCTGTGCCAAGCATCAGCCATTAGAGCACTGGAATCTATCTTTTTTGCTTTAGAGCGAACATACCAAAATAGCCCTTCTTTTACAATTATGGATACAACAGCTGCGATTAACGCCAGCAAAGTAGGTATGGCAATGTCTTCATAATGCCCAGCAATCACCCTTTGCAAACCTACCCACCCTATCCCAACTCCAACTGAGGCAATCAAAACTGCCAGAATTAAGGTGGCAACACATTCAAATCTTTCATGACCGTAAGGATGGTCTTTGTCCGCTTTTTGACCTGCCATCTTGATGCCTATCAGTACCACAATGGTACTTACCAGATCTGTGATAGAGTGAACCCCATCAGCCACCATGGCTGTAGAGTTCCCTACGATACCCGCGATAAGTTTAAATCCTGCTAAGAAGATGTTGACCAGAATGCTGTTGCGTCCTGTTTTCATTGCGATTTGTTGATTTTTTTTATTCATTATACAGTCCTTCTGTCAATGTTTTATTTTCTATTGACCCGTTACCGTCACCACCTGAGTAAACCAATTGTCAACAATCTTGGTTTCCACAAAAAAGTTGTTGTAATTCAAGGAAAAATCCGATAAAATCTGTAGTCCAATCCCTCTGCCCTCCCCTTTGGTGGTAAAAGTTTTCTTGGTAATGTCCTCTAAGCTACATTGATTTTCCCGACAATTATTAGACACGGAAAAGACAATCCCTTTTTCATCCTCGGTGAAGCCAATTTTGATTGTTCCATTCTCTAGATGCTCCACCTCTTCAATGGCGTTATCCAATATGATTCCCATGGCTCGAACCATAACGAGAGGGTCAATGTTGATGGAATTAATCTCATCTATCTGGTCTATTTCAACTTTAATATTCAGAGAGAGCATCCGTTGAACTTTCATCTTCAAAATACTTCTTACCTCTTTTTCATGAATTCGATCGATAATTTCAAAAATCGAATCCTCCTCATCCCATGATTGGGATATTTTCTTTATTCGATTATTAAAATAATTCATTAAATCAGGGTTTTTACTTTTAAGAATATGCCATTCAAGGGACATGAGTATATTGCGATAATCATGCTTGAACTTTTGTAGTTCTAAGGTTTGTTTTTCTATATCCTCTATATGACGTTTTAACCCTTCATACTCAATCTCTTTGATTTGTTTTTGATGAGACATTTTAGAGACTTCATTCTCCCCTAAAATAGCTACAAACAGTAATAAAATCAGACCAAGAAATACATCATTACTTATCGCTCTCCCCCACAGAACATCCGGGGTATATATGACAATTATGTTGGCCAAAATTCTTGCGATAATCGTCACAAACAAAAGCGTATATTGAAACTTTTTACGACTCTTTCTCAGTTGTTCCTTATCATGCTTTGATGCCCACCGGAGTAACAAGTAAGCCGCTGGATAAATGAATATCACATATATGAAGAAGTAAACGTCTATGATATAGTAGTTAGAAAGAAATGCGTTCAGACCAAAAAACACCAAGACATCTAAGGAAATCTCTATGGCCGAGAACAAGGTCGCCCCAACCAAAATCAGCATTCTCGACCCCTCTCCTAATAGATAAACAAACCATATGTTAGACATTAATATAATCAAGATGCTCAGCAGTGGGAGTATATTATGCTCCATACTGAAAAACAAAAAACGTATCCCAAAAATCAAGATGAAAATAACAATATCTTTCATCCAGCTTTTGGGTTTAGTAACATAAAAAACGGTTACATATTTTTTCATCAGAAAGAATATCCAAAAGGATACTATTCCTAGACCTAATCCGTCTAGCCAAAAAGACTCAATATGCACAACAATTCCCCTACACTCTCATTGATTACTCTTTTTACTCTCTTTCATCATAACACATTAAAATAATAATTACACTAACCATTTGGATAAATTTTATCCACATTCATCAGCCTTTTTTTCTTCCTTTTTTGCCTCAATGGCCATTTTTCCTACCCACATTCGTCTCTTGTAATAGATAATGCTTAAAACACAAGCTACCGTCCATCCCAGAGGAATGGACCAAGCCAAAGCTTCTGGACCCATTCCGCCAATATATACCAAAGCATAAGCCGAAATCGTTCGAATGGTCAGGCTAAATGCGGGGAATATCATGGCAATCATTGCATCTCCTACCCCTTTATAAAATCCATTAAAAGTAAATAAAATGGCAAACAAGAAGTAAAAAAGAACCATAATTCGCAGGTAGTTATTTCCAATTTCTAAGATTTCAACAATATGTTCATCCTGCTGATAGATAAACAGAGAAATGATATAACGTCCAAAAATCAACAAAACTCCTGAAATAACCACAGTTAAACCTAAGGTTTGAAGCAAAACAACCCTTAATCCCTTTTTGCACCGCTCCTCTTTTCCTGCCCCCATATTTTGGCCCACAAAGATAGATAATCCCATACTCAAAGTAAAAATCGGAATAATGGCCAAGTGATCGATTCGCTGAGCCGCAGTAATACCCGCAATAGCAGCTGTACCAAAAGTATTGATTAATCGAGTAATGATTAGGGCAGATAATGACACAAAAGACATTTGGAAAGCGGCAGGTAACCCGTATTTTAAAATAGCCACAAGTAAAGTATGGTCAAATACCATTTTCTTTACACGAAGGGTAGGCACTTTACGCCGAACATACCAATAACAAAGCAGTGCAGCTACTCCTTGGGTGATGACTGTACCAGAAGCTGCCCCAACAATTCCAAAACCAAGTATTGGAACAAAGAGATAATTCAAACCAATATTTAATAAACTAGAAAAAATAAGAATATAAAGAGGTCTCTTGGTTTCACCCAAAGCTCGCAGGTAAGAAGTATACATGTTATAGAACACGTTGAACAGGGTTCCCCCCATGGTGATTCGCATATAGAGTCTGGCATCACGGACAATCTCACTGGGCGCCCCCAAAATCTCTAAAATCAAAGGAGTGAATGCAATTCCAATGATGGTAAGAAGCACGGCAAAAATGGTTAAGAAAATAATACTGGTGGAAATCACCCTTTTTAGGGATTCAATATCTTTAGCACCGTATAATTGAGAGATTAAAATCGATGCTCCTGTGGTTAGGCCTATTAAAAGTGAGGTCAAAAAGAAATGCACCGTCATGGATATTCCAACAGCTGCTAAAGAGGCACCACCAATATAGCGCCCCACAATTACTGCATCAGCTAAAGTATAAAATTGTTGAAAAACACTTCCTATCATCATAGGAATGACAAATACGATGATTTGTTTTGTAATACTTCCTTGTGTGAAATCTTTCATCTTTCTACAATACTGCTCCCTTTTTGTCTACTATGTCCTATTTTCAACGTATCCAGCGATTTACATTTCCGTCAGCCACAAAACCAAGAGTTATCTCATGTTATGAACCCTCTTCACCTCTAACTCTGTCACTACACCATCCATCTTCACATCATACCTTCCTATGGGTATTTTCTCCATAAGCAATTCACCTCTACATAGAGCCATTTTAATGGCATCTGTTTTTTTCAAGTAACGGTCATAATAGCCGCCTCCAAAACCTAACCGAACGCCTTCCTTGGTACAGGCTAAGCAAGGAGCGATGCACAAATCAATTTCCGTTGGTTCTACTTTAGAACAAGTAGATATTGGCTCCAATATTCCATATTTTCCTGGTTGCAACTCTTCTAAACTACGAATTTCATAAGCTTCCATCATGCTTTTATCGATACATTTTGGAACCGCAAGAATTTTCCCACTGCCCAGAGCATGTTTTAACAAAGGCATGGTATCAATCTCGCTTGCTGTGCCCACATAACAAAAAATGGTTTTCGCCTGTTGATATTCTAACAGACGAATCACTTTGTTGTAAATCACCTGGTCCGCTTTCTTGCAGTACTTTGGGGACAGTTGTGAAATTTTCCTTTTCACCTCTGCCCTTATTTTTCGTTTTTCCAGTTTTACATTTGTTTTTATTGGTTCATTCTTCGGATTATTCACAGCCATTCCTTCTCTAATTCGGATCAATGATTGAATCTTTGGAACAACAGATTACTTTTGGAATCAACAAACCACTTCTTCGTGAAAAAACCTACCATAAGACTTTTGCCTTATGGTAGGATTTTTTTAATCTCTTTATCTTGATTCTACTTTTTAAAATAACTATTTAAAAATAACTATATATAAAAAGGTACTTTAGAAAAAGTTGATTAAATTTTCACAACGTTAGTTGCTTGAGGGCCTTTAGCTCCATCAGTTACTTCGAACTCAACAGCTTGTCCTTCTTCAAGAGATTTGAATCCATCCATTTGTAATCCTGAGTAGTGTACGAATACGTCATTGCCATCTGAATCAGAAATGAATCCATAGCCTTTTTGGTTGTTGAACCACTTAACAGTACCTTCCATTATAAAATCCTCCATAAATAAAATAAATAATTGTTACTGCGCCAGCCTTTTATTACTAGACGCTACTTTAGATTAGCATAACTAACAAGCAAAGTCAATTAAATAATTATACATTTTCACGTTTTTTTTTAACCCTTGTTGCAGCTTCGATTGCCAGATGAGTTGCCCATAGGCTAAGACTCTCTCAAATGCATTTTCCCAGGACCCCAGAAAACCTTTAACCTAGGGGATATTTTTCCACTAAATCCGCCACTCTTCCTCTTGCTTTCATTACATTATCGGGACTTTCCATTACCATGGTAATGATGTGAGCAATCTCGTCCATATCTTTCTCATTCATGCCTCGAGTAGTCACGGCTGGAGTGCCTAGACGAACGCCACTGGTTACGAAAGGAGAACGGGGGTCTCCTGGTACAGTATTCTTGTTGCAGGTGATGCGAGCAGCGTCTAAGCGATGCTCCAATTCTTTCCCGCTTAACTCTAAGCCAATCAAATCCACCAACATCAAGTGATTGTCTGTATCTCCCGACACAATCTTCACTCCTCTGCTCATCAACCCTTGGCAAAGTGCTTTGGCATTCTTAAGCACTTTCTTTTGATACTCTACAAAGTCCTCTTCCATGGCTTCTTTAAAGCTTACGGCTTTGGCGGCAATTACATGCATCAAAGGACCGCCTTGAATCCCTGGGAAGACTGCTTTGTTAAAGTTAAACTTCTCATTGTCTGCATTGCTAGACATGATCATGCCCCCTCTCGGTCCCCGAAGGGTCTTATGGGTGGTGGTGGTACTTGCATGAGCATAAGGGATTGAGCTTGGGTGAACTCCTGCTGCAATTAATCCAGCAATATGAGCAATATCTGCTAACACATAAGCTCCAACTTCATCGGCAATCTCTCGAAACTTATCAAAATGAATGATTCTAGAGTAAGCACTTGCACCGCAGATAATTAGCTTAGGACGGTGTTCTAGAGCAAGACTTCTTACTTGGTCATAATCAATTAATCCCTTCTCGTCTACACCATAAGGGATAATGTCAAAATACTTTCCTGACATGTTTACAGGAGAACCATGGGTAAGGTGTCCCCCATGACTTAGATTCATGCCCATCACCTTATCTCCAACCTCTAGCATGGAGAACATCACCGCCATATTGGCTTGAGCTCCGCTGTGTGGTTGAACATTCACGTATTCACAACCAAAGAGTTCTCTGGCTCGACTGATAGCCAAATCTTCCACCACATCCACACATTCACAGCCTCCATAATAACGTTTATGAGGGTATCCTTCTGCATATTTGTTGGTTAAAATACTTCCCATAGCTGCCATTACAGCATGGCTTACCCAGTTTTCTGATGCAATCAATTCAATGTGATTTTTTTGTCTGGATAATTCCGATTCAATTGCTGCTGCGATCTGAGGATCTGTTTTCTGGATTTCGTTAAAATTGTACATTCACATACTCCTTTTTTTATATATTATTTTCTCGCACTCTTCATGCATTATAGCACATAACCAATCTTTAGAAAATCCTTTTTTAGCAATAGTTTTTTAAAGATTTATAAGTCAAACAAGGAAAGTTGATTGCATTTTGGCAAGTTTCCAAACAGCTCTAATTCTTCCATTAACTCAACCACCGTAGTGTTCACTTTGGTTCTTTGTTTAAAGTCATCCAAAGACAAATATTTGCCCTTTTTGCTCTCTTCTTCTACCTTCTGGGCCGCCTTTTCCCCTAACCCTTCAATGGTAATAAGGGAAGGCATTAATTTGCCCTCTACAATCAAAAATCGGTCTGCTTTGGCCTGATAAATGTCAATGGGAGCAAACTCAAAGCCACGGGCATACATCTCTTGAACCAGCTTCAAATCTTCATAGCTGTCCAGTTCCTTTTGGGTAAGTGCCTTCTTGCGCCCTTTATGTTCATTGATTTTATCTCTCACTTCATTAATGTGATAGATGACCCGCTCTTGTCCATGACACATCTTCTCGTAGTCAAAAGCTTTGGCTCGAATGCCAAAATACCCTGCGTAATATGCCAAAGGATAATGAATTTTACAATAGGCAATCCGATAAGCCATCATAACATAAGCCGCAGCATGGGCTTTTGGAAACATGTAAGTGATTCGCTTACAGGACCAGATGTACCAATCTGGCACGCCCACCTCTCTCATCTGCTCTTCCCATTCTGGAAGCAATCCCTGTCCTCTCCGAACCCTTTCCATAATGTTAAAGGCAAGAGCCTCTTCCATCCCTTGGTTAATCAGGTAAACCATGATATCATCACGAGTACAGATACAGGTTGAGATGGTAGCATCTCCCGCTTTGATTAAGTCCTGGGCATTGTTCAGCCATACATTGGTTCCATGGGATAAGCCAGAGATTCGAATCAAGTCAGATAAAGATTTAGGCTTGGCTTCAGAAACCATGTCGATAACAAACTCAGTGCCAAACTCAGGAATCCCAAGACATCCCAAGCGACGTCCTAAAATCTCCTCTGGCTTAACTCCTAATGCTGTCGTGTCAGAAAAAAGAGACAATACATCCTTATCATCCAAAGGAATCTGGGTGGCCACAAATGGATTATCCTCACTGTATTCATTGTCCAGAGCATCTGAATTGATATATTCTTCTAAAGCTTTAATCATCGTAGGATCATCATGCCCTAATATATCCAGCTTAAACAAGCTATGTTCTAATGACTCATAAGCAAAATGAGTGGTGATAATGTTTGATTTCACATCATTGGCTGCTCGTTGAACAGGGGTAAATTCATGAATATCATGACCCTCGGGCAACACAATAATTCCCCCTGGATGCTGCCCAGTACTTCTTCTCACCCCGATACAACCTTCCATGATTCGTTCAATTTCACATTTACGCTTTCGATTCTTTTTGTCCTCATAATAGCCACTGACCAAACCAAAAGCAGTTTTTTCTGCGATGGTACCAATGGTTCCCGCTCTATAAGTATAGCCCTCACCAAATAACTCCTCTGTATACCGATGAGCTTTGGCTTGATAATCTCCTGAGAAGTTCAAGTCAATATCTGGTTCTTTGTCTCCTTCAAACCCCAGAAAACATTCGAAAGGTATTTCAAAACCGTCTTTCTTTAACTTTATGCCACAAACAGGACAACTTTTGTCTGGCATATCAAAGCCACAGCCACCTGCAAACTGCCTTACTTCTTCAGAATCAAAATCTGAGTAATAGCATTGACTACAATAGTAGTGAGGACTTAGGGGATTCACTTCCGTAAACCCTGCCATAGTAGCTGCAAAGGAAGAGCCTACCGATCCTCTTGAACCCACCAGATACCCGTCTTCCATGGATCTTGAAACCAACTTCTGAGCAATAATATACATCACAGCATAGCCATTGGAGATAATAGAATCTAATTCCCGCTTCAAACGCTCTTCTACTGGTTTTGGCAATATCTCTCCGTAGACTTCGTGAGCCCTTCTGTAACAGATTTCTCGAAGTTCCAGATCAGAATCTTCAATAATCGGAACGCATTTCTGGGAACTGATGGGGGAGATTTTTTCCACCATGTCTGCAATGAGAACGGTATTGTCAATCACCACCTCTATGGCTTTATCAAATCCCAAGTAGGAGAATTCATCTAACATCTCCTGGGTGGTTCTAAGATACAATGGAGGCTGATTCCCAGCGTCCTTAAACCCCTTGCCAGTCATGATGATTTCTCGGTACAAAGCATCTTCTTCCTCTAAGAAATGCACATCTCCTGTAGCCACAACTGGTTTGTTAAATCGCTCTCCAAGCTTCACAATCTCTTTGTTGATTCGAATCAAATCTTCCTCTGAGCGAATCTGTGGAAAGCGGCTGTCTTCAATCATAAAATGATTATTGCCAAGGGGCTGAATCTCATAATAGTCATAAAACTCTGCAAGATGCGCCATCTCTTCATCGGCTCTCTCCCGAAGAATCCCTTGAAAAATCTCGCCACTTTCACAAGCCCCACCAATAATTAATCCTTCCCGATATTTCATCAAAAGGCTTTTGGGGATTCTTGGTCGACGACCATAATAATGGATGTGAGATTCCGAAATTAACTTGTATAGGTTAAAGCGACCCTTATCATTTTTCGCCAAAATAATAATATGATAAGTGGGCAATTTACGGATTCCATCTGGATTCACATGACCAAAGTGGTTTATTCCTTTTAGGGTAGTAATCCCTCTCTCTTTTAGCATTTCAATGAATTTTAAAAATATCTTAGCGGTGGCTCCTGCATCATCCACTGCCCGATGATGATTCTCCAAAGGAATCTTCAAGGCACCTGTGATATTGTTTAACTTGTATTTCGAAAGAGCAGGCAAGAGCACTCGGGCCAATGCCAGAGTGTCAACAGACACAAATTCTCTCTCCAGGTTTTGATAACGGCAATTTTGTTCCAAGAAACGCACGTCAAAGTTAGCATTATGGGCCACCAGCACGCTGTCCTCTATGAATTCTAAGAAGGGTGGCAACACTTCTTCAATAGGTGGTGAATCCATGACCATCTCATCGGTAATCTTGGTGATTCGAGTAACCTCATAAGGAATGGGACGCTGGGGATTCACAAAGGTGCTAAAGTGATCCACCACCTCTCCTGCCTTCACTTTTAAGGCTCCGATTTCGATGATCTTATCTTTAATAGGACTTAATCCTGTGGTCTCCAAATCAAAGACCACATAAGAATCATCTAAGGTCTGCTTGGTGGCACCCTTAGCAATGTCTACCAGGTCATCTACCACATATCCTTCTACTCCATAGATGACCTTAAAGGGGTCTTCGTCCCCTAACTTCTTGATGGCATTGTTGGCTTCCGGGAATCCTTGAACTACCCCGTGATCCGTAATGGCAATGGCCTGATGTCCCCACTGATGTGCTTGACGAATCAATTCAGAAACTTCCGCCACCCCATCAGAATCACTCATCTTGGTGTGACAGTGAAGCTCCACTCGTTTCCTCTGTCTTTCATCCATTCTTTTAGAAGTGAAATCAGGTATAACCTTGATTCCTGAGATAGCTCCAAGGATGAGTTCGCTGTCAAACTTGTCAATGCTGGTCACACCCTTTAACTTCACAAAGCATCCTTTTTTCAGCTCTGTGAATAAGTCTGGAAGTTGCTGGTTGGAGATAAACATTTTCACAACAATAGAGTCTGTAAAATCGGTGACCGTTGCCGTCACAATGGATTTATCACCTGGAATCTCCTTGGTTTCTAACTTTATCACCTGACCGCGAACGGTAATCTCTCCCATCTCGGAGATGACATTTTTCAAAGGAACGGGATCATCCTCAAAATTCTTGCCGAAGATTAAATTAGAATCGAAGGACAGAATCTTACGCTTAACTGGGTAAGAGGATTTAAGCTTGGCTGACTTTTTTGTTGGTTTTTCTATTGCTGTTGTTTTTTCTACTTTTGTTTGTGCTTCTGCTACTAATGTTTCTTCTGCTAGTCGTGCTTCTGCTGCTAACGTTTCTTCTGCTAGTTGTGCTTCTGCTATTAATGTTTCTTCTGCTAGCCGTGCTTCTTCTGCCAGCGGTATTTCTTCTGCCAGTTGTATTCTTCTTGCCGAACCGTTATGATATGATGACTCAGTTTCTCTTTCCATTACTTGTCCAGATTCTATGGTGCTAGTTTTCTCCTCTTTCTTTACATGCCTAAAAATCACATCCCCTTTTAACTGGAAGCGATTCTCTATCCTATCCATCAACAACGAATGTACCATCGCCTCCATCTCTGCAGATAACACAGATTTCGGCAATTCGACTACCAAAGCGCCTTCTTCGTCTATTAAATTGGCACTGGCAAATACCTTAGAAGCAATGAGATTGTGTTGGCTCAGCTCTAGGAGGATGCTGTCCCAATACAGGAAGAGAACGTTTGCCACATTATATTGAGGGGATAATTGATATTTGTCATGTATCTCTATTTTAATTTTCTCATAAGGGAAAAGCTGTTCTTTTATCTTCTTTTCCATTAACAACATCACCTCTTTATCAATAAGGTGATTGCTTAAAATATAGACATGCAAAAAAGATTGCTCTTCATTCATAGCAATTTTTGTTACCTCAACCTCTTGGAAGAGATTCCTCATTTTCTCTTCTAAGACTAAGGTAGGAAATACATTTAAGAATAATTTATCATTTGAATCATATGCTTTTGTCAACTTGGATACTCCCTGTTCGTAATAATGGGGTTATTTTCATCTATTCTTTTCAAATCGTGATATGCCGTCTGAGACTTCCTCTATTTTCGGCACGTTAAACCTTATCAAAACCCCTAAACCTTCCAATACATCAACTCTTGTTTAAGAGCTCCCAATAATTCCTCTTCTTTTACCTTTTTAAGGACTTCTCCCTTTTTAATCAATACTCCTTCGCCTTTGCCCCCTGCAATGGCGATATCCGCCTCTTTTGCCTCTCCAGGGCCATTGACCACACAACCCATTACAGCTACTTTAATGTCTAAGGGAATGTTGGACACCATGGCCTCTACTTGATTGGCCAATTGAATCAAGTCAATCTCTGTTCGACCACAAGTAGGACAAGAGATAACTTCTATGCCTCCCTTTCGTAAGCCAAGGGTTTTTAATATCATTATTCCCGTACGGACTTCCTCTACAGGGTCTCCAGTTAGAGATACACGAATGGTATTTCCAATACCTTGGCTAAGGATAATGCCTATCCCCACTGAGGACTTAATATTGCCTGAGTATAAAGTGCCTGCTTCAGTGACTCCCACATGAAGAGGGTAATCACAAGCCTTGGCAATCAATTCATGAGCCTTGATGCAGGTCAAAACATCAGAGGATTTTACACTTACCGCTAAGTTAGCAAAATTCAGCTCCTCCATAAGGCGCACCTTTTCCATGGCACTTTCCACAATTCCCTCGGCAGTGACCCTGCCATACTTTTCCAAAATATGCTTCTCTAAAGAGCCGCTATTGACCCCTACTCGAATGGGAATGTCTGCTTCTCTGGCTTTATGGATTACTGCTTTTATTCTCTCATTGGAACCAATATTTCCTGGATTGATTCTTATCTTATCTGCACCATTTTCAATGGCAGCAATGGCCAAACGATAATCAAAGTGAATATCCCCTACAAGAGGAATCCTTATCTGCTTCTTAATCTCCCTAATCGCCCTGGCACTATCAAGATTGGGAATGGCGCAGCGGACTACCTGGCAACCTGCTTCTTCTAATCTCTTAATCTGCTCTACGGTAGCTTTCACATCTTCTGTTTTGGTGTTGGTCATGGACTGTACCACAATAGGGTGTTTCCCACCGATGTATACATCGCCAACTCTTATGACCTTGGTTTTATTTCTAAGGGGTTCCATGATTGCCTCCTTGGGTAGCCTGGCGGGAATCGAACACGCCTCACCCTAACTTTGAATATGATTCAACACTTGCAGTAGCCAATACTCAACCGCTTTAATACACGAGAGAGCAACACAGTTATCCCCTTTTCTACCTCTATATCTTCACAAAGGGGAATCGCTTTGCTGCTCTCTTGAATTTCAAATCCAAATTACATTTTCCTATTGCGTTTTATGCAGCTCTTTTATTCTTTCCAAGCATGCATAAATCTCACCACAATCTCCTCACTCGATTACTCCCTTCATTATAGGCGGAAAAATGTATTTTATCAATACTTTCCTCTGAATAACTGGTAACTTTTTTCTTAGTTGAGGATGTTGCAGGAAGAGATATCCCTAAAGATTCATTTGGTAAAAAACCATCTTTAACCGTCATAAAAGGAGCCGCCACTCCACTAACCATCGGTTAGCTTTGTAGCAGCTCCTCCCCCTCATTTGCACTAGAACTCTCGTGCAAGCACAAATAGTGCGGTAGAACTCTTGCGCAAGCGCAAATAGGGCGGTAGAACTCTTGCGCAAGGCGC
>JGI20163J15578_10000558_pt1 | contig 15352 bp, 17 predicted proteins | sample TergutCu122P1_FD_15578 | JGI IMG/M metagenome (IMG submission 15578)
TATGTTCTGTATCCGTTATTAATGGGTAAATCATTTCAGTTCAGTCCATTGCTGGTAACGATAAGTGTCGTTGTTGGTGGAGCTATTGCAGGGATTTTCGGTATGATAATAGCTATACCGTTTGCAATAATCATCAAAGATATGGTGCTGGATATTCTTGCATATATTGAGACAAAAAGAAAGCTGGCAAGGGAGCAAAAAGGAAGAGCTTCTGATATTGTTGATTTAGACAAAGCAAAAACCCTGTAGTCGTTACCTTTGATTGAATAAGGAAGTACATCAAAATATAAACCCCACAGTCAGTTCATGGTATTTGGTAAAAGATTGAGGAGCAATTTTTACTTGCTCCTCAATCTTAAAATTATACATTTTTTGCATGTAAACATTTTGTTATTGCGTTGCACGCATCCCAACAAGCTGTATAATATTTGGTTATGTCAAATGGTATACCTTGCGTATTAGCAAGATTAAGTAATTCCGCAATGCCGCCATTCATAATTGCAGACATGCTTTCAATCTCATAAGGATTGTAGTTTTTTACAATATCTAAAATATCCTCATTATAAATATTGCCAATTATTCCTGCGCATCCTACAATATCACCATTTGGGTTGATGCTAATATTAGTAACATTTGCGGGACCGGTGCATCGTTCAGACAGCAAAGAGTCTTCCGGGTTTAATGGGTAAATGTCATAATACTCATATAGAAACTTTGCTGCACTGCCAGTTAAATCAATAATGTTGTCTTTAATCGGAATCGGTAAATCCGAAAATTTCATTAAAACCTTCTTTGTTTTTTTATTGTATTGATTAGAATGATTCTTATTTACGACCCAAGCAGGGTATAAGAATGCATTTGGTATCTTTGCGTCAATAACATCTATAANAAACTGATAAACCGGTTCAATTGGAATTGCTTCTTGATGCAATCCATCAACAGAGATAAGNAGATTATTAACTCCGGCATCGCAAAGTTCATGAGCCACTTTTCTGCTTACATTTNTATCTTTTGTAAAAAAACCATTTGTTATTATTTGCCGTATATCTATGTTGCACTCTGTAGCTTTTGCATGGATATTTGATNCTACATCCGAATATATCAACGGTTCTCCACCAAAAGTCATAACAGATGTAATATTAAACACTGATGAAAGCTTCTCAATTACATCTACTGCATGTTCAGAAATAATATGCTTATGCGAACACTTTTTGTTAATATCACTTCCGGATTGGCAGTGTTTACAACTTCCGGTACATTCATTTGTAACAACAAACTCAATGCGATTGATATTCATGTATTTTGATTTCATAACTATACCTCTCCAGTAGCTATAGTACGCTCCAATGTTATTTGCTTAGAACGCTTTTACAGGGGCATTTACAATGCACTTTATTTAATAGCTTGGTTCGTCAATTTCAAATGAAGTCAAGTCCTCAAAACATGACGCTATGTTATTTACAAAACTCCTGACACCAATAATCTCTGTCTTTGTATGGCTTCCGATAATTAAATTGATTTTATGAAACTCTGCATAATGTTGTAGATACATTCCGTACTCACCGGTAATGTATGTATCACATTTTTCTGTAATTGCACTATCAAACGATGTTGTTTCATTTCCACCACCGGTGCACACCAATATCTTTGAGCACAAATCATTGTTGTTTTTATAGCTACGAACCTTTTCACCTAAAATATTTTCACATAATTGGACTAAGCGAATAAAGTCAATTTTTTCTATATAACCGGCAACACCAACAAGCTTGCCATGATAAGGTAACGTAAAATACATGTCTTTCATTCCGATAGCTTTTGCTAAACTTGATGATGTACCAAACTCAGCAGCATCCAATGGAGTATGAAAAAAGCAATGGTTTATTTTATATTCTTCCAAAAGCTTATTACAGTACTCCTTTTGCTCGTTCATAAACGGCCACGCATCATGATGAGTAATCAATAAATCGGCATTGCCTTCAAATGCTTTTGTTATAGTATATGGCGTAAAGTTTGTTGAATATGCGATAGTTTTTACGTCTCTATCAAAATTGAACTTAAAGCCATATTCCCAAACAATATCATTTAAGGAATTATCCGGAAACATGCTTATAATTTTGCTTTTAATCACTAATAAATCTGACATTATAATGACTCCGTTTCATTNNGTAATTCATTTTACTATATCAAGGTGCGATTATCAAGAAGAAACCCTGTANTCACAAAGTTATGTGACATATTTTTTATGGTCTTTTGTTTGTTTTTGTGATATATTAAATTAGTTTCATTTTGTACGCTGTTTATCGGCACAATAGTTGAAGCGAGTGTTTTATATTAACTGTATTATTATGAGATTTGAGAAAAATCTTTTTTTAGGAGCACATTATTATGGACGAGTTTGCGAATCAGACACAAAATCAAATGCATCAGAGTAATTCGGGTGCTGAAATCGCTGGCGGTGTTTTGGAAGCAGGTGCAGAGGTGGGTATTAGAGAACTTTCCTCAAGCGGTGATTCAAGTGAATTATCGAGTTCGGTGACAGATGGCATTGAAAATGTAATCTCAGATTCAACGGCAGAAGCTTTTGTCGACGGTGTAGCTTCTGGTGTGACCGATGGCGTTGCGGAAGTCTTGGGGACGGTTTTAGAAGGTGCTACCGCAGCAGGAGAAGTTGTTGTTGAAGGTGTTGTCACAATTGTCGGTGGTATTCTAGAAGGACTTTGATGCACCGAATAAATATTGTTGAAATCGTGAAATAAAATTAGCGTCTTGAACTTTAACATTATTTATATAATACACGATTAATTTCTTTTGGAAAGGTGTTTTTATGGTACACCAAGTAAAGGATATACCGATATTTTATGAAGATTATGGCGAAGGTAAGCCGATATTATTTATTCATGGATGGCCGACTGACCATAGAATGATGAAAGGTTGTTTTGAGCCAATTTTCTCTCAGGAGCAAGGATATCGCAGAATTTATATGGACTTGCCCGGAATGGGTCAAACTCCTGCAAGACCGTGGATACGCAATTCCGATGACATGCTCGGCATAATTTGCGAGTTTATAAATATCGTTGTAGGGGAAGAAAATTTTCTGCTGGCAGGTTGTTCATATGGCGGATATTTAGCATTGGGGCTGCTTCACAAAATGGGGCATCGGATTGATGGCGCACTGCTTCTTGTTGCCATGACTGTTTCGTGGGCGAGCGGAAGTTCCCGAATCCGAAAGCAAACTATATGGCAATCGGAACAGCTATTACTTGAAGAAGAAAGTGACAGTCTTAAAATGTATCGTGATATGGCGGTCATTGCCACTACAGAAATGTACCTCAAATGGCAGGAAGATATACAACCCGGACTGGATGTTGCAAATAAAGAGTTCGTTTCCAATAAGTCAATTTTGAACTACAGCCCCACTTTAGAAGAATCCATAAAAAATATAACATTTGACAAGCCGACCAGTATTCTTGCTGGACGACAAGACGACAGCCGTGTTTGTGATTATATGAGGGCATATGAACTTGCTAAACGGCTTCCAAGAGCAACACTTGCGATAATTGATGGCGGAGGGCATATTCTACATCTTGATAATGAACCTCTTTTTCAGCAACTTGTGAAAGATTGGATTTGGAGAGTTGAGCTAAACACGGCAGTATAAGCATGGGCTAAACAAAGACAAAAAGACGTAGTATATCATGATTATGCAGACTATCTGTTATAACTGATTAAGCACAGGTCGAAGTAATTTTTTTAGTTGATATAAGTGCTCATTATTGAGCAAATTGAATTAATTTATATTTTGGAGGGGTAAATATTTCGCATATATATTTCGTTTTAATATGGGCGATTCCCAGTTACTTAATAGCGGTATTTATCCATGAGTTGGGGCATATTGCTGTTACGTTGCCTTATGGATGGAAATTACAATTGCTCATAATAGGGTGCATTGGCTTAAAAAGAACTAAGACGGGTAAACTGGTTTTTTATTTTGAAAAAAATCCAGCAATGTGGGGTGGAGTGGCGTCCACTTCACCAATAAAAGAAAATGAAAATAACATTAAAGTCTTTACAAAATGTTTACTTGGTGGGCCAATTGCTTCTATCATCATGGGGCTTCTGTTTCTGATTGCAGGTATCTTTAGTTTTGACTTTTTGTTTCTGATGGGAATTATGTCTTTTGCTATTGGCGTTGTATGCTTAATCCCTATGAAAAATGGCTTAACTTACACCGATGGGAAAAGATTGCTGAGGCTTCGTGGCGGTGGTCAAGGTAAAGCTGAAGAAATTGCTCTATTCAAAATCATGGAACGTGAGCAATTCAAAATTAGTATTGATAATTTGCGAAAGGAAGATTTTGAAGCGTTATTGATTGCGAAGCTGCCGTCACACCGTTACTATGGGTACTATTATTTATACAAATTTTATAGCAACCAAAGCGATTCGGAAAATATGGAAAAGGCACTTGCCGTACTTCAATCAATGAAGAAGGACGTTCCTAAAGTCGTTATTGATGAATGTGTGCTATGATTGTAGATTTATATTTATTATTCAACTGAAAATAAGCATAACCGATAAAATTTCAATAATGATGATACCAAATAATTGAAACTATCCCATGTTTATTTATAAAGTGAGGGAATTCGATGATATGAAAAAAGTAAAACAAAAAACCATTAAGACCAATTTATTTATAGTGTCAGCTTTGTTCATATTTGGTTTTGTGCCTCTGATAATAACCTATATTATCAGTCCATATGATATAACCATGTATTCACTTTCCAGGATAGGTTGGCAAATCGGTTGGCAATCAGACGGAATGTACTATCTCTGGTTTTTTATTGGGTTGTCAAATATAATACAACTTTATGCTGTATTCTTATATATAAAACAACTAAGCAGAAAAAATCTCATTCTGGCGATTGTAGCTACTCTTGGTCGTTTATTCAGTGCAGCCGGTGGCTTAACACCGTTCAGAGTTATTGATCCCGATTGGATGATAAATCTACATAATCAATTGGTTTATATCGGTATATTTATTAATAGCTGCGTTATGATGTTCATTGTGGTGCAATTTTGTGTTTTTTACTTAAACAAAAAAGGTCATAGAATTATTGCAGGAAGCGCTTGGGGGGCGGTAATTGCTTACTTGTTAGTATTGTTTTTTACAATTGGAGGAGTTGCGGCTTTTCAACTTTCAATGTCAGCAAGCTTTGCTATTGTTTTACTTTGTATCAATTGGATTTTGTTTATAAACCGGAAGCAATCATAGTAGTAATGTTTCCCGGCATAGAGTATCATAAATCATCATTTTTACGAGTTTATATTCTGTCAATATGACATGTAATCGTCACATTGCCTGTGGTGCGAAAAAAATATAGCTAAGTGGGTAGATATTGTGGAAAAATTAAAAGCACTGTTAGAAAAAGACGGTTACACAAGATGGAAATGTGTTTCTATTGAAAAAGTCAAAACCATCTCGAATGATATGTGGACTTTACATGGCAACGATGAAGTGCATGAAAAGCAAAAAGGTCATATTGCACGTACTGCAAAGGCAATCGAAGATTTGTCAAAAGCACCGAAAAAATATACTTCTGTTTTAATTGTAGCCTTACCTCGTGGAGATGGAGACGCACGCCCGAGCGGTGGAATCAATGTCAAAAACGCATTGAAAGAAGCGGGGTTGGCTGCAAAACTATATACATCGCTACCTATTAAGAGACTTGCTGTGTTGAGCGGACTGGCGGAGTATTGCAGAAATAATGTAACGAGTGTGCCGAGAATCGGAAGCTATGTGCAATATACGGTGTTTTTAACAGATGCGACTTTTGACGACAGCAGTTGGCGAGAAAAGCTGATTATGGCGGCAGAGTGTGAGGATTGCACTATTTGCATGAATGCTTGCCCCAGAGGTTCAATCAGCAAAGAAAGGTTTTTGTTTTATTATGAGAAGTGCAAAGGGTGTAATGCAGAGTGCTATTGGGCATGTCCTTTGAATATACGAAAATAGATGTATGCAGGACAGTATAAGCTATTTTCAAAATAGCGCATATAGTACGCATATTCTTCATTATGCAGATTAGGTGATGTAAATGAGAATAGTAAACGAAACTGCTCTTACTTTTGATGAGGTTAACGAAATGCTCACACAAAAGGAAAACCCTGATAACCATAGTGATTATCAGGGTTCGCCTTTGAAAGCGTTTGGTGGGCCCTCGGGGACTCGAACCCAGGACCGTCCGGTTATGAGCCGGATGCTCTAACCAACTGAGCTAAGGGCCCGCCATCGGTGCAGACTTAATAATATATTCTATTATTAAGTCTGCGACTTTCAATTATACACATTTCAATGAAAAATGCAAGCAAAATTTGTCAATTCGCTTTCAATCATCGTTGTAGAGAATATAGTCAATGGATACATTGAAAAATTTTGACAACATTTTCAATGATTTAATGTCGGGTTCGTACTTTTCAGATTCCCAATATGAGAGCGTAGCGGGAGCTACTTGCAGATGTTGGGCAAGTTCTTTTTGGGTCATTTTCTTTTGTTTGCGCAATGTTCTAATACGATTCATCTGTACACCTCACGCCGAATAGTAATTTTTATAAAAGTGTAAAAATTACTGTTATTAACCGAAATAATTTGCTATAATGGTTCAGGTGTGAAAAATGCACACTTGAACTATTGAGCATGATGAAAATCTGCCAAAATCGAAAGTGAGAAATAATGTCATATAAAATCCATATAAGAAAAATTGCCTTTGCGGGCGTTGTCGCTGCGGTTTATGTTGCACTTACATTGGCTCTCGCCCCTATATCATATGGCTACATACAATTTCGTGTCGCTGAAGCGTTGACGATACTTCCGTTTTTCTTCCCGGTCACCTTACCCGGACTGTTTGTAGGCTGTATTATTGCAAATTTATTCAGCCCGTATGGAATGTTGGATGTTATTGCCGGTTCATCGGCATCATTGCTTGCCGGACTTTGTACGATGTATCTTGGAAGAATAAATAGAGAATCAGTAGGTTTGAAAGCATTGGCATGTTTCCCCCCGGTTATATTTAATGCCGTAATAATCGGAGCGGTTATTGCTGTGACGATAACGAGTGGCACTGCAGGATTCTGGTCTGCTTTTGTGATATATGGATTATCGGTGGGCTTCGGTCAACTTGTGGTTTTATATGCGATAGGGTTTCCGCTAATGATATACTTGCCAAAAACTCCGTTATATAAAATTTTATCAGAGAATATGAGCGAGGATACCAAAAATTAGGGAGATCGATCATTTTTATTGAAGGTGATTAAATCAAAAACAAGTCGTTTTTACTTGAATTTATAAAATACACATCGGCGAGTATTTTAGGCATGATAAGTTTGTCGTGCTATATTTTAGCCGATACATACTTTATCGCGCGAGAACTCGGTGCAAACGGGTTGGCAGCGCTGAATCTTGCTATTCCGATTTATAGTTTTATTTTCGGCGGCGGCTTGATGCTCGGTATTGGCGGAGCGACGAAATATGCTATTGCAAGAAGTCAAAATAAAGTCGGTGACGCAAATAGAGTTTACACAAATACTGCGATAATCGCAGCTTTTTTAGCTGCCGTGTTTTTCATAATAGGTGTATTCTTTTCAGATGTGTTGGCACGAGCCTTTGGCGCGGATGAAGTCGTTTTCGAGATGACAAGAATTTATCTTCGAATAATTCTACTATGCGCTCCGCTTTTTATATTAAACAGTGTTCTTTCAAGTTTCATAAGAAATGACGGTGCGCCGGTGCTTGCAATGGCTGCAATGATAAGTGCCAGTTTTGCGAATATTGCTTTTGATTATTTATTCATCGTATTGCTTCAGATGGGTATGTTCGGAGCAGCGCTTGCAACAGGGCTTGCGGCGGTTGTTGGGCTGGTTATAAAATTGACATTCTTCATCAGGAAGAAAAATAATTTCCGGCTGATAAAATGTGCGATAACAAGAAAAATAACGCTCGGTATCTTTTCAACCGGGCTACCCACATTTGTTACGGAAGTGTCGGCAGGAGCGGTAATTGTTACGTTTAATATGATTATACTTGGTTTGCAAGGTAATATCGGAGTTGCAGCGTATGGGGTTATCGCCAATATATCGATAGTTGTTATATCAATATACAACGGAACTGCGGGGGGCATACAGCCGCTCATCAGCCGATATTACGGTAGCGGTGACTTTAAAAGTGCCAAAATGGTTTTGCGGTACGCTCTTATATTGGTGACAGTTTTGTCCGCGGCGTTTTATATGGTCGCGTTTTTTGGCGCGTCGCAAATTGTTGCTATTTTCAACAGCGAAAACAATCCTGTTTTGCAAAGTTTGGCAATAAGCGGCATACGGATTTATTTTATCGCCAGTGTGTTTATTGCTTTTAATATTATTATTTCGATTTACCTGACATCAACAGAAAATCCGCGTCCTGCGCATTTTATTTCACTGCTGCGTGGGTTTGTGCTGATTATTCCGATGGCCATTTTGTTGTCGTCAATAGGCGGTATGACAGGGGTTTGGCTTGCGTTTCCTGTGACTGAAATTATCACCTGCTTGTTGGCGGTTGGTGTTTTGCGGTACACAAGAAAGAGGGCGCACTAGGTGCATGCTGATTATACAATTTGTTTTCACATCTCTGTGAGTCTACCAATCAGCACCATGCGAGCGTCCTCGAACTCATAATTACAGGTAGAGAGTGTCACAAAGCGATCGTTTGCGGTGACACCGACATCTCTGTAGTATCGTGAGGAGTTTTTCACATGGTCAAGAAATGCAGTAGCCTGCGTTTCTGTCATGATTACAGGATTGTAGATTACGGCATCGTCTGAGAATATGACAGAGAATGCGATAAACTCTACGGCATATGTCTTATCTGCGAGAAAGATTGTGCCGTTTCTATTATTTTCAAAAAATGCCTGATTGTTGAATTGTTGCAGTGTGCCGAACATGCTTCCACTTCTCATGTGATGCCCAAAGATGATGGTGTTGAAGTCTGAAAAGTCACTATTGTTGCGAAAATCCATGAAAAGCGTACCTGCTGCACTCCGGCTTTGGTCCAGATCCAAATGCAGATAGGTATCATTGCTTTGTCCTTGTGCAAAAGGGTAGTCAATCTTCGTGTTCGGAACTGTCAGCCATCCGACTGCGTCGGGATGTACTGTTTGCAAATCGACAATGCTTTGGTTTACTATGTTTGCAGTCTCATCGAGTGTGAGATCAGTCGGAGTTTCAAGTGTAGGTTCGGAGAGTATAGATTTGAAAGCTGAGTCGGTAGAAAGCAATTCAGGAGTTTCGGGTCTGTACTGCATGAGCCTATTGTGCATATTGGCTTCTTGCACATTATCCTGATTGATNCCATATATTTGGTAGCCGCTGTAGCCAATCACGCCGATTAAAGCACATGCGATGATAATGAGTAAAGCTCTGATGAATTTCAAGGTCTCCGCCTCCCCTTTTTGTGCATTGATACACTTATGTATTATCCGACTTTCGCTAATCCGTTATTGCGGTCTACTTGATTGCTGTTTATATAATTTCTGCTTGCCCAGTTTCCAACCGATAATAATGACAAATATGAGTAATACACTGCCGATTGCAAACAGCGTAATCCAGAGAGTGAGATTGCTGAAATCACCTGTTTTTGGTCCGCTAATCGGCGAGCCGGGCTTGCCCGGTGTTATAGTGTCGGGTTTTGGTATCGGTGGCACCGGTGGTGTTGGCGGCTCCGGTGGATTCGGAGGATTCGGTTTGCCCGGAGATCTGTGTACATGTTCAAATGCGAGTTCTGATACTTTTCCGTCGCTGCCTGCGTAAATAGTTGACATGGTATCTAAACCATCTGAGACATATACTTCAATGGTATAAATTCGCCGATCTATGGTGTAGTCGGGCATATCTTCTGTCACACAGCGGAGTGTATAGGTGTAGATTCCTGCGGTATCGAAATTGATGGATTCGAGATTTATCCTTTTGGTGTTGGCTATTGTGAAACCATAACTTTCCGAAGAACTACCTGCAGGCATAGGGGTGTCCGGGGTTTCGGGAATTAGCAAGTATGCGAATTCATCGGTTTGAGGTGTAGATAAGCCATCGGTAATAAACTGTTGATCAACTGTTATTGTGACTTCGGATATTTCTGCGGCATGTACTGTTGGAGCACACAGAATGCCGATTAAGCAGGTCAGAACAAGAAGCGCTGATAGGAATTTTCCTGCTCGCCATGTCAAGGTCATGGCTTTTTTTTGACGGATTATGTCATAACTCATGATTACTCATCTCCTTTTCCGTCTTGTGTATGTTAAAGTAAGTATCAATAAAATCAGCAGGAGGGGCATTACGATTATGCTAATTTTTATCCACTGAGGTGTTTGTGTCCAGATGTCGGATAGTTCATCTATTGTTTGAATTGTGCGCGGGATACTCGGTGCTTGAACTTCTTCAAATGGGTCAGGTTGTGCACTATCTGTGATCTTTGCAACCAGAATATCGCGCCCGTTGGTAGAATCAGATGAACAGGTGGATATCAAAATGATTCTATCTTCTGTTGTCACAGGTACATCCGTGCGTAGATGGATTGCTTGCTCCGTGAGCAGATCCAGATAGGCTTGTTTTTCCTCAGGTTCAATTATTTTCACTCGAAACACGTCAAAGTCATAAGCATCAGCATGTACGAAAGCAAAGAACTCCAGTCCATGCTCCTGTCCGTCAATGTACAGTGCTCCGTATCTGCGTGCATCAAAGTAACTCTTGTCAGTAAACAATGAGATTTCACCGAACATGACTTGGTTTTCCATATGGTGTCCATAGAGAATGCTGCTGAAATCTGAAAAGTTTGGTCCGGAGCGGTAGTCAAGGAAGATTGCGCCGGAAAGGGAGTGATTACCCTTTGCGTCAGTGTTTACATATTTGATGTTGTCATCACCTTGAACCACAGGGTAATCAATGTTCGTTCCGTACACAGTGAGCCAAGCAAACACATCGGGGTTTATAGCCCTCAGGTCTGCAAAAGATGCGGTTTCCGTCTCGATTGTGGGCTTGTATATCTCGTAGTTTGCGGAGCTTGCGGCACTGTGTACTTGCCCGGAGTCCCATATGGCGTAGCAACTGAAGGCTAGTAGGAGTAGAATAACCAGTAATACGAAGATGTTTATAAGTTCATTCATTATCCATACTNTTTTTTTTCCGACTTTAGTTGGTGTGCTCATATGAGACTCCCCTCTCTCTCAGAGTTCGGGCTTTGCTTTTATGGCAGAGCATAAATTGGGGTAATTACTTGGTTATCGGGTCATCCGGTTATCTGGTGCTTCTCATCATAAATAGCTGGACTAAGATTGCGTTGAATTATTTCGCAAGACTAGGCGTGAGGAAGGCGAATATCCGGATATTTAACTGACGAACAACGACGTATTGTGAAATAAGGCAATGCAAGATTGGTCTAGTTATTTGTGATGTGATGCACTAGTTATGGTTCGCTTTTCTGCGCACATTCAGCATAATGTATGTGACCAGTGCGCCTAGTCCAAGTACGATTAGACCGATAAAAGGTATGTCTTTGAGATTGAGACCTGTTGGTGTTACATCGGCGCGTGTGTTGGTAAATACAGTGCTGTTGTCATTTTCGCCGACGAGTTGGTTTCCTGTGGTAAGATCTTGCTCAGATGCTCCCGGAATGGTTGTGCCCGGTGTTACTCCGTTTGTTATTACAGTAACACTTGGAGTGTAGTGGGTTGCTCCTGCTTCTGTTACTACATAACCTGTACCGACGGGGGTATCAACAAATACCAGTCTTTGCCCATGTTTCAGTGAGAATGTAGTCAATCCGTTTGAAGCAACTTCGATGGGAGAGTCACCGACGAGGCCGTCTTCATCGACTATATAGGCTTTGAAATGTGAGGGGATAGGTTGTCCGAGTTGAGGAACAGCAAGAGTGATATCGAACTCGAAATATTGATCTTTGCTGGCGAAGGTGCCGGAAACCATTTTTTTAACAAACAAGGCAGCGTACTTTGTAGGATCGGGGTCTTCAGGTTCGTTTGTTTTTACATACTTGTTGTTGAAAATCATTTGGCTGTGGGAATAGGTGTCATTATTGTCACCCGGAGTTGGGTCAACCTTGCCTTCTGCGTCTTCTCCGTCATCATTATGTTTGATTTGTGTGCCGACTGCATAGATATATGTGCCGCCGTCTGAGTGGTCTGCCACATAGACTGTGAGGGTGTACGCAGCTTTAGAATAACTGAGCCATTCGTTGTGGTTGTCTTCGTCATCAATGAAGGGGTTTGTGTTTTCTTCTTCTGTGATTTCATATACATAAATGCCGGCGTGGGGGAAGATAACTCCTTCAAAAATGTTGCCTGTTTCAATTACGATTTCGTTGATACCTGCCATACCTTTTTCATCTGATTCGGTAAAAGTGTAGGTGACTGACAAATTGTTCAGACCTTTCATATCTGCTACTATGTCGGGGTCTGTGTTGTCGTCTACGCTTATGCCTGTTGCGATGAAGTTGAATGTGGCGTTAGGGATGTTTGTGCCTTTCGGCAGATGTAGGACTTTGCTGATAGCTACTTCAAGGATGGTGTCCTCGTCCGGCGCAACCAAGGCGTCATTTTCGTCTAAGTTGGATGCGGATGCGTAGCTGACGGTCGCGACAAATAACATTAGTATGAGTGTGAAGGTCAAGAAGCGTTTTGATAGTTTTAACATGATAGTTTCCTCCTTAAGGTTTGGTCGATTTCTCTTTCGTTGATTTTTTATGATAACGCGAAGTTCGCGCTAACAACTTATTAAGTTGCGGTTATAGGTTTCTGCGTCTGACTACTGTTATGACTGTTCCCAGAGTATCGTCTGTGTTCACCGGACCATATATGCGACTGTCTGTTGCATTTTCNCTTGCGTCACCCAAGACGAATACTTGATTTGCTCCTACNGTAAGNGGNAAAGCTATTCCGTTTTCATACTGCCGAGTTTCTTGATAGATGTTTGGTTCTTGCTGCATCGANTCATTGATAATCANTCCGCCGTCTGCGATGTCTACAGTGTCTCCGGCTTTGGCGACAACTCGTCGCACTTGACGTTCACCTTGAAAGTCCAGAACGAGGAGGTCTCCGATGGCGTAATCTTTGTCCAAGCGATAAAACATAACTAAATCTCCGGTCTTGACCATCGGCGCCATGTCGGGGTCTGTGTTCCGATGGAATCCATATGCAAAGGTGAAAATTAGTGCAAACGTGGTTGCGATTACTATGATTTTGATACTTAGAGCTCCAAGGTCTCTCAATACTGAGGTGGGACGAGGCTGTGCTTGGGGCTGCGCTTCTGTCGGTTCCTGCGTTTCAAATAGTTCCGGAGTTTCCGGTGCTTTTTCAATCGGTGCTTCATTAACGCGATTGAGGCGTGGCGCGGTTCGTTTGCCCGGTATGCGTACTTTCATATTACTACCCTCCTCTTTCGCGTTTTTGTCATCGCTTAACTTAGTTTGATGACGACTAATTTCTTTTGTTTACAGTATAATGATACATCTGTCTCATCTTTGCGGCTACACCCAAATGGGTGCTTTTCTTTTGGATGTTTTTCGACATTCATTTCGAGAAATCTATTTGCTCTTATTATACTTTTATGGAAATTAGATACTACACCCAAAAGGGTGAGAATTCACCCCAAAAAGACAAAAAGGCCAGCCAAACGCGGCTAACCTTTTTTGCAGGCGAAAAACTATGCTCCTATATTAAATTTTCACACGCTCCAATTTCAAAAAATAAAAACAACTATAGCAATCTACAAGGATTGATGTTATATTAATATACATTACATTATCAAATGAGGTTTTAGTTTGCAACGATTTAAAGATTTATTTTCTGCTATTGATATGACTGAGGGTACTCCTTGGAAGAAAATCACATTATTCGCCGTACCACTATTAATAGGCAATCTCTTCCAACAAATGTACAGCACCGTGGACGCAATAATGCTCGGACGGTTTGTAGGAGATCATGCACTTGCCGCAGTCGGTGCCTCTATGCCCGTATTCTTCTTAATATTCGTACTGCTCATGGGATTAGCCATAGGAGTCGGCGTTATGGTGTCTCAATATTTTGGTGCAAAAAAACGTGAGGAACTTTCGTATACTATTGGCACAGGGATAACTCTCATGACAATCGTNAGTGTTGTATTAATGATATCAGGTCCATTCTTCACTCGCCCTCTATTAACTCTACTNGGCACCCCACAGGAGATAATGAATGACAGCGTTNTATATATGAACATATTACTCATCGGAATATTGGCNGTTGCACACTTCAANCTTCTCTCCGGGATTCTGCGAAGTCTTGGAGATTCATATTCACCCCTTATCTATCTGATAATTAGCTGCATACTTAATATAATTCTTAACTTTTTCCTCATACCACCATTCGGTGCGGGCGGAGCTGCTCTTGGAACTGTTATTGCTCAAGCTGTCAGCAGCATTTTATGTTTCCGTAAGATTTGCCAAATGAAAGATGTCTTCGATATGGGCAAATCCTATCTTGTGCCCAAAAAAGAATATGTTTCACAAATATTAAAACTGGGAGTACCCACAGGGGCTTCCCAAGTAATAATTGTTGTGTCGTTTATGTTCGTACAACCACTGGTTAATAATTTCGGAACTATGATTATCGCAACAAATCTGATTATAATGCGAATAGAGAGCATTGTAATGATGCCAATTTTCTCTTTTGGACACGCTCTGACCGTTTTTGCAGGGCAAAATGTAGGTGCCGAGAAAATGGATAGGGTAAACAAAGGCACTAAACAAGGAGCTATATTAGCAGCCGGAACGACACTTGTACTCATTGCTGTAATCATATTTTTCGGACGATTCATTGCCGGAGCATTTACGCAAACAGAGGAGGTCATAGACTCAGCCGCCGTATGGTTGAGAATTCTGGCTATTGGTCTTTTCCCATTCTCTTTCAGCATGGTACTATGGGGAACCATCAGAGGTGCGGGTGATGCAATTTCTCCATTATGGGGCGCTGCAATAAACAGCATATTCGTTCGTATTCCGGCGGCATATCTTTTAGTATACCTGCTCGATAGCCCTGTCGCTATCATTTACTCTGTTGTAATAGCCATGAGTACCAACACACTGATTTCAATAATTGTCTACCGCATGGGTAAATGGCGTACTAAAGCAATTGTATAGTAGGAAATAAATTGGTTTATTTGCAACTACTCACCACTGGCGTCATTGCGAGCCGTAGGCGTGGCAATCTAGACATTAAGCGTTGAATTATGTGCTATTCTCTGGATCACCACGTCACTTCGTTCCTCGTGATGACGCCGTACTGAG
>JGI20163J15578_10000560_pt1 | contig 15328 bp, 13 predicted proteins | sample TergutCu122P1_FD_15578 | JGI IMG/M metagenome (IMG submission 15578)
CTAAAATCTGAATCTTATTCTCGCCAAATCCCTCCATAATTTCATCTTTTTCTGTTTGCTTCATCTTCCCATGAAGGTAACTTATATTTGTAGATTTGTCAAATAGCCTTTTGATTTTCTCAGAGTAGTCAATTACATTTTCGGCTTCTAAGCTTTCACTTTCCAAGGCCATTGGACAAATAATATAGCATTGTCGCCCCTTTTTCAATTCCCCATTAATAAACTTATAGGCTGTATTTCGGTAATTAGTATCCACCACACAATTTTTTATAGGCAAACGATTCTTCGGCATTTCGTCTATTATAGAAATATCCAAATCCCCATAGAGTATTACTGCAAGGGTTCTAGGAATAGGGGTGGCACTCATGACTAGTACGTGGGGTGCCTCACCTTTTGTCACAAATGCTTCTCTTTGCTTTACTCCGAAGCGATGCTGCTCATCAGTAATAACCAAAGCGAGTTTATTATATTCAACTTTTTCTTGAATTAGAGCATTAGTTCCTATAATAATTTGAGTATCACCTGACTCTATCCTCTCATAAACTTCGCGCTTTTCCTTAAGAGAAATAGAACCAGTAAGAATATCTATATTAAGGCTGATTCCAAATTCTTCCAGCATATTTTTAATGTTTTCGTAGTGTTGCCTTGCTAATATTTCCGTAGGAGCCATAAAAGCACTTTGATAACCATTTAAAGCTACAAACACAAGCCCTAACACGGCAACTATTGTTTTCCCTGATCCAACATCACCTTGAATTAGCCGATTCATTAATTGACTGCTTAGAAAATCTTCTTTTATCTCTTCCCATACCCTATTTTGAGCTTTGGTTAGTTGATATGGTAAATTATTAAGTATAGGACTGATTACATCTTTATTCTCAATATTAAAAGAGTTTTTTTGTATTTCTTTATTTTCCTTTATACTTCTAACAGATAAAGCAAATAATAAAAATTCATCGAAAACAAGTCGTTTTCTTCCATTAATGTAGTCACTTTCATCTTTAGGAAAATGAATAGCCTTAATACTGTCATGATAGGAATAGAGCTGATACTTTCTAAGGGTATCAGCATCTAAATATTCCATAAACCTAGGTGTTGTATTGAAAATTTCCCTAACATACTTTGAAATCATGTTGCTTGTAAGCCCTTTGGTCAAAGGGTATACAGGCTGCAAGGTGTATTTTTTTTCTTCATACCTACTAGGGGGATTATAGATTTCAGGGTGCTCCATATACATCGTGCTACCCTTTAAAACAACCCTGCCTCTAAAAATAACTGTCAAATATGGTGATAGTGTACTTTTTAGAAAAGGCATCCTATACCAAACCACCTTTACCTCACCAGTTTCGTCTTTAACAACAGCTGTGGTAACGGTGAGATTGCGTTTAGAAATATTTTTTAAAGGTCCAACTATCACTCCGTTAATTGAAGAAATTTTGCCCTCTTGAAGTTTGGAAATAGCCGTAGGTTCTTCAAAACGCTCATACACTCTTGGATAATAGTGTAATAAATCATAGGCGGTCCTAACTCCTACCTTGTTAAACAAAGTCTGAGACTTTTCTCCTATACCCTTTATAGTTTTAATACTATTAGATAAATTCATAGCAATTATTGGCATATTCCTTTCAGCACTAAATCATCTCTTTTATTCAATGGACAAAACATAATAATAAATTGGCTGTCCACCATAATGAATTTCAATATCCAAATCTGGATGCTTCTCTTCTATTTTCTGACCTAACTCTTTAGCGCTATTTTCTTCTATATCGACTCCATAGTATAAACTTATTATTTCTGAATCCCCATCAATTATATTTTCTATTAATTTCAATGTAGTTTCTTGGATATCATTACCAATAGCACTAATTCCATCGTCACAAATACCCATAATATCATTTTTCTTTATCTCTTTATCATCAATTTTTGTGTCTCGAACTGCATAGGTAACTTGTCCAGTTTTGACGTTGCTCATTGCTTCTTTCATAGTTTCAATTTCTTCATCAATACTATCAGTTTCCATATAATGAATCATGGAAGAAATACCTTGAGGAACTGTTTTAGTTGGAATTACAATTACATTTTTATCTTTAGTTAAAGCTTTAGCTTGATCTGCAGTTAATATAATATTCTTATTATTAGGCAAAATAAAGACATTATCTGCATTAACTCCATTAATGGCTGATAGCATATCATCTGTACTTGGGTTCATGGTTTGGCCACCTTCAATAACCTTATCAACCCCCAACTCTCTAAATATTTCATTTAACCCATCCCCAATAGACACGGAAACAAAACCAACTCTTTTACGAGGCTCTGATTTGGTAACTTTAGCTTCACTTTCAGCTTCTACCTTTACCTTTGCCCCGCTTTGATTCTTTATAACTTCGGCAAGTTCTTCTCGCATATTATTGATGTCAATTTCAGAAAGCTGTCCAAACTCCAATGCTTTTTGTAGAGCCAAGCCAGGATCATCTGTATGAACATGAATTTTCACTAAATCATCATCAGCTACACAAACAACTGAATCTCCTATGGAGCTAAGGAATTCCTTGAAATCGTTTTCCACTTTTTCGTCGAAAACACCTTCATTTAAGATTAAAAATTCTGTACAGTAGCCATACTTAATATTTTCTAAATCATGAACATCTGTAATTGCAGGTTCTATTTTTGATTCATTTTTGATGACATTAAAGTCTATTTCTTTTCCCTGAAATGCCGCTAAAGCACCATAGAGTATTTCCATTAAACCTTGTCCGCCAGAGTCGACTACCCCTGCTTCTTTGAGAATAGGTAACATTTCTGGGGTTTCTGCTAACACCTCTTCTCCATATTTTACAATCTCAGGAATAGCAATTGATAAATCGTCTGTGGTGTCTGCCATTTCAGATGCTTTATTAGCAATGCCTCTTGCTACTGTTAATATAGTGCCCTCCTTGGGCTTCATAACAGCTTTATAAGCGGTATTACAAGCTCGAGTCAAAGCATCAGCTAAGACCTTTGTATCTATTGTATCGACTTCACGGATGCTGATTGTAAAACCTCTAAGAAGTTGAGATAAAATAACTCCTGAGTTACCTCTTGCCCCTCTTAAAGAGCCCGAAGAAATTGCCTTGGCAACATCTTTCATTTCAGGGTTATTTAAAGCATTTACCTCTTTTACTGCCGACATTATTGTTAAGCACATGTTTGTTCCTGTATCTCCATCGGGAATAGGAAAAACATTCAAATCGTTAAGCACTTCTTTTTTTGCCTCTATATTAGCAGCACCAGCTAAAAACATTTTTATAAATAGTTTTGAATCAATCGCTTTAATTGCCACGACTTAGTCCTCCTTAATCAATTACTCTGATTCCCTCAACAAAAACATTTACTTGGTCAACAGTAATACCTGTAAATTCTTCTACCTTATATTTCACATTAGACATAAGGGTGTCAGTAACTGAAAGAATATTTACTCCATATGCAACAATCACGTGGAAATTAAGTACAAGCTTTCTATCAACAGTAGTTTCTATACGGATACCTTTCGCTAAGTTATCCCTCTTTAATAATCTTACAAAATCATCTTTTGGGTTAACTGCAGCCATTCCAACAATACCAAAACATTCAACGGCAACAGAACCTGCATATTTGCCAATCACCTCTTTATTAATAGTAATTGTTCCCAACTCTGTGCTTTTTGTTCCTATCATAAAAACCTCCAATTCACTTCTATGTGTCCTTTTACTTAGGTAGGAGGTTTTAGCCTTACTACCCCTGCACCTGGACTTCCTATTCTTCACCCTAACTCTAGGGATAACAAGCAGTGTCCAAACCGTGTTCGTATACTACTTGTTATCCCTAGCCATTATACTATATTACAGCCATATATTACAACAAAAAGTTTAGTTTCCGTAAAAAACACTTGCATTCCTGGATACTTCCTGCTAATATATTATTGTTGTCTGTTTATAGGGTGAATAATCGGTACTGGATCTTATATAGTCTAGTCATACTCTCCTTAAAGGACAATGTTTTGATAGGATTTAGAATTTGGAGGAGGTGCTGTTAATGGCTAGGTGCTCTATCTGTGAAAGAGGTACTACATTTGGAAATAATGTAAGTCACTCAAATAGAAAAACCAGAAGAACGTGGAAACTAAATGTGAAATCCGTAAAAGCAAAAGTTGCAGGCGGATCTAAGAAGATTAAAGTATGTACATCCTGTATGAAATCAGGACATGTAGAACGAGCGTAGTTTATAAACTGACTCAATTAAACTCATATTTGCCATTTGGCAGACATGAGTTTTTTGCTTTACAGATTCAGGTGTCAAAAGGATGGCTAGCGGCATAGACCGCCTCCTACTGGATTTTTACTGAATCACTATTATGAATTCCTCTAATGTTATATTCATATCTCTAATAATTTTAGCAGCTTCTATTCCTACATAACGAAAATGCCAAGGTTCATATGAAATACCTGTTATATCCTCTACATACTTAGGATATCGAAGAATAAAACCATAGTCGGCACTATTTTGTGCCAACCAAATCCCTTCAGGTGTATAACTAAAATTCTGGCTTAGGTTTTGGTAACTGAAAGAAACAATATCAACAGCCAAACCAATTTGGTGTTCACTGAATCCTGGCGGGGCAATAAACCGCTTAGCTTCCTTCTTTGCTTCCTCTAATGTTTTTCCCAAATGCATCAAATTAGCTACTCTATTTTCATAAATATTTTTTTGGGTTTGGTAGCATCTATAAGTGGATACAATTATTGGTGATAATCCTTCCTTACGCATTGAGGCCAGCATGTTTTGAAGTGGTTTTACAGCTCTTGAATCAAATAGAAAACCATTCTCTACATAATAAAGAGTCATTTCGTGATTTAAAGGGACAGGGTTATCTCGATTAACAAGAATTAACCTCCAGTCATGCTCTATCACAATATCCAACATTACATCTACAACATAGTCATTAGAATAGTGAGTAATATAATCACAATCATTATCGCTATCACTTTTGCTATTACCTACTCCCCAACCAAAACCACCATTATTGCAATCAATGTTACTAGCTATAAAAGCGTTGCCGGAATTTATGTATATTGAAATTACAGCTGTCGCAATAACTGCAACTCCAAAGTATAGTAAACATCGTGTCCATCTACTAACTTTCCTCCCATGACGCCTCATCTTCTTTCTTTGTTTCTTCATCTTGTTTCCTCCATATATTCCAAGCAGCTCCTATTCAAGGATAGCAAATGATAGGGAAGCTTTCCTATGGCCATATATGAAGTTTAAACTAATGATGTTTTTTATTCGTCACTTAAGTGTTCATAAGTTGTAAAATTATCATCAATACTTTCTGAATCAACCTCATAGCTCTCAGTAAGTAAAGAAAATTGTATGGCTCGAATTGACCAAATTCCTGGCTCATTTTCTAATTCTGTACCATATATTGTAATGGTGGTGCCTGGCATGTTCTCCCTAGGAGCAATCCATGCTTCTGCCATGTTTTCCATAATAGACATATTTAGCTCACCACCCTCAATGCCTGATTGTTCAATCAACAATGCTGTTAGTTTCTCCAACATGGATACCATTTCTTCCTCATTTAGATATAGCATGTACATTCTGTCTATTACGAAAAGGGAAGTACTCCACATCTCTCCTGTAAAGGCATTTAGTTTCATTACTACGCTAAAGGTATCGCTACTAAATTGTAATTGCCAATAACTATATATGCTATCTCTAAGTTCATTTCGCCATTGGTTCCAAGGTGTAGATTCTGGTAATCCTCTTTGGGCAATATAAATATTAATGTGGGTGCTCTCTAAAAAGCCTTCTGGAAGATACAATATATTCTCAAGAACAGACAGGTTTTGTCTCCCAATTATCACTGCTTCTTCTAAACCAATTTGATCTATTGCTGGCTCATGAAAAACTTGTGGGTTACCTGGATTCCAACTTTGAAATACAGAGAAAACCTCACTAGGACTTAAACTATGACGAATGACAGAATCCTCCACATCACCATGTACAGGAATTGCAACTCTTGTAACTGTCCTAGGTGCAAAGAAAGGACGTGCATTAACCTCAATTAAGTAGTTAGTTAGTAGCCATCCTCCAAAAGCTAATGCAAGTGAAAGTATGATTCCCAAAACGCTCTTAACTAGTCTTTCTATCATCTAGTCCTCCTTGCTTTAAATCAATAAATACTGTTGTTCCATGATTAATTTTACTTTCTATTCTCAATTTGCTTCCATGAATTAAACTTATTTTGCTTGCTAATGCCAGGCCCAGTCCTGCTCTACCGGACTCATTTTTACGTGACTTATCAACCTTATAAAAAGCTTCTGTTATCCGGGATAGCTCTGACTTGGGAATCCCTTTTCCATCATCTTTAACAGCTATGGAATACATTGATTTTCGATGCAAACTACTCTTTCCTGTAATTTGTATTTTGGTTGCTTCTGCCTTAATTGCATTATCAATAAGATTTAAAATTAGAGTTTTAAATAAGTCATATTCGATTAGCACTTCCTTTTCATCAAGGTTAAGCATTATCCCTATTTTATTATCTTGAATTAATGGCTGAATACTTTCAATTATATGACGGATAGTATCATTTACGGATACCTGCTCCAAAATAAAGTCTTGCTTTCCCAATATAATCAAATCCAATAGTTTCATAGACAAGGATTCCAAACGTAATCCTTCATAAAATATATAACTAGCCGCTGTTTTTACTTGTTCTGGAGTAAAATCCCTTTGATATAACATATCTGCATATCCAATAACAGATGTCAGGGGGGTCTTTAATTCATGAGCAAAGTTGGCAACAAACTCTTCCTTTTGTTCTGCATTTCTTTCTAACTCATACATTTTATCTTCTATGGCATCAGACATGCTGTTGAAACTAGATGCTAATTGCCCTATTTCATCCTTACTATTGTTAGGAATACGAATATCATAAGAACCATCTGCAATTTGTGCTGCCATATCATTCATTTGTCTAAGGGGACGAATCAACATATATGTTAAGATAACCACAATAAGCATAGATATTAACAAGGCTCCAAAGTAGATATGAGTGAAATATGAAACCATTTGGTCATGAACATTAAAAACTGTAGTAATATCTCTTATGTTAAGAAAATAAATAAGATATCCTTTAACAGTAATACTACCAAATACGTATATATAATAATTACCATCTACCTCAACAACTTGGTAAAACAAATTATGTTCATCCATATGCTCCGAAAATGGATTATACCTATAATCAGTAAGTGCCGAAAACAGCTCCAATCCATTTGCATCATAGAAGATGGAATTATTGGTTATTTCAAGGTCCAGCATATCTATTGCCTGGGAAATGGTCACCTCTTCATTTTCTAAACTTAATAATATGTTTCCTTGAATCTGAAAGCGTTGTAAATGATACTGGTCAAGAACGTGTCCGATTTCTCTTTCCACAGAGTTACTAAAGGAATTCGTAATCAACAAATAGCCTGACACTAATAGTGACAAGCTAATTAGAAAGGAAGCACACAAGAAGATTTTTGCGAATAATTTCACCCTCTATCCCTCCAAACGGTATCCTATTCGAAAAACTGTTTTAATCTGATTATCTAAATCCAATTTTTTTCGAATTCTCTGGATATGAGCATCCAAAGTTCTGGTTTCACCCATATACTCATCCCCCCATACCTTCTCGTACAATTGTTGTCGATACAAAGCAATGTTTCTATTTTGAATTAACTCCGCCAACAAATCAAATTCTTTTACAGTTAAGTATATGGGCTCGTTATCTTTGTGAACCGTACGAGAATCCAAGAACATAATAATATTTTTGAAACGGAGTTCTTTGCTTGACTTTCCTACCCGTCGCAACACAGCCTCTACACGAGCAATCAACTCCCCAACTTGAAATGGCTTGACCAGATAATCATCTGCCCCAAGATTTAGACCTTTGATTTTCTCCTTTAAACTTCCTTTTGCTGTTACAAAAATTACAGGAATTTGATATGTTTTTATGTATTCTAAAAGTTCATAGCCATCAATTCCGGGAAGCATTATATCTAAAAGCACTAGGTCATATTTATTCTTTTCCAATAAATTGGCACCTTGGATTCCATCTTCTGCCCAAGTGCATTGATATCTTTCCATGCTAAGATTCATTTCTATTAAGTTAGCAATAGGTTGTTCATCTTCTATAATTAAGATTTTGTACATAAAAAACCTCCAAAACCATATTAATTCAGGTACGCTCCTAGCGCATGGCCATCCTAACATATAAATGTAAACTAATTGTAAAATATAAAACCCATATATGCCTCTAAGCAAATATGAGTTTTTATAGTTTAACTTATTCCAGTAGTTTACGTGAGATTAGAATAGCAAGACTCTAATCCAGCATATCGTCTATATCTTCTTCAGTTACCATGTCTTCTTTTCTATCTTTAAGTCTATCAAGTAAATCTGGAACCAAGTCCAAAAGTTTCGTCATAGTATCTTGATTCTTAATGTTAATAATCCTTGCTGTCCCGTCTTTGATAACCAAAACAGAACTAGGGGTAATCTTTCCACCTAAGCCTCCTGTGCCTCTATCTTTCTTTTCTCCGTGTGATATACCCACTCCACAACCAAAACTAACGTCAACCAGTGGCATTATTACCGTATTATCCACTCTAACGGCCTCACCAACAACGGTTTTAGAGCAAACCACCTTATCAACGTTTTGAATCAACGACTCCATGGCGTTTTTGAAATTAATATTAGTGTCTGTCATTTAGAAACCTCCTTCAGATGTTTTAAATTCTTTTTGAAACTTAATAATATTTTTAATTGTAATTCGGACATATTTCCTAATAATTAATCTAATGAAAAATAACAAGAAATACACTGCTCTTACTTTGCCAGCTACAACTAGCTTTCCTGACAAAACTTTGTTTTCAAAATCAACTTCAAAGGTGCTACTTTCACCAATATACGGATAGATTAAACTTATTCCTGCTAATACCATACCAGTTGTTTTTGGATCCTCAAACCCAAACTTACATTTCCCAGCTATCTCCTTAGGTCTTAAGGATCTTAGTAGTTTTTTTAGCTCCTTGATTAATTTATCAAATGCTTTTCGATGGATTTCATCATTGATAAATTCATTTAATTTATCTTTTGCATCTTCAAACTCTTCTTTTTTGGTGGCTACCATTTTGATTTTATCACAAATCTTGTAATATGTATATTGAATCTTTTTGATTATGCCTTTTATCTTACGAATTATCTTAGGATCATCTTCATCTCCACCCTTTGAAATTCCATCACCTTGTGTATCACTATTGCTCTCTTTTTTACTTTCGTCAATATCATCTTTGATACTTTTTGTTTTAGTTTCGGCAATAGAACTCTTGTTTTGTTGACTTTTATAAGTTCCGGCCTTATGGCCCTCTCCCACTTCTATATCCTTTGTTACCGGGGCTTTGTCCACAACACCCTTGCTTTCATTTTCGATACTTTCCTTTTCTACACTTTCCTTGTCTACACTTTCCTTGTCTACACTTTCCTTGTCTATACTTTCTTTTTCTATGCTTTCTTTAACTTCATCAGGCCCCTTTTTATCAAACCCTACCTTATTCTTTTCTAAATCTACCTTTTCAGAATCTTTATTCTTATTAGCAGCTTGATTTATCTTTTGGTTAAGCAAATCTTCCATGTTACCTGTTTTGTCGTCAAAGGTTTCCTTACCTCCATAACTTTTGTTAAGAATCTTTAAGTACCAACTAAACTTATTGTCTTTGTATTTGGCTCCCCCGTTAATCAGCTTTAAAAACCAAGAAAATTTAATCATCCCATTAGTTTTATTAATATTGTCTACAGTTTCTATCTTGAGCCGATACTTTAATGGTACTAATATAACAGTGACAAACACCAATAATATTAAAAGTAATATAGCCAACAGAATAATTAGTATTATTCTTAAGACATTTAGTATACCCCAAAACAGCCCTGGTAATGTAAAGTAGAAAAGCGTCATTATTATTATGAATGCTCCTACTGCTAGAGCTATCTTCTTTAAAATTGGATTCAATTCTATTTACCTCCTAGTTTAAGATGATGGAGCTTGTTATCCCTACCTAAAAAATACATTAGATACCCACTTCCTAACTTTAGATAGCCTGGTTTCCTTTGGCTTTTTGGTGTCTCTTCGAGGTTTCACATTTTTGCGCTCTGTATCCAACAAATACTTCCTTACTTCTAACCCATTTGTTTTTTCCAAAACCTCGTTAACTATTTCCACTACTAGTTCCTTTGCTTCATTATAACTCTTTGCAAAGCCAATTACAAATACTTCCACTAGATTATAGGAATCCTGTCGCAAATTAGACACTTTAAAAAATTCCAGATTATTTTCCTCGCTTTGTGCCAAAGTAACCACATATAACCCATCTTCTATTTGGTTGGATTTAATGTTTTCATCCATCTTAATCTGTTTTCGAATTTTAGCCCTATCTTTGGTTAAACCTTCACTAAAATATAAACTATGGTAATATTTTGTATTCATGGTATTTATCTCCCACTGTAATATGCATTGAAAATTTGTAACACTATTGGAACCGCCCTTGCTCCATCAGTTCCATCGGAGCCTTCTATTATGATACTAATAACTAATTCGGGATTATCTACATTAGTAAAACCAATAAACCAAGAATGAGATCTGTCACTATCAACCATACTAAATTCAGCTGTCCCGGTTTTTCCCGCCATTGTAAACATTTGCCCACTTAACTGGATAGCCGTCCCCTCAGTTACTACTGCCCTCATATGATCTCTTAGTATGGCTGCTTCTCCTGGCGTCATTAAAGCCCCATATGCAATTGGTTCGTTAGCACGAACTAAGCCTCCTGCATCATTAACTACTGAATCAACAAGATAGGGTTTCATCAAAATGCCATCATTAGCAATTGCTGCTGTTATTAAAGCCATGTGGTAAGGACTAACCATAGTTTCACCTTGACCAATAGCCGTCATCATCATCTGACGCACAGTACTTTCTTCATCTATCACAAATGAGCTTCTTGAATGTGGTAACACAGAGGGCAAATTTTGATTAAACAATAATTCGTCTGCTGTTGATCTAAATAGACTTCTATTTAAATATACACCTAAATTTGCATATGCCCCATTACATGACTTAGCAAAAGCCAATCTTAAATCTTGCCATCCATGAGCAATACTGTTAAAACAGTTTATTCTAGTTTCATCCACCGTAAAAGATCCAAAACAATCAAAATGATAATTAGCAAAATCAGAGTTATGCCTAATATACGCTAAGGATGTAACAGCCTTAAAAGTGGATCCAGGAGCGTATGCCCCTTGAGTCACTCTATTTAGTAATGGGCTATTTACCTCATCAGTATTTAAAGCCTCCCAGTTTATGTCAATGGCATTTGGATTAAAGGTAGGTCTTGATACCAGGGCCCTTATTTGCCCTGTTGCTGCTTCAATTATAACTACTGCACCGTTATTATTTCCCAGTGCATTAAAAGCTGCCATCTGCAAGTCTGCATCTAAGGTGGTGATTAATGTATCACCTGGATTTCTTTGTCCCCGAAATTCATTTGCTAGTTGATCCAAAAAGAATGCATTAGAAGTTAATAGGGACGTATTTTCAATAAGTTCCAGTCCCATTCTTCCTGCCACTCTACTATTATACCCTATAACATGGGCAAATGCATAGCCAAAAGGATAATTTCGTCTTTCCATATTATTTTCATCGATATAACTTTCGGCCAAAACGTTGCCATGACGATCCAAAATACTCCCTCTAACAATTCTGTCAGCAAAAGCATCGGCCCGAGCATTTAAAGGACTGCTGACAATTTCAGCAGCACGAACAATGTTGAAATGTACTAAATAGCCCATCATTCCCAAAAACAGGAGTACGAAAAACCAAGTAACTCTAGCGAACTCTCTGTTTCGGAACCTCTTGGAAGGTGGGCTCTTCTCTTCTTTTTCCCTTTGGTGCTCTTTCCACTTCTTCATAGTCATCTCGCTTTCTTTGTTCAAACAATTCTATAATATCTTCCTCATCCTCTCTTACGATATATAACCCCTGGATAATCCCAAACATAACCATACTAGTTAAGAAAGAACTACCTCCATAGCTAACTAGTGGTAAGGTGACTCCTGTTGAAGGAATAAGACCTATTCCCCCACCAATTGTAAGAAATACTTGGAATATATAAATTGTACCAAGACCCAAGGCAACCATCTTGTAGAAAGGTTGTCTAAGTTCCATAGCAACATTTAAAAACATAACATAACAGCTAATACAAATCATAATCAGGCATAAGGCAAAAATAATGCCTAACTCCTCAGCAATACCCGAAAACACAAAATCCCTAGTTACTTCAGGAATAAAGTCAGGACGCCCTCTAAATAATCCTAATCCAAACCAGCTACCTGTTCCAATTGCAAAAAAGGACTGTGCCAACTGAAAGCCACCTTCACCAAAAATGGCAAAAGGATCCCTCCATGCCGCAACTCTTGTTTGAACATGGGAAAACAATCTATGTCCAACATAAGCCGCTCCTGTACCGGCCACCCCTCCAAGTAGTACATACAAAGGTTGTCTTGTGGCTACATATAACATAGTTACATAAGCCACAAAAAGAGTTACTGCAGTTCCTAAATCCACTGATAATACTAAAATAATAACATGAGCCGCCGCCAGTGCTGTAGTTATTACAACATTCTTAAACTCTGTGGAGTATCGAAAACTAGCAGCAGCAAAAAAAACAAATAATATCTTAACAATTTCAGAAGGCTGTACATAAATCCCAGCAAAAGCTATCCGCCTAGTGGCTCCTCCTACTTCTGGAGCATTGGTCAAAACAAATATCAAGGCAAAAATGCCTATGCCTGCATATATCCAACGCCAGCCAGCTAAAAACTTAAACTTTCGAATGATAACTGGGACAAACAGCCCAAAAGCCGCCCCCAGCACCCCGAAAATAAACTGATTAATAGCTTCATCAAACTGTATTCGGGCCAGCATAATATAACCAATACAAATTAGCATACACATATTGTTAACCAACAAACGTGAAGCCTTTGGATAAAGAATTTTGTACAAACCAATAATAGCCATAAAAAGGATTAACTGAGCAACATACATAAAGACAAAATTCATATCATTTGTGTGTATAAACATCACAGCAAAAGCGATAAAATGAATAATAAACATTAAAGAGCTTTGCCTAGCTAATATTCTCTTTTCTACTCTTTCATTGTCTTTACCAAAAACCGAAAAACAAGAAAAGGTATATATACCCATTAAAAAAATAATTATATAGTTAGAGATTAACGAAAATATGTTAGTCATACTTGTCCCTAAATACTTAACCCTTCATTTACAATACAAGATTAACTGTACTTACAGCATCAGCAGAGCTGACACAAATCTCGCCCAAGTACGCCACGGCGTACTTGAACTACAAATTACATTATAACAGAAATCAAAAAGGCTGTCTATTGACAGCCAATCCAGTTGGGATAGTAAGGGTTCTTATCGCCTACTTCCCTTATTTTTTATTTCCGTTTCAAGCTTAACAATTTGCATCTGCAAATCATTGTTTTCATCTTTTACCTTCATAAGCTCTTTTTCTGTGTTTTCTAGCCGTATTTGTGAAGTAATTAGCTCATGCTTTAAGTCATACATTTCCTTGTCTTTAAATTCAATATCGTTTTCCATGGAGTCCGCTTGTTTTTTTGCTTTAAAATAATCGTCAGCAATATTGATGGCCAAAAGAATATTTCTAGTTTCTGCACTCTGTTTTCGATACCCATCAGTATTTACGCATTCGTTAATTTTATGATTTAGATAAGACGATACTTTTTGAAGGTACTCCTCACCTTCAAAACCACTCAATGTATATACTTTCCCACCAATTAAAACCTCTGTAAAATGCTTTGCAGAACTCATAATATCCCTCCTACGACTTTTCTATCTGTATTATAAACTATAAAGATAGAAAAACCAACTAATTTTTACTCTATATTGTTCTGTTTTTCTTTAAAATTTTGAGGAGGCTCAATACCTAGGTGAGTGTAGGCCAAATCTGTGGCAATACGCCCTCTTGTTGTTCTCATAATAAACCCGTTTTTTAGTAAATATGGTTCGTAAACATCCTCTAGAGTGCCGGTGTCTTCAGAAATTGCTGTTGCTAAAGTTTCTAGCCCTACAGGACCACCCTGAAATTTAGTTATCATAGTATATAATACATTTCTATCCACTTGATCAAGACCAAATTTGTCTACATCCAGTAGATCTAATGCGTCGTTTGCAACTTCCCAAGTTATTATTCCATCATGCCTAACTTGGGCAAAATCTCTAACTCGTTTCAATAGCCGGTTGGCAAGGCGAGGAGTTCCTCTAGAACGTCTTCCAAGCTCCAATGCCCCTCTTTCATCAATCTCCACCCCCAGAACAGTAGCCGAACGGGAAATAATGGTTGCCAGTTCTTTTTCAGAATAAAACTCCAAACGGTTAATCACACCAAATCGATCCCGTAAAGGAGCAGTTAACATACCAGCTCTAGTTGTAGCTCCAACTAATGTAAACTTCGGCAAATCCAAACGAATAGAACGTGCTGTTGATCCTTTTCCAATTAATATATCAATAACAAAATCTTCCATGGCAGGGTACAATACTTCCTCAACTTGACGGTTTAAGCGATGTATTTCATCCACAAAAAGCACATCATTTTCTTGAAGACTATTAAGAATTGCTGCCATCTCCCCTGTTTTTTCTATTGCAGGTCCTGATGTAATTTTAATATTAACTCCCATTTCATTGGCAATAATCCCTGCTAAAGTAGTTTTACCTAGTCCTGGAGGACCATAAAATAGCACGTGGTCCAGTGGTTCACCACGCTCTTTTGCTGCCTTAATATAAATCTCGAGATTTGTTAAAGCCGTCTTCTGCCCGATATAATCCTTGAAATATTGAGGTCTCAAACTGCTTTCAATAGCTGTATCCTCAATGATTGATTCTGTGGTAATAATACGTCTATTCATAAATTCCTGACCTTAACCATTCTATATCATCTTTCGAAGTGCTTCTTTGATAATATCTTCAACTGACTTGTTACTTACTTCAATACTGTTTATAACTTTGAAACTTTCACTTTGCCCATAGCCAAGGGCAACTAAAGCTTGAATTGCCTCGGCAGAATTTTCATTATTAGGATACACATTTGATGCGGGCTCATCATTTGCAAAGACATCTTCTAACTTAAGCTTATCCTTTAGTTCAATTATAATTTTTTCAGCGGTTTTT
>JGI20163J15578_10000561_pt1 | contig 15321 bp, 3 predicted proteins | sample TergutCu122P1_FD_15578 | JGI IMG/M metagenome (IMG submission 15578)
TCCTGCTCAAATGTTGAGCGGGGCTGTTCCGGATGCGGCTCAACCCTTATGAGCGGAAGGTATTCAAAATCATTCTTGAGATCCCCTGCCACAGCATCTCCAAAAAGCGCGCCGAGACCTGCGCCCAGACCTTTTGTTTTCATTTAAATAATCATTCCTTCTTAGCTGTTTTGTTTTAACATTAACTTCGCCAGTTCCGTATAGGCGACAGAACCGCGTGACGGTCTATCATACTCAATAACGGGGACACCGTGACTCGGAGCCTCAGCAATTCTAATACTGCGCGGAATTGCGACAGTATATACTTTTTGTTTGAGATATTTTTTTATTTCTGATGCGACCTGTGACGACAAATTTGTTCTGGCATCAAACATGGTGAGCAAAACCCCCTCTATTTCAAGGGTCGGGTTAAATGCTTTTTTTATCATGCGTATTGAGCCTATCAAATCCGTCAGCCCTTCAAGCGCGAAATATTCGCACTGAACAGGAATCAAAACCGTATCCGCCGCGCAAAGTGAGTTTAATGTCAGCATTTCCAACGAAGGCGGGCAGTCTATCAGTATAAAATCATATTCGTCACGAATGTCCTTCAAAACATTTTTCAAAACATGCTCGCGCCCGCTCTCGGTCACAAGCTCAACACCTGCGCCAGATAAAATTTGATTTGATGGCAGCAAATCGCCATAAGGAGTTTTTACAATGACTTTGTCAACATCGACCCCGTCAATCAGCACATTGTATATATTAAGTAACGCCTTGTTTTTGTTTACGCCTATTCCGGATGTTGCGTTGCCCTGAGGGTCCATGTCGCACAACAAGACCTTTGCGCCTTGCTCGTTAAGAGCCGCACAAAGATTGACGCATGTGGTGGTTTTTCCGACACCGCCCTTTTGATTTGCCACTGCGATTACTTTTCCCATCTGCAGATTCCTTTCAGCAAAATGCAAGTATTTGTAACATTGATAGCATAGAAAGCATTATAGCACAAGCAAACTGTTTTTCAAAGGGTAAATTTTTTTGGGCACTTCGCCCGCGCACGGTGCGGGGAATATGGATTTTGTTTTAAAATAAATGTTGATTGCTTTGATTCCGAGATGATTGCGTGCAAAAGCCCTGCAAGGGATGAATTTCCCCTGCAGGTTTTTGCATGTAAGCTATATTCTCATCTTACCCCACAAACATATTGTTTACAAACTGATATGTCAATGTTTGACCATATGCAGTGATGTTAACAGTCATGTTCTGCCAAGGTGTTCCAAGCTTGTTTATGAATATTGCGTTTGTTTCTGTTTGCCAACCTGCTACGTTAATGGTGAAATTTCTGATGTTTGCAACGGGAACGCCGTCCGCAATAAGTTGAATGTTCTCAAGCGGAAGCGCTGTCAACACACCGTCAAGGAAGAAACGTATATTGATTGTCGTTCTCCAATCTTCTGCGAAAATGGTCGTTGTGAGAACAGGTGGCGGTGGCGGCGGAACAAACATATTGTTTATGAATTCAAAGAATAACGTTTGTCCGTGCGCTGTGACCGTGAGAGTCAAATGTTCCCAGTTATGTCTGAGTTTGCAGATGAACACAGCGTTTGTTGCTGTTTGCCAGCCTGCTATATTCAGAGTGAAGTCTCTGATGTTTTCAATCAGAACACCGTCAACAACAAGTTCCATGTCTGCAAGCGGAATTTCAGCAAGTACACCATCGAGGAAGAATCTGATATTGATTGATGGTCTCCAGTCTTCGGCGAACAATGTGTACGTCAATACCGGCGGCGGTACAAACATGTTGTTTGTAAACTCGAAGAACAATGTTTGCTCTTGATACGTAACCGTGAATGTCAAATGCTCCCAGTTATGTCTGACTTTGCAGATGAATACAGCATTTGTTTCTGTTTGCCATCCCGGAATGTTTAGGGTGAAGTCTCTGATGTTTTCAATCAGAACGCCGTCAACATTAACAGGTGTACTGTCAAGGAAGAATCTGATATTGATAGACGGTCTCCAGTCTTCGGCGAACAATGTGTAGGTTAGATGGGTTAAATCAGATGCGCGAGTTACGATAATTACATAATCTCTGAATGTCCCGTCTTCGGCAGTCACCCTTACGGTGAGGCGGTTTTCGCCTACCGCCAATTCTCTAACTCCCGCGCCGCTTACTGTAGCAAACGGACAGTTTGACGTTGCAGTAATGGTAATTGATGTTACGTTATTGGCAACGCTTACTCTGTATTCAAGCGTATTAGCATCAAACGCAGGGGTTAATGTACCATCACTTACCGTCAATCCACTGAGGGCTGTGTCGGCAGAGAGCTCATCAACCACGTTAATTACCAAAGTGTACGTATGAATTGTTTGATTATTTTCAGGGAACACCCTAACCGTAAATGTATTGACATCACCGGTTATCGGGAAACTCGACTCCTGTCTGAATATACCGTCAAGCTCAAGCCATGCATTTGCGTTTGTTGGTCTTGCATTGACAATTACATCAGTCGTTCCACGCAACACATTGATGGTATACGTGTTCGTTTCGGGGTTAAACGCCGCTGTTTGCGCTCCGCGTCCTGAGTTTACCGTCATCAATCCGATGGAGCCGTCATCACTGAGCAGGTGGAAGTCTGAGGACTTAACCACAAGCATACTGTCAACGAAGAATCTTGCCTCTAGGTGATTATCCGGACGAGGATATCCTGTTCTGACATACAACCCGATATTATTTGCGAAGTGTGGCGGTACATTAACCGGACTGAACGCAACCTCCCTTTGAACCAGTACCCATCCGTCACTTGGTCCAATGATATGTGTAGCATGGGGCCAAGCAACAGTAGCATGGTTGTCAACGCCATTGACAATCGCCGTGATGATAAACTGCATATAAACATCAGGTGATTTTACCCAAGCCTGAACGATATATGGCTCGTTCATTTCCATGATTTCCCTGTCAAGGTAAATGCCTATTCCACCCCATTCCGCTGTTCGGAACGGACTCATATAAGATACATTACCGCCACGGGTGTATGCGACATCTGTGTTAATTACGCCGGGGCTTCCGCCTCTTGCCCACCAGCCCGGTGCATTAACTCCTCCGCCTACAGAACCTCTTTCCCTTACGCCCGCCATATGCGGATCATATACAAGGTTTGCTACAGGAGATACAACGGGTATCAGCTCAGGAATATGAAGCAATCCTGTGCCGGACACAGTCGGGTCTGCTACAGATGTTGCAATAACTGTTAGCGTTACTTCTCTTTCTTGAAGCGCACTGATAGCTACCACACCTCTTGAATCAATGGTTGTGCCGGGGTGTAAGTCAGCGCCTTCGATTGACCATGTAACGTCTTGCGCCGGGAAGTTCTCTCCGACTACTTCAGCCGAAAATCTGAATGTTTGACCGGGATGACGTTCAAACTCACCGGGGGTAACAATTACTTCTGTAACTGTGGCAGGACCGGGAAGAATGTGCTCAACGATTGTAACTTCTCCGCCGTTGGGCACTGCATTATAATAAATTGCCCATACGTTTCCTTCAAGTACTGCACCGACTACAACAGATACGCCGTTTTGTGTTACTTCTGCCGCACGCCATGTGTTAGGAACTATTGTCCTAAAAGTAAGCGGAGCGTCGTAAACGATGCGCATTTCTGTTACATTTCCTGCGCGTCCACCGGGTACATTATCATTTCTGTCGTTGAGGGTGTTTGTAAAGCCAATGTCAACTGTAATCAAGTTTGACCCTGTGTCAAAGTTATTATCCATGATTGTTGAGTTTCTTTGCCTTACATACTTTGCTACTTCCGAGAAATTTCCAAACCATACACGTGAGTTTTGCGAACTCGCGTATGTAAAGAACTCTTCCCATATTTCGTATGCAATCGGCGACCATCCGTCTTCCCAAGCGGTAAGGTTTGCTGTTGCGCCCTCATTGGGGAAGAACATGTTATGTCCATTGGTTGTAGCCCAACCGCCTCTGGCGATTGCATTGTCAAGATGTGTTACCATTTGACCAACCGTTGTTGTTTCACCAACCGCCATATTACCGCCGATACGGAAGTAATCNGTTGAGTTGGAGTGACCGCTTGTTGGATGTGCCGCAGTGGTATTACCTCTNGCCGCAATGAACTTTTCATCCATTATTCTAAACGCGGTCGCGGNATCGTTCGCGGCAGCNGTCGGATTTGCCCAAGTTTCCATGACATAACCCGTTTGNAAATANACCGTCCAATGGCTCATGTCGATTTCCCAACGATATGAACCTCTTACAAAGTACGAATTCTGCCCGGTATTATTATGGATATTTGCTGAGGTCATTTCTCCACCGGCACTTATTGGTCTGCTCATCCGGATAAGTTCCTCAATAGTTGTTGCTCCTCTGAGAATGTTAAGTTCGCTTTGATTACCCCAGCCGAACTCTTGTACTGCAAGTTCCATGCCATCGCCGCTTGGGTCAGGTCCGGGAGTATTAACCGGAGATGAGTAGTACCATGTTCTTACAGGATGTGAGTTAGAATGGTTGGCAAAGTTTATATATCCACTCGGAAGGACGACATATCTTGCGAAATCCCACCATACAGGATTTTGTACCACTTGATTGTCAAAATCTCTGATTTCAATGATGTTTCCGTCAAAATCTCTGACAGGTCGGTTACCCCAATTTCTGCTCCAGTCACGGCTTGCTTCACCGTGGAATAGTATTTCATGTCTTGCCCCTGTCTCAGCAGCCGGGCTTGTGAAGAATGTGCCTCTGATTCCAAATCTCTCATGAAGCTCCATATATCTCAGCAATGAGTACGGGTATTTCGGAGTATCATCATAAGTTACCGAGTATGCCGCTCTCATGTTGTCGAGCCACGTTGTAACTGTTGTTGTGCCAACTTCTTCCATGATATGCATATACGGAGATGCCATGTGAAAATCTGCTCTGGTTGCAGCACCTGTCCAGTCCTCGCCGGACACCCCTTCAACATACCATACTGCGCTTGTAAGTGTGCCTTCCCAATCGAAGTGTAACGGTCCGCCTATATGCGTCCATTCCGTACTACTAACCGGAAATACCGCTGTGGAGAAGTGTCTGCTTTCCGTGGTTGTTGTAAGGAGAACAGTAATACGCATGTATGTGCCTTCACCCGGTTCCGAAGCGCGTATCCACGCTCCGGTATTTACTGTTCTGTTGTTGCCGACAGACTGTAGCGAAGCTGTAAATGTTTGAGTAGGCCCACTCAACGCACTGGATGTTCTGTTTGTAACAGCAAGAGAGTTTCTGCCTTCATGGAGCATGGTTGTGTCACGAGTTACAGTTGCGTTCATGCCACTCCAGTTTGCAATGTTAGTCGCAAAGCTAGTATTGACTAACAAGTCTTCTACCATAGCCTCTCTGTAAACATTTAATGTGTATGTTGCTGTATCAACGCCGTTAGCCGCCGTGACAACGACAGTGATTACGTTCGGTCCGACATTAAGAGCAACGGGAACTCTGCTTGTCACAGCTGTTACACCATTGACCGTAAAGCTTGCGTTTGGATGGTGTGTATAACCTCTTACAGTTATGCTGTTAATATGTGAATATACAACTACATTGTAATTCTTAATATGCGGTCTGAACACAGGTGCNATTGTTATAAAGTCAGTGCTGAGGCGCGCAAGCGTAGCGTCGTTTGTTGTAGGNCCTGTATAACTTGTGGGTATGGTTACTACNACGTTTTCAAGTGTGCGGCATATCCAGTCAGGGTGGCGCTGATCGTAAAGTACCCATACGCTTGTGATGCTTGTGCCTGCGCCGGAAGCAAGAATTTGCGGATTTGTCGGTGTAAAATCAAAACCTCTGTAACCCGGACCGCCAAGGAACGTAAAGTGCGGGTTGACGAAATCCGGTGATACTCGCATATTCTCCGGCACTACCCAACCACCCATGTTAGAGGCTGTATAGAATCCGGGTGTTCCGCCTGAGAAGAAGCTGTTAGCCACTATCGGAGGACGCGCAACCCATATTGGCTGTCCGCCGTCGCCCCTGCCGCTGAATATAGAATCAGTGATTCTCGCAGCATCTGTAGCCGCCAACTGCAAATGTCTCCTACCCATGTTATACGGCGCTGCGAATGTGACTCTTTCCCAGTGCCAATTACTGGATCCGGCATTGAATCCACCGGACTGAATAGAACCGTGATATGCTCCGCCGAGCCCGTCTACTGCCATGTACAAAACATTATAGTGATGCCAGTTGTGCATTGCCACATCATCAAATACCGTACCCGGACCTTGTAGGATACTATTTGAAATCGTAAAGTTTTCACGGCTTGTGCCACGGCGACGCTCCCAGAATTGAATGGTGTCTGTGTGCATGGCCGCACCATAAGGTTCATCCAATATGGAGTGCAAGCGATAGAAATAAATCCATGTATGATCTACCGTGATGTTGTTGCCAATCGGGAAAGGTCCGCTTACGCTTACAGATTCATCTTGTATGCCGTCCTCGCCGGCGTCAAATATTTCTGTAAATTCAATATTAAGGAAGTTTCCGTCAATTCTGACTCCGGGACCTTGAGCCGCTCCCGGTATGCCGCTTATTGTATAGTTTGATCTATAGCGGTCCACTTGTTCTTGAGTCATTCCGTAGCGATACATTGCAAATGTAAATCCATCTTGAGCCTTGCCGAACCATGCGTTGTCATGTACCAAAAGCCCGCGGATTGTCAAGTGATTGCCTTGCATCCATACGCCAACATCGTTCGCGCCCGTAACTTCAATACCGTTCCATCTTGCGCCGTCAACGACAACATGCTCGTGACCTCTAAAGTGAATACCGGCTGCTGTGGAATCGTTGTGTATCCAACCTTCCCATATCGCCTGATCGCCTGTTGTGCCGAGCCAAGGTGTATAACCTGTTCCGTCAAGATCGTACCACCATGCGCTGTTTGGTTTATCATCAAGGAATATAATCGGATTACCGTGGAATCCTGTTGCCGGAGGTCTAAGACCGGCTTCAAGCTCAGGGTTAATGAACATTCTGCGATGCGGAAACTCTGTGGGCAGTCTGAACTGAGCGTCCTTTTCGTAACTTTCAGGCAGCGGCACACTTCGTCCGCCAAAGAATATTGCCTGACCGTTGCGTCCCGGTTCATCGGATACCCTAATCGTGACAGGCGCACCTTCGCGTCCGCTTGCTCCTATTCTAAGCTGCTCATCATATCTCATTGATCCGTTTGCCGGCCGCCGTCTATCCAGATAGTATCACCCGGACGAACAATACGCCAGTCGATTTGGTGGAAGTCATTCCAAGCTGTCTCCCAACTAAGACCGTTGCCGCCAACAGCCGGAGCGCTTCTGGAAACGAAGAACTCATTTCCGGGCGCGGGTGGCGCGTTAAGGTCTTCTTCAGTGAATATCAGTCGTGTACTGTCAAGGAAGTAATCGGCAAATCCGTCACCGGCGGTTGCTTCGTTTACAAAAACTGTAAAGCTGATGAATGGTGATACAAGCGAGTTGGGCACTTCGATGTATCCGCTTAACCTTGTCCATATACCGGGTTCTACGACAGTCCAGCCCTCTTCTTGTATTATTCGGCGCTCCGCTGTGCCGCCTTCCCACCAAACTATCATCATTGCCATGCTTTGTGCCGGCTGATCTTCGGGGATAAGCACCCATGCTTCCGCATAATATCTGCCCCCGGGTAATGTGCTCTCAACCCCAAAAGGCACTATCCATTGTCTCGCGACATGAAACCCGCTTGCCCTGTTGCTAACGGACAGAGAACGCATGCCGCTATGAGTTTGAGCTGTTGTTTTAAGTATGGTGGGAGTACCCCATGCTGCCCAATAATCTCTGTGGGGCATGTTCATATTGCCGTCCATCAGCAAGTTTGTATGATTTTCCCACGGATCGGGTCCTGTGTCACCATCAACGGTTATTATAAGCGTAAATTCGCCGATATCTGTATTATTTTCGGCAAAGACTCTTATTGCCACTTCGTTAGCACCGGAAGTCACAGGTAATGTCATGGTGCCGCGGAACTGACCATCAAGCTCAAGCCATGCAAACTCATCCGTTGCCACTGCACTTATATCTACACTCGGTGTTCCTTCCGGTACGAGTAGTGTAAATGTGTTTGTCTCCGCATTAAAAGCAGGACTTCCCGTACCACCCGGATGTGTGATGGATATGGCGTCAATGCTAACATCTGTGCCAAGTGTCGGATGCTCATCAGCCCTTGCCAACAATACGCTGTCAACATAGTACGCGTAGAGCAGGTTTGTTTGCAAATGGATAAACGGATTGTTTCCGACATCCAATATATTGTTTCCAAGTAATATTCTGGCTGTTACCTTCGTCCATTCATCACCGACGGTTGTGGTCGTAAAGACGGGGAACGTAACGCCGTTATAAGTATAGGTGTACGGATTAAACCATCCGCCCGTCGCGTTGGGAGCTATCAAAAGGAAAGAGAAATTCATTTCCTCATATGGAGACAATACCCAGAACTCAACAATATACTCCACATGCGGTTCAAGATGCTCAAGCGGCATGAATATTCCCGCACCATGGAAGAACGCACCGGCCGGACGTTCTCCAATCCTGAATGAAGCATCGCCGCTGCGGATAAATTCAGGATTTGTGTTCCTTCCTCCACCGGCTCCAAGGCTGTTACGGAATCCCCAGCTACCCGCCGGAGCAGTATATCCAGGGCTGCCCACTGCTGTATTCGGGAAGGTCGTTGTTGCCGCCAAGTGTGGGTCAAAGGCGAAGTTGCCCAATGCGTCCGTATCACGCGGCAAAGCTCTTACAACGGTGACTGTGTACACGCGCTCTGTATTGTCTTCAGCGATGACAGTAATTGAGAACACATTATCACCAACAACAAGATTTTCTTGAAGTCCGATATCACCTGAAATCGTTGCTTGAGCGTGCCTTGCAGTTGCTGTGATTGTTACAGCCGTTACGTTGTTTGCAACATTTACCGTGTAGCTGAGGGTATCCGGGGTAAATCCCGGGGTAAGAATTCCCGTGCATACGCTAAGAGCACTCAGTGCCGCGTCATTGCTGAGTTGCGCTCCGTCTATGGTCACTCTAAGCGGGAATGAATGTATCGTTTGGTTGTACTCGGGGAAAACTCTTATAGTAAAGGTGTTTAGAGCATTTGGCACCGATAAAGTCGCATTTTCTCTAAATCTTCCCGCAAGCTCAACCCATGCGTAGTCACAATTTGCCGTGGCAGTAATTGTAATCTCTGTTGCATCCTCAGGCACGGTTGCTGTGTATGCTCCGAGCGCTGCATTCCACACAGGTGTCACGGGGTTCGGATTTGCTCCGTTATGCGATAACGTAATGCTCTCCAAACTACCGTCGTAACTTAACAGTTCTCTGAGTACACTATGGTCGAATATTCCGTTTTCATCAACCCTGTACATATCAGCGGGTATCCATACGGCAAGCGCATTGTCAATGTAAAATGTTCCGTGCGCGTTTTCCATTGTTCTGATATGGAAGCCCAAGGATGTCGTTATTTCCGTGCCTATATCAGGATGCCTTTCGTTGGGGAATGTCATGATTGCCCAAACTCTTTGCCATCCTGCTTCCGGACCTACATGGGCAAAGGTGTTCCAAAACCAGTTCATGCTTCCGTCATTTAACGGTCTGTGGTTATCCTCACCGTTAGCTATGGCAGTCCAGAATGCACGCCGCGTTACATCGGGGGAATATATCCAAGCCTCAACATAATATTTCTCTCCTATGCGAGCCTCGCTCAACGGCACGGTTATGCCGGCTCCTGCCCAGTTAGTATCTCCGAAAGTAAACGCTGCTGATTGTCCGCCTGAACGATACGCCGTATTGGAAACATTCAACGTCGACCCACCCGCTGCTCTGTGGAACCAGTTGGTTCCGGCAAGGGTACCACCGGCCAAATGGGGATCAGTGGCAAGATTGCCGCGCATCGGATCCGGTCTGTCAAATCTGAATACTTCCACTGTAACTTCGCCAAAAACTGCCGGGTTCTGCACGGAGGTCGCCCTTACCGTTAAAGTAAACTCTTCGCCTAATCCAACTTCATCTTCATCAATCATAAGAACACCGGCTAATGTTATACGAGTGCCTGCGAGAGTTCCGCCAATCACCGACCATGTTACATCTTGGCTTGGCAAATTATCGCCTATGACTGTGGCTATAAAGCGTTGAACTTGATTTATTTCCATGCGAACAGCGTTTGGAGATACATTTACGCTTGTCACCACAGGACTCGGTATGTCTGCAGCTTCCGTAATAGTAACAGCGCCGCCGTTTGGTATCGCGTCAAAGTAAATAACGCTGTTTCCAAATTCTGTAGACACGGCTACCGTAGTAGCTACTCCATTTTGTACTACATTTGCCGCACGCCAGTTAAATGGAACAACTGTCCGGAAAGTCAAAGGTAAATTATAGACTATTCCGCGATCTGTCACGTTGCCAAGACGCCCTTCCGGGATATTTGTATTATTGTCGTTTAATGTGTCGGTAAAACCGATATTAACAGTTATCACTCCGTCGTTTTCACTGCTTGTGATGGTTGTAGAGTTTCTTTGTCTGAGATATTTTGCAACTTCTGTCGGAAGCGCATTCCAAACGAGATCGCCCCTGCTTGCTACATAGGCAAATATTTCATCCACTTTATCATACGGAACAGCCGCCCATCCACCGGGGTCGCTGGTTGTGTTATGCTGTGAAAGCAAATGCCAAGCACCGGTACTGATAGCTGTGTCAACGTTCGCCATTATAGCTTGCCTTGGAACTCCTTCGCCGTATATCTCGCGATGACCTTCCTCATAGCGCGTGGGAGCGTTGCCTATAGTGCTTATATTATAGTAATTTGTAAGGTTAGATGGATTCAATCCCGGATTACCGCCGCGTACCATAACAAACCTTTCGTCCATGTAGCGGACGATATCCCTGTTATAAGAAGATTCGGGGTAGGTGAACAGTCCCATCGTGCGACCCAATTCCCGCTCAGCAGCAGCGTTTGCCTGTTCAATCTGCCAAACAACGGAGCCCGGAGCAGGGTTATTCGTTCTGCCCTCGGCGCTGTTGGGTATGCCCCACATTCCGTGATTAAGGAATGAGCCGGTCGCGCCCAAACCATGAAGCGGATGTGTGTATGAATGGTTATTTGCTCCGATATATCCTTCATCCCACAAATATTCCATGAAGTCCCACCAAGTGGGGAAACTGACCATTCCGCTGCCGGGTGTGGTCTCCACAAGCGCCCATGACGATTGCGGTATTCTGGTTTCACTGAGGTTTACATTAAAAGGTAAATTCGCTTGAGCGCGTCCCGGATTTATTCCGAATTCGCCAAAAATGCCGTGCGTTCTTTGCAAGTACATATATTCCACCTGTGATCTCGGGTACGCCGGCGGATCATCGTAAATTACTGAAAACGCTGCAGCGCTGTTATTTCTCCAAGTCATTACGGCTGTAGCACCGACTTGGTTTGCTATTACAAGATACGGAGAAGCGAGGTGGAACGGTTGCGTGCTTGCGCCAAAAAACTCACCTTGAACAGAAAGCTGCTCACCGGAAGGACCGCCTGCTACGCCTTCAATAAACCATGTGGCACGTTCAAGTTCACCGCTCCAACTAAGGAACAGCGGTCCGCCGATTTTGGTCCACTCACTGCTTGATACCGGTGTAACTGCTGTGCTGAACACTCTGTTTTCCATCGGATTTCTCGATTCAACCCGGACAGTAACTCTCAGATACATACCGTCACCTGCAGCGGATGCTCTTACATACGCCCCGGTATCGAAGGTGAGACCATTGCCCGCTGCCCTAAGCACGGCGGTAATGTCCTGCTGTGGTCCGCCTGCACCGGCCAAGCGGCTTTGCCAAGTCCTGCCGGTGATATTGAGCGAATTGTTGCCTCCATGTTGAGCAGCTGTATCACGCGCTACAGCAGCGTTAAGACCTGTCCAATTGTTCGCATTTGTTTCAAAGCCGGAGTTTATCAACATGTTCCCCGCAAGAGCGTCATCACGGTTAACCGTGATAGTATATGTTCTGGTGCTGCCATTAACTGCCGTCACCACTATTTCGATTACATTATCTGTATGCAGACTTATAGGCACATCGCGGAAGTTAGGATTTACGCGTGTAGCCGGACTGGGGCTCAAGGGTTGGTTCGGCGGTACAGTTTCGCCGTTTATAGTGACAGTCGCGGCAGGGTTGTTGCGTAACGCGCTTACTCTTATGCTTGTGGCGTTTGCGCCAACTGTAACTTGATAGTGATGATTATCCCATCTAAAGAATGTGTCGGTTCTGTTGCCGTTTACTACCGGACCGTCAAGCGGCACACCAAAGACACTTAAATGATAGAGGGAGTCGTCTGCTAATGGGTCATAAAGTGGCGGTGCCGATACAAGCACGTTCCCCGAAGTCCAATCGGGATGCAAAATCGAGTAGAGTACCCCAACAGAGGTAATGGTCGAACCTGTATTTTGCATGAGGGGATTAGTCGGGGTAAAATCAAAGCCGTCATAACCCATACCGCCGAGGAAGTGGATACTTGAGTTTGCAAACTGCGGATCCGCGGCAGTCGTAAAGTTAGCCGGTAACCCGGGGGTTGTCGCGCCTGCAGCGTTAACCGGATTACTTATACGATGATGGAAGTTACCTATGCCGGTTGGTTGGTGGTTCATAAAGACAAGATGTGAGCCACCGACAAAAATATTGTCGTTTATTTGAACATTATTTGCCGCCGACTGGATATGGCGCATCATCACTCCCTCATAAGGAGCGACAAAAGTATTGTTATTCCATTCCATATAACGATTCGCGGTCACACCGGCATCTGCCGAAATCATCTTCAGAGATAATGCGGCATGAGAATAGTAGCCGCGAAAGCCTATCATTGTTGAATTGTGTGTTCTTGCACTAAGGATTTCCGAAGTTCCGCCGCCACTTAAAGATGTGTTGGAAAGAGGACCGAGAATGGTGTTCGTAATCGCCATGTTTTCACGCATTGCGTTTCTTGCTGTCCAGTATTGTATGGTTCCGACATGCATAGGACCTCCCGCCGGCTCATTTAAGATGATTGAGTGCAAGCGTGAGGAATATATCCAACTATGATCTACCGTAAGGTCGCTGCCTTGCCGCCAGTCAATGTTGAATCCGCCTGAGGTGGCATGCGGTGGTCCGTAATAGGGCGTGTAGATAGTTCGCCCGTCTTGAATACCGTCTTCTCCATTGTCGTGTATAACGGTAAATTCCACAGTGATGTATTGTCCGCTTGCTACTACACCGGGAGTTGATGACCCACCTTCTGTAAGCGCCCATCTTACCGCATCGGGTGTCATAAACTGATTGAGCGGTTCGCCGCGCATTCTGGGACCGAATGTTTCAGCCAGCTCGTCAAAGAACCCATAAGTATCAAGTCGATTTTGAGCGCGATTCCAAGCGCCGTTATCAAAGATATGCAGCCCGCGGATAGTAATGTGGTCGCCTGCCATATATACACCTGTGCAATTACTGCCGTGCACTACTATTCCATGCCATCTGGAACCGTCTACTATGATATGGTGATGCCCGTTGAAATGTATACCCGCTTCATTGCCTATCCTATCATACGTTTGAGCAAAGCCCGGCTCAGAGATAGACCACAAATCAAATAGGTGGTGTTGGGAAAACGCCTCGGGCAAGGGCACACTGCGACCGCCAAAGAATATTGCCTGACCGTCACGACCCGCTTCATTTGACACCCTAATGGTTATGGGATAACCTGTAACACCGCTTGCGCCTATTCTTAATTGTGTATTATATGTCATTGAACCGTTTGAAGGACCGCCGTCAATCCAAATGGTGTCGCCGGGGTTAACAAGATTCCACTCAATTTGGTTTAGCTCGTTCCAGGCTGTTTCCCATGAAGTACCGTCGCCGTTGGCACGCTGTGCATCAGCGAAACCGCCTGTACGTCCGCTGGAAACAAACCATTCATTTTCGGTTTGATTATTATCGTCTCCAACTTGGACGATGAGAGAAAAGACACCTATCGCTATATTATCTTCCCCAAACACTCTAATGGGAAAAGTATTAACGCCGCCCGTTACTGTAAGCGTTGCGGTTTCTCTAAAGATTCCGTCAAGCTCAAGCCACGCGTCGGCGTTATATGCTATTGCATCAATTGTTATATCTGTCACATCTTCAGGCACTTCAAGCGTGAATGTTCTTTCCTCCACGTCAAATAATGGCGTGAGAACCGTCGTACCATGAGTCACAGTCAATGTGTCGATGTCAGTATTGTTGCTGAGTGTATCATCTACTCTTCTTACAACCGCACTGTCAATATAAAAACTTGCTGTCTGAGTTGCTCCGGCTGTCCTAATCCAAAAGAGCGGCCCCCTCGTTATACGAGCCCCTTCTACTTGCGCCTCGGTAAAAGTAAAAGTGTTTGAGAGTCTTACCCAACCGTCGGAAGGTCCTATTGCCTGCAGAAGCCATGGCGGACTGCCAATGTTTTCTGACCAGGGATTAGTAACTGCAGCTCGGATAGTAAAATCCATCACCTCATAAGGTGACAACACCCAAAATTCTACGGAATACGTCACACCGGCTTCTATAACTCCGCCTTCAATAAATACACCGGGGCCATGAAAATCCGCTCCCCTTTGAGGTATTCTGACGGAAGCATGTCCGCTTCGTACAAAATCAAGGTCAAGATTTACCGTTGCGGCAATATTACGAGAGCCCCATCCGCTGCTTGGCCAGGGGTCAGTCATTCCCGCAATTACTGCCTGCGCGAAAAATGGATCTGTAACCAGATTACCGTAAGGAAATGAGTCCCGAGCAGTAATATCATCATTTTCCGGAATCTCAGCTTCAAGTTTCTCGTCTTCGGGATTATAATCTATTATTTCTTCGTCTTCGGGATTATAATCTATTATTTCTTCGTCTTCAGGGATATAGTCAACCACGTCTCCGTTTTCTCTGATTTCGCCTGTGCTAAGCTCCAGTTCCTCCGCTATGGTTGCTAGGGGTAGCATTCCCAACATCATAACTAGCGCACACACGAAACATATAATTTTTCTGAACATCTTCACAGTCTAACCCTTCCTCTCAAAAATATATTTTTTGTTTTTATTTCATCATTAAATTACAACTTTCCTAATTTTAATATACACAGCGAGCCGAGAAAATCAATCAAACTTGACTACATAGATAGAGTTTTACATCAAGGTAGAATATTTTTGCATATCACCCCTTAAGGGTAAGAAATTCGCCACTAATTGCACCCAAAATCAGCAAACGCGAGCCAACAGTTGACTCGCGTTTGCTTTATTGGTTTTATTGTTATTGTTTAAGCGCTTCTACCGT